>Ga0209333_1000136_pt1 | contig 41024 bp, 45 predicted proteins | sample BlaSpr_A8_OM2_O3_FD_187982 | JGI IMG/M metagenome (GOLD analysis project Ga0209333, IMG submission 187982) | Forest soil microbial communities from Thunder Bay, Ontario, Canada - Black Spruce, Ontario site 2_A8_OM2_O3 (SPAdes) (version 2) | ecosystem: Environmental > Terrestrial > Soil > Boreal... | reverse complement strand
TGTACGCGGCCGACCGGGCGAGCATGGCGGTCGCGGTGGCGGCGGCGCGCAGCTTCGCGCTGCCCATCAGCGACGTCACCGGCAGTTTCGCCACGGCCTGGGCCGACGTGAGCGGAGGGTCGGACCTGGTGCTGGCGGTCGGCAAGGCAGCGGCCAACGCGCTGAACGACAACGGATGCGGCTGGCCAAACCCGGCCGGCGACGGCGCCGGGTCCACCCCGTTCGTCTACCCGGGCGAGCCGCTTCAGCAGCCGCCGGGCTCGGGGATCTTCGAGCCCAGCGACGGCGCGGGTTCCAGCGCGACCGCGTTGCTGACCGGCCAGCTGCTGCAGTACGCGCTGGCCGGGACGCTACCGGACGACGGAGGTCCGCCGAGCGGCCCGGTCCCGCCGGTGGACGTCTGCCTGGGTTCCCGCAGCGTGCCGGTGCCCTGACCGGCGAGCGCTCGGCGCGGCCTCTCTGTGTGGGATGGGTGCTGTGGCAGCGGCACCCATCCCACACAGCGGACGCGGCTAGCCCTGCGGTGCTGCCGGGTGGCTGGGGGAGTCCGGGTCGGCCGGGCGGCTGTTCGCAAGCACGAACGCCATCGCCGCCAGCAGGATCAGCAGCACCGGGATAGCGGTGAGCGCGTTGCCGGCCGCTCCCGGCAGCGGCGGGCTGGTCAGGCTGCACAGGTAGATGACCGCTCCCAGGGCGAACGGTATCCCTGGCACGTACAGCACCCGGCGGTTGACCGGCGAGCTCACCAGCATGATCGTCAGTGCCACGATGATGACGGCCACGAGCGTGCCCTGGTACAGCAGCCAGTCTCCCCACCCGCCCGCTCCGATTCCGAACAGCCGGTCGATGAAGCCGTGCGGGATTCTGGCCAGATAATCGCGAAACAGGCGGGGGTCGCGGGGCAGGCGGAGGGCGGCGGGATTCACCGGACGGGCAGGGAGCAGGGACCGCAATCCCCCGTTCATGCCGATCGCGGCCGCCACGGTGGCCGCGGCGAGCAGGGCGCTGGGCCGCCACCGCAGGGCGTGCCAGCCTCGCGGTGTGCTCGGGGCGATGAGCAGGACCAGCGCCTCCAGCCCGTACGCGTACAGGGTCACGTCCACGCGTGGGGCGGCGACCAGGGTGTAACCGCTGGTCAGCGAGATCGCCAGAAAGGCAAGCGGGACGAACGCGGCGAAGATGGCGGCGGCGCGGCGCCACCCCAGGCAGACGAAAGCGGCCAGCGCGAGGGCGGGCACGGGGCCGGCCGTGAGCGCGTCCGTCACGTTGCCCGTGAACGCGATCGAGTACGAGTTGAGCTGGAAGCTCCGGGCGAAGGAGCCGGGCTCCCCGTACGCGCCGATGAGGAGGTCAGCGGGCGACCCGAAGCCATATTGCACGCCCCGGTCCAGGAACAGGGTCAGCTTCAGCAGCACCATGAGCAGCGGGAGCAGCATCGCGGTCAGCGCGAGCGCGGCCGCCCACGGTCGGCTGTCCGCGCGCCGCGCAGCCATCCGGATCCTGATCTTCAGCGCCGACCACACCAGGTCAGCCGATTCCCGGGCGCCCGGCCGGCGCTGCCCGGGCCGGGCGGCAGACATCAGCACTCCGAGGATTTCCTCCTCGTGCCGGTGCCGGTACAACGCTGGATACCAGCGCAGCAGCCGCCGGTAGGACTTCTCGAGCCCGCCGGCGGCCGTCACGCCAGGCCCCCGAATGCCCGCCGCCGCACTTCGAGCCGCCCAGCAGCGACGGCGGCGTTGTGCTGGATCCGTGCGACTTCCGCGGCGAGCCGGTCGTCGCCGCGCTGGGTGAGCCGGTAGTAACGGCGCAGCCGGCCGTCCACCACCTCGTCCCGGTCGGCCTCGACGAGACCCTCCGCGACGACCCGGTCCAGTGCGGCGTAGAGCGTTCCTGCCCTGAGCCTGACCCGGCCGCCGGAGATGTGCTCAACATCGGTGATGATCCCGTAGCCGTGTTGCGGCCCCTTCGCCAGCGCCGTGAGCATCAGAAACGTTGGTTCGTGCAGGGGGCGTTCGCTCATGCCGACGTTATATACCGATAATCTGACTATCGCAAGCCGAACAGCGCCCATTGCACGCGGCCCGAAGGCCCTCGCTAGCCGGCTGGGCGGTCACGGTAGACGGCCGCTGCGACCTGGGCGAGCGAGCCGATCAGCGGGTTGGCGTCGGCCTTGTTCCAGGCGACAACGAGGCGGCTGGGTGCCATGTCGGCGAGCGGAACCACGGTGAGTCCTGGTGGCCACGCGTGGCCCAGCGGAGTCAGCGGCGCCAGTCCGATCGTGCCGTTCCAGAGAACGGCCTGCACGCATTCACCGACCGTGCGCACCACAGGTCCGTCGCGAGCCGTGCCGCCGGGCGCCGCCCCGTTCCAGTAAGCGCGCCAAAGCGGGTCGGTGCCCTCAGGGAACTGGAACCACCGGCGGTCCTCGAGGTCCCGCACCTGGAGGCTGCCGCGGCGGGCGAGCGGGTCGTCGGCGCGCAGGACAACCCCGACCGGATCGGAGCGCAGCACCCGGGTGCTGATCCCGGCGCGGTCGAACGGCATCCGGGTGAGGGCGGCGTCGACGAGCCCGGCCCGCAGCCCGGTGGTCGGGTCCGTGAGGTCCGCCTCCCGGACGCGGACCTGAACTCCCGGGTTACGCTCGCGGAACGCGTCGGCGAGGCCGGTGCCCGCCTCCTCGCCGCCGTCCGCGAGCGTGCCGATCGTGAAGGTGGCCGTGCCCGCGGCCGCGGCCACCCGGGCGCGGGCGTGCTCGGCGTGCTCGAGCAGGGCACGCGCCTCGTCGTAGAGCGCGGCCCCCGCGGGCGTGAGCGTGACCCCGGACGGCGAGCGGTGCAGCAGGAGGGCGCCGACATCGGTTTCGAGCTGCTTGATGGCCCGGCTCAGCGGCGGCTGGGTCATGTGCAGCCGAGCGGCGGCGCGCCCGAAGTGACGCTCCTCGGCGACCGCTACGAAGTAGCGAAGTGAGCGCAGGTCCATTACCGGCAACGCTACTCATTGAGCGCGTCGATGCAGCCGCGCAGTGCTGCCTCCAGCTGCCGGCGTCGGCCGCCGACCGTCGCCAGGCGGACAGTCCGCTCGGGCCGAGGGCTATGCGGGCGGACGATACAGTCTGTCGCTCAGCTCACGGCCCTCGTGGGTCAGAATCTGTGTCTTGATTCGCATGAAGCGGGGCCGCGCGCCGCGGTTCGGGGCGACGCAGTGGACCATGACGGGATGGCAGAAGACCATGTCGCCCGGCTCGCCGGTCAATTCGACTACGCGAAGGGGCACGCCTTCGACGATGGTTTCGGTGTCCATGAACGCGATCCGGTCGGCGGGTGACGGCACTAGTCCGGTGAGCGCCATCAGCCAGGGGTGAGAGCGGTGGAAGCGTTCCCGGAGCCTGGCGATCGAACCTAGCCGCTGGCTCGCGGGAAGCCGACGTTCCTGCTGGATCAGCAGACGGGGCGATCCGGAAAGGATCAGGGTTCCGCCGCCTCGCGGCGCGACCGAACCGATGAGGCTGACAACGAACAGCGCCCCCGGGCGATCGAGGTGCAGTGCACAGGGATTGTCCCAGTGCCAATTCCCGGTCGGCACGTCCCAGGCGCCCGGCCCGGGAAAGGTGACGAGGGGACGGCCCCAGTCTCTCGGCGGCGACCAGGCGGCCTTGCCGAGCAGGTCGTCGAGGACGCCGCGGACCCGCTCGGTCAGGATCCTGGCCTGGATGGGATCGCGCTTGGCGGCTTTCAGGTCGCCCACGATCGGGCGCCAGCTGGAGCGGTCGTCAGGACGTATGCCGTGCGCGTCTTCCAGCTCCCGCCACCATCGCCGTTCCATGGCCCGGCCGTCAGCGGGCGAGAACGCCTGCCTGACCATCACGTAGCCGTCGCGCTCGAAGCGCTCGATATCTGATGAAGCCAGGGTGGTGAGCTCTGTTCCCATGAGGTCCGTCTCCTGATTTGACGGCGCCCCGCAGCAGATCATTCGCCTCGGCTGGGCAGCGCACGTGACCGCTATCTGCCGTTGCGCTCGCGGTGGCTGCACCCCGGCCAGCAGCAGGGCCGGCGCTGACCTTCCTCCAGTTCCTCCTGGGTCCGGCGAATGCGGCGTTCCCGGGTCGTCTCCTGCTTGGCATCCTCGACCCAGCAGATGAACTCGTTGCGGGCCAGAGGCGTGATGTCGGTCCAGGCGTCGAGCGCCGTCGTGTTGGCGATCAGTGCCTTGCGCAGATCCGCGGGAAGCTTGTGCACTACCCCGCCGGGCACTCGTTCACTGCTCACAGGGCCACGGTAGCCGAAGCCGGGGCGACGCCCACCAGCGCTTCCTGGCCGCCGAGATGCCCCGCCTTTACCCCTTCGCCCGCGACCACGGCGTCACGCGTTTCCCAGAGTCGGCAACCTGACGGCGGCGGCAACGATGTGTGAGCGCAGGCGGCTGAGGGCATCGGTTCGCGCTCCGATCAGGGCTGGCTCATCGGTCAGCGTTGCGGCCTGGATGGGAATGGGCCGGGGCAGGCGCGCCGCCTCCGCCGCGATGGCCTCGAGGATCAGCGGGTGGCTGCCCCAGGAGCCGCCGACGACGATTAGCCCCGAGTCGGCCAGCGCCACGGCGGCGGCGAGTATCCCGCTGACGGCCCGGCTCAGGATCTGGCGTATGGCCGCGGCCTGCGGCTGCGCGCCGGTTACCGCGGCGAGGAGGCGATCGACGTCGATGGCGGTGGAGCCGGGCCTCCTCAGATCCATGACCCTGAACACCTCGATCAGGCGCATTGCCTGCCCCTGCGGGCCGACGGTGATGAGGTGCGCGATCTCGCCGGCGAAGCCGGCATGCCCGCGGATGACCGTGCCGTCGCTGATGACCGCGGCGCCTAGTCCGTCGCCCAGGAAGACATAGGTGAAATCGCCGAGGGCGGGGGCGGGGGCGTTGTCGCGTTCAGCCTGCGCCGCCCAGTTGACGTCGTTGTCTACGACGACGGGGCCGTCGACGTGCGGGGCCAGGATCCTGGCGGGATCGAGTTCGCCGAGCAGGAAGGGCTCGTCGGGTAGCCGGATCAGCCGCCCGGTGGCCCGGTCCACCGGGCCGGCGGCGCTGACGACCGCCAGGCGGGGGGTCGCCCCGGCGTCCCTCCGGGCCGTGGCGGCGGCGCGGCGCAGCGCCTTGCCGATCCGCTCGGCCGGGGCAACCCTGTCGATCTTGTCTTCGGCCCGGGAAACGGTGTCGCCGTAGGCATCGACGCATTCGGCCACGACGCCTTCGGGAGCGATGCTGACGGCCAGGGCGGTTCCGGCGCTGGCGGCGAGGGCGTAATACGACCCGACGCGGCCGCGGCCCCGGCCGCCCGCTGTCCGCTCGCCGGTGTTCGCGACGACTCCTGCTTCGGCCAGCCGGCGCACGCTCTCGCCCACGGCCGGCTTGGACATGCCGGTGGCGATGGCCAGCTCGGCTCGGGTCAGCCGCCGCTGCCGCATGAGCGCGCGCAGGACGTGCTCGTCGGTCAGCGAGCGAAGCAGTTCTGGCGAAGGCTTGGGCGGGCTCACGGCCGAATTCTAGTAAGGGGCCTTGCCTGGAAAGCCACGGCCTCTTATATTCGTCTAAGTAAGGGAGCCTTCCTAGAAAGAGTGTTGCCGTGACACAGCCCGACACCGCCGCGCTGCCCCCGCTGCCGCACTGGGAGCAGGCGCCGGCGGACATCCACGCCGCGATCGCACAGGTCAAGGCCGCCCTGCGAGCTCGTATCGCCGCCTCGGGCCGCACCGTCGAGGAGGTTTTTGACGTCGTTGAGCAGCAGCTGACGGCGGAGGTCGGCGAGATTGCCGCGGCCCGCGACCGAGGCGACACGGTCTGGCCGGTCATCGACTACGCAGACATCGGTTCCGGCACGGTTTCGGCCGAAGCGCGGGCACTGCTGCACCGGCGTGGCTGCCTGGTAGTCCGCGGGCACTTCGACCGCGACCAGGCTCTGGCCTGGGACCGCAACTTCATGGACTACGTCGAGGGCAACCAGTTCTTCAAGCAATACCGGGGCCCCGCGGACGACTTCTTCGCCAGCGTCGAGTCCGAGCCGGAGATCTACCCCATCTACTGGTCGCCGGCGCAGATGCAGGCCCGGCAGCATGACCGCATGGCGCGGGTGCAGGCGTTCCTCAACGGCCTCTGGAAGCACGAATCCGACGGTGTGCAGTGGTTCGACCCGGCCCGGTACCTGCTGTATCCGGACCGGATCCGGCGGCGGCCGCCGGGCACCGACTCCGCAGGCCTCGGGCCCCACCTCGACCCGGGCTCTCTCGACCTGTGGATGACGCGGGGCTACCAGAGGGCGTTCCGCCACCTGTTCGACGGCACCGTCGAGCAGTACGACCCGTGGGACGCGGCCTACCTCACCACCGCACCGCAGTACCCCGCGAGCACGATGTGCTCAGCCTTCCGCACGTTCCAGGGCTGGACTGCGATGTCCGACATGGCTCATGACCAGGGCGTCCTGCATACGGTCCCCATCCCTGGCGCGATGGCCTACCTCATGCTGCGCCCACTCCTTCCCGACGTCCCCGACGACGACATGTGCGGCGTCGCCATCGGCCAGGCGTTTCCGGTCGGCGAAAAGTGGCACCACCCGCTCCGGCCGGCCCTCACCGGCATTCCCGACGTCCAGGCCGGCGACTCGGTGTGGTGGCATTGCGACATGGTTCACAGCGTGGCGCCCGTGGCAAACCAGCAGGGCTGGGGAAACGTCATGTACATCCCGGCCGCACCCTGGTGCCAGCGCAACGAGCAGTACGCACCCAGCGTCCGGGAAGCCTTCCGCACCGGGTCCAGCCCCAGCGACTTCCCTGAAGAACACTACGAGAGCACCTGGGCGAACCGGTTCGGTGCCCGAGACCTCAACGAAGCCGGCCGGCGCGGGCTCGGCTTTGACTGACCCCATCACCAGCCGGCCAGACATGGAAGGATACACGTCTATGCCAGGCCAACTGCCGACCTGCCCGCACTCCCCTCGCCCATGTAAGGCGACACGGTGACCCGGCCGCTGCGCTTTGGCCTGGTCGGTACCGGTCACTGGGCGCAGATCGCGCACGCGCCCGCGCTCGCCTCAACTGAGGGGATCGAGTTCGCCGCGGTCTGGGGCCGAAACGGGGACGCCGCGGCCCAACTGGCTGCCACCTACAACGCGACGGCGCACGGCGACCTCGCTGACTTCCTGGCCAGCGTCGACGCGGTCGCCTTCGCCGTGCCACCGGACGTACAGGTCCCGATCGCCATCCGCGCCGCCCACGCTGGCAAGCACCTGCTCCTGGAAAAGCCGATCGCCGTCTCACCGGCTGATGCCGACGCCCTCGTCGCCGCGGTCGAGAGCGCCCGAGTGTCATCCGTCGTCTTCTTTACCGGCAGGTTCCAGGCCGACGTGCGGGCCTGGCTGGCCGAGGTGCTGGCGGCCAGCGGCTGGGCCGGCGGCTGTGCGGTCTGGCTCGGCTCGGCCATGCGACCGGGCAACCCGTTCAACACCCCGTGGCGCCGGGACAAAGGCGGGCTGTGGGATCTCGGCCCGCACGTGATCTCACTGCTGTGGGCCAGTCTCGGCCCGGTGCGTTCGGTCACCGCCGACGCCGGGCAGGGCGACATTGCTCATCTCGTCCTGCACCACGGCACCGGGCAAACCAGCACCGTGACAGTGACCCTGGACCAACCGCGGAATGCGGCATTTTCTGAGTTGTATCTGTGGGGAGAACCGGGCCGGTCAGTCTGTCCGGTCGAGACCGAAGATCCAGTGATCCCGTTGCGGACCGCCCTCACCGAGCTGGCCGCCAACGCCCGATCGGGGCAGGTCAGCCACCCGTGTGACGTACGCTTCGGCCGCGATATCGGGCACGTACTCGCCGACGCCCAGCGTCAGATCGACTCACACCTCCATGGTCTTGACGACGGTCGGCTGGCCTGACTTATCCCGGGCAACGGCCTCCATGAGTCGCTGCGCGTTGGCGGGAGACCGCAGCAGGTAGATGGTCTCCTGCCAAAAGTCGAAGTCCTCAGCAGACATGAGGACAGCGTCGCCGGCCTTGGAACTTATCCTCACTGGAACATGGTCGTCGTTGACCTGCTGGATGAGAGGGAACAGGCGAGAGCGGGCCTCGCTAGCGCTGATAGCCACGGCATCCACCTCCTTCAGCTGCGAACCGCTCCAGCACAGCATCCTCGACCGAAATATGCGATCCCCCATGGATCCCGCTGGATCAGCTTCCCTGCCTGGGTCGATAAGGTGCAACCGGACTGTTCGGGTCAGATTTCGGGGGCGGGCGATGACGATCCTGGATGCGGATGTCGCGGTTATCGGGGCTGGCTCGGTGGGGAGCATGGCGAGCTGGCAGCTGGCCGAGCGGGGCTTGCGCGTCATCGCGGTGGATCGGTTTATGATCCCGGGGCCGTTCTCCGCTTACGCGGGCGACTCACGTCTGTTCCGCATGGTCTATGCGGAGGGCGGGCATTACACGCCACTGCTGCAGCGCGCCCGTGACCTGTGGCGCGAGCTCGAGGCGGTCAGCGGGACCGAGTTGCTCACGATCACTGGCGTGGTGACGATCATGGACCACGATCACCCCGACCACGCTGCCCTGTTGCGGGCGGGCCGGGAGCGGGGCCTGAGCTTCGAGGTCCTGGCCGGGCCGGAGGCTCGCCGTCGGCTGCCCCAGCACGTTATCCGCGACGGTGACGTGGCCCTGTTCGATCCCGAGGGCGGTTTCCTGCGCAGTGAGCGCGCGGTGTTCTCGGCCGCGGCGCAGGCCGAGCACCGTGGAGCCTCGTTCCTCGGTAATCGACAGGTCAGGGCCCTGGAACGGGACGGCGACCGGTGGCTGATCCGCACGGATCAGGAAGAGATCCGCGCACCGCGGGTGCTGGTGGCCACCGGAACCGGCGCCGGGCCGGTCTGCGACGCGCTCGGTACCCACCTGGCGGTGCTTCCCCAGATACTGACCTGGTTCCCCATCGCGGACCACGATCTGCTTGCCCGCGGCGAGCAGCAGGCCTTCATCCGCAGTTCGCGCGATGCTCAGTTCTACGGCTTCCCCAGCAGCGACGGATGGACCATGAAGGTGGCGGCCAGCATCTACCTTGACGAGGTCGCCTCTATGGCCCGTCCGATCACCTGGGATCCCGGGCATCTGGACACAGTGCAATCTTGGGTCAGCACTTACCTGCCCGCGCTGGCGCCCCGGCCCCTGCGGACGGTGTTGTGCGCCGACGGGTACACGGTCGACGACACCGGCCTGCTCGGGTTCGTGCCCGGCATGGACGGGGTCGTTGTTGCCGTCGGCTTCTCAGGTCACGGATTCAAGATGGCGTCCTCGCTCGGCGCCGTTGCCGCCGACCTGATCACAGACGGTACGACGGCCACAGACATCAGCTTCATGAATCCAGCGCGTTTCCTGCCCGGAAAGGATGCCATCGACATGCTTCCCCTGAACGCTACGACCCGCTCCCAGGACGAGCGCCCATGAGCGCCCCGGCACCCTACGTCCTCGGGGATCTGGAGGCTCAGCCAGGCTCGCAGGTCCGCGGTTACTGTCAGGTGAAGCTCGGGCCGGGCACCGTCGCGCTGCCGATCGCCATCACCCACGGGATCGAGAGCGGCCCGGTGCTGGCGGTCACCGCGGGGATCCACGGCGGAGAGTACGTCCCCATGGTGGCGGTCCGCCAGTTCATCCGCGATCTCGATCCGGCCCGGATGCGGGGAACCGTCGTAGCATGCCTGCAGTCCAGCCCGGTCGCCTTCGAGCAGCGGTCGGCCTTCGTCAACCCGCTCGACGGCCAGAACCTCAACAGGTCGTTCCCCGGCGATCCGGCCGGCGGCCCCACCCAGCGGCTTGCCGCCTGGCTCTCGGAGAACCTGCTTGGCCGGGCTGACTACTACGTCGACTGCCACTGCGGTGACCTGCCCGAGGTGCTCGACTCCTTCGCCGGGGTCGCCGCGGGACCGGACGGCGTGCTGAGCGAGCAGGGCCGGGCGGTGGCCGACTGCTTCGACGTCGCCCGCATCCTCGAGGAGCGTCTCGAGGGATCTGCCGTCTTCCAGGCCGCGCTCGCCGGGGTCGCCGCGGCCCTCGTTGAGATTGGCGGCCAGGGCCGCTGGTCGCAAGCGGAGGCCGATGTGCAGCGGCAGGGCCTGCTCCGGGTGGCGGCGCTGGCCGGCATTCTCCCGGCGGACGGCGCGGCCCGGCCGCATCTGCCCATTTTCGAGGAGGTGGCGGGCGTGCTGAGCGAGCGTCCCGGCCTGTGGTTTCCCGAGGTTGGCGTCGGGGCTTCCGTGGCCGAGGGCACTCGCCTTGGCCGGGTGGAGGACGCGTTCGGGGACACGGTCTGGGAGGTTCTGGCCCCTGCCGCTGGAGTGCTGACGTTTGGGCTGGGCAGCCTCGCTGCAGCCCCGGGCGACCTGCTGGCATACATCGCACGTCCCCTGCCCGGCACCTGACGGCGGGCAGGCTGGTTCCTTCGCCCTGTTTCAGGTGACGTCGCGGTGGACTGTGGTGGACGCGGCCGTCACCCCGACCGCCACGGCGACGGCTATGAGAACGGCGATCGCGGCTGGGTAGGGCAGCGCGGTCACTCCGTGCGGGATCTGGGGCATGCCGCCACCGTTGGTGTCCCCGGCCATCATGGAGGCTGCGGTGTAGGGCAGGAAGCGTCCCACGGTGGTGAGCGTCGCGCCGACGACCAGTTCGATGACGAGCGCCCAGGCGACGACTGCGATGATCGCGCCGACTTGGTGGCGGATCAGCGATCCGGCGCCTACTCCAATGGCGGCCAGCAGCGCCGAGGCGATGACGGTGCCCCCGGTGTAACGCGCGATCGCGGGATCGGACAGCGCGATCGGGTAGCCCCGGGAGGCGGCGAAGCCGAGCGCGGTGGCGGTGGCCGCTGCTGCGGCGGCGGTCCCGAGCACAGCGCCGGCGGCCGCCGCGGCCACGGCCTTCGCTGCCAGCACCCGGCCCCGGCAGGGCTGGTCGAGGTAGGTGTCGGTGGCGGTCTTGAGCCGGAACTCGCCGCTGGCGATCGACACGCCGAGCAGCGCGGCCACCAGCAGCGCGAAGCCGGTGCTTGCCAGGTTGTCCCGCAGTCCGCCGGCCGTCGCCAGTGACGGGATCGCCATGCCTTTCGCGGTGCCGGCGGTGACCGCCTCCAAGACCCCGATGAGCGCGGTCAGCGCGACCGCCAGGCCCGTCATCGCCGCCACCAGCCGCGTGGTGCGCAGCTTCAGGAACTCTGCGTGCAGTGCCGCGGTCATCCTGGCCTGCCTTCCGCCCCGGTCAGCCGCAGGAAGGCCTCCTCCAGACTCCCCGTGCTGGTGGTTATCTCGTAGATCGGGATGCCCAGAGCCGCAGCCAGCGTGGCCACCTGCTTGGTGTCCAGCCCCGTGATCTCCAGCCGGTCCGGCTCGATGGCCCGCACCGTAGCGCCCTCAGATGTCAGCGCGGCACCAAGCGAGTCCGCTCGAGGAGTGCGCACCACGACCGCCTGCCTCCCCGCGCGAATCAGGTCGGTCACCGGCTCGGCCGAGATGAGACGGCCACGGTCGATCACGACGGCCTGGTCGGCAACCTGCGCCACCTCGGCCAGGATGTGACTGGACACCAGCACGGTGTGGCCCTCCTCACCGAACCGGCGCAGGAAGCCGCGCAGCCACAGCAAGCCGGCCGGGTCCAGCCCGTTCGCCGGTTCGTCGAGGATGAGTACCTCCGGCTCGCCGAGCAGCGCCGCGGCCAGGCCCAGCCGCTGCCGCTCCCCCAGCGACAGGCCCCCGGCCCGGCGGTCGGCCAGTTCGCCCATCCCGGTGTCCGCCAGCACCGCATCAATCCGGGAACGCCTGGCACCCGTCGCGGCGCACCGGACCCGGAGGTGATCGGTGACCGTGCGCCCGGGGTGCAGGCCCGAGGCCTCCAGTACCGCCCCGACCCGGCGCCGCCGCTGACCCAGCTCCCGGTACGGCTTGCCCCAGATCACGGCCTGGCCGCTGGTCGGCCGCACCAGGCCGAGAAGCGCGCGCAACGTCGTGGTCTTGCCCGCGCCGTTTGGCCCCAGGAAGCCGGTGACGGCACCAGCCCCGACCGCAAAGCTCAGGCCGTCGACAGCCGTGGCCGAGCCGAACCGCTTGGCCAGGTCGCGGACCTCGATGACCATCATGGTCGCCGCGCTCCCCGCCGCCGCAGCAGCGCGTACACGCCGGCGCCACCGCCGACAACCACCAGGACCAGGATCACCCAGACGACCGTCATCGCGATCTGGCCGCCGCTGCTGCTGCCGTCCATGGCTTGCCTCCGGATAGAATGGACAACGGTCCACACCGTAATGGACGAGCGTCCATACTTGCAACCCGCGAGCCCGGGTACGGTTGCGGCTGGACGAAAACGAGGAGGACGACGAGGCAGATGCCACGCGGAGTCGCGATACCGGAAGTCCGCGAGCAGCTCTTCGCCGCGGCGGACCGGGTGCTGGCCCGGGACGGCCCGGCTGGCCTGACAACGCGGGCTATAACCGCCGAGGCCGGCGTCGCCAACGGCGTGATGCACCGGCACTTCCGCGGCCTCGATGAGTTCCTCGCATCGTTCGTCGCGACCAGACTCCAGTCGATCGCGGACGGTGCGGCGGCCCTGCCAGGCCGCGCCGGGCATGGCAGCATCACCGGCAACCTCACCGACGCCACCGTGGCGGTGTTCGGCGAGGACGCCCAGGCCCTGATGAGCCTGGTCATCACGAATCCGCAACTAGGCCCGGCGCTGGAGCACGATGCGGACAGCGCGGGCGGGCTCGGCGACATCGAGCGACACTTCGCGGCCTACCTCGCCGCCGAGAAGAAGCTGGGACGCATAGGACCGGGCGCCGATACCGAGGCGCTGGCGTTCACCCTCCTCGGGACCGTCCACCACCTGGTCATCACCCGCCGGGGCGGTATGCCAGACTTCCGGTCGCAGGTACGGCGAATCGTCGCCTCGCTCGTCGCGGGCATGGGAACGACGCCGATGAACTAAGCGGACTGCGGGTCGGCCAGAAACAACGTGATCAGACGCCGGTCCAGACCAGCGGGATTGTGGACGCGGCCAGCAGCGCCGCCATGGCAGCGGTGAAGATGCGCCAGGCACGCGGTGACCGCAGGAAACGCTGGAACGCGGCGCCGAACGCCAGCCAGGGCAGGCAGCTGGGAAGGGCGGCCAGCATAAACAGGGTTGCGAAGATGGCCGCCTGGGCCAGGGCATCGCCGGCGCGCCGGTCCAGGAACGTCGCGATGGCAGCGACGCTGACCAGCCATCCCTTGGGGTTCATCCACTGGAAGGCCGCCATGCCGAGGAATCCGGCGGGTGCGTTCGCAGCCCCTTCGGCATGCGCCGCGGTCGCGATCTTCCAGGCCATCCAGCAAAGCATCGCCGCCCCGCCCCACTTCAGGACCTCGAGGGCCAGCGGATGAGCGAGGAGGACATTGCCCAGCCCCAGCGTGATAGCGAACAGCATCGCGCCCATCCCCGTCACCTGCCCCAGCAGACTCGCGAGCCCGTGCCGCACACCGACCCTGGCACCGACAGCGGTCAGCAGCGCGTTGCTGGGGCCGGGGGTACCAGCGACAACCGCGGAAAACGTCACAAACGCGATCACCTGGGCGGGGTCATGCATCACTTCCATGCGCGGCGCTCCGTAGATTGGATCCATGGCGGCCCTCAGCCTGGGTGATGCAAGCGGCACTGGTCTTGAACATTCGTGTGAGCCAGATGAGTGGGTGGACGCCGCAAGGCCGGTGGACGGGGTGGAACTGTTCCGCGCCCGGCTGCGGGGCAGCCCGTTCAGCCGGCACCGGCACGATGTCTACGCGATCGGTGTCACCGAGGAGGGAGTCCAGGCGTTCGGCTACCGGGGCACGGTTGAGCACAGCCTCCCCGGCCAGGTGTTCGTGCTGCATCCCGACGAACTGCACGATGGCAGGGCAGAGGGGCCGGGCTTGTTCGGCTACCGCCAGATCTACGTCACTCCGGACCGGATCGCCTCCGCTCTGCCGGCCATCACGGGGCGCTCGGCGCCGCTGCCCTTCGCTCCCCCGGTGATCAACGACCCAGCCCTCGCGCGCGTGGTGCGCGCGGCGTTCACTCATGCGGCCGAGCCGCTGGCGCTTGACGCACTGGTGCTTCGGCTGGCGCAGGGCCTCCTGCGGTTCAGCGCCATCGGGCCCGGCGCCGCCCTGCCCGGCCGGGTCGACCTGGCCGCCGTCGAGCGTGGCCGCGATTTCCTGCGGAGCCGGCTGACGATCGTGCAATCGGGCGAGGTGGAGGCCGTCACGGGCCTGGACCGCTACCAGTTCGCGCGCCAGTTCCACGGCGTCTACGGGACCAGCCCATACCGGTACTCAGTAATGCGGCGCCTCGACGTGGCCCGGGTATGGATCCGGAACGGGCGGCCCCTGGCAGATACGGCGACCGAGGCTGGCTTCGCCGACCAGGCCCATTTCACCCGGACGTTCAAAGCGGCGTTCGGCATGACCCCCGGCCGCTACGCAAAACTCTGCACGGCCCGCCCTGGTCAACGATGGCTCAATGATTGGGCGGTAAGGGCTGTCTGAAACAAACACGCTGGCTAGCCGAAATCCGCTTCGGCCGTCCGAAACGCCAGCGAAGCTCTTGAAAACCCCGCAAACCTCGCGCCGACCATGATCGACGGAAGATCGCTGTCGCTACAGCGACAGCGATGGGCACATCGACACTAATCACGCCGGGCGCTAGTGAGCCTGAGCCCGGCAGGCCGGGCCAGACCTTGTCCGGCCCGGCCCGACGGCGTCTCGGGGGTGTTTGAAGGAACGGCCCTCAGCTGATGTCCGCCTCGACGAGCCGCTCGATAAGCTCGTCGACATTGCCCGACTTGGGCAGGCCTCGCTTGGCCAGCAGCTCGCTGAGCTCAGCCTTGGTCAGCCCCTCGTAGCGCTCGCGGGCCATCGCGTGAGCCTTCCTCCCCTGCTCACGCTCGATCTTGCGGGCCTCACGGGCCAGTTCATGCGACGCCCGCTCAGCGTGCTCGTGAGCGGACTGCTCGGCCGTGGCCGCCTTGCCGCGCGCGACCTCGCCGACCGACTCGGCCCGCTCGCGCACCGCACCAGGCAGCGCGCTCGTGGCCTCAGCCCACCTAACGGCGAGGCGGCGGTTCACGTCTACCGTGCGCTGCACCAAGTCGAAATAGCGCTCGACCGCCGGGACGAGGTCTATCTGCGGCAGCTCAGGAAGGCGGTCCGCCAGCGTCCGCGCCCTCTGGCCCCAGAGGTCGGCGGTCTTCTCGGCCGCGGTTCGGGCCTGGTTCGCCACCGTGCTGTATTGCCTGGTCAAGGTGTTCATATTCGCTCCTCGGGTTCCGGATAACGTTGCTAACTTTAGCAAGCAATGCGTACTAAAGCAAGCGAGGGTGCCGCGGAGCAACCCGGCCTACCCGCGGCTGGCCAGATCACACATGCGCGGTCACCGTATGCTCTTCACGGCACGAACATGCAGCGGAGGCGCTTACGGTGACGGGTTATCCGAGGTGACCGCGGATCCACGTACGTGAAAGTGCGCCCGCCCGCGCACCGGGACGGCGAAGGCCAGGCTGAGCGGCGAAGTTCCAGCAACCGCTGGCGGATCAGCGATCGCCGACTGGGATTGATCTACGCGGTGCTGGCGGCCGTGGCGTGGTCCACCGCCGGGATCCTGCAGCGCCAGTTGCACGTCAACGCGGCGACCCAGGTCGCGGGACGCGGCGTCTTCGGGTTCATAACGCTCGCGGGCTACGCGGCATGCACGCAGCCCAGACCTCTGGCGTCGGCAACCCGGCGCGGCGCTCTCCTGGCCGCGTCGGCAACCCGGCGCGGCGCTCTCCTGGCCGCCGGGGCAATGGCCGTCGCCAACTCCGCGTTCATCGTCTCGCTGAACTACACCTCGGTCGCGCACGTCCTGGTTCTGCAGTCCATCGCTCCCCTCGTCGCCGCCGGCCTCGGCGTGGTCGTTCTGGGAGAGCGGCTCACCTGGAGCACGGCATGCGCGATGGCCGTAGCGCTCGGCGGTGTCATCGTGATGGTCGGCGCACCGGGCGGCGGCCCGGTTCTCGGCGACGGCCTTGCGCTGCTCACAGGTGTCGCGTTCGCGCTCGTCATCGTCATCGCCCGCCGGTACCGCGGCGTGTCCATGGCGCCTGCAATGGCCCTGGCGCAACTGCTGGTCGTCATCGTCTTCGCGCCGTTCGCGCAGTTCAGCCACGTCTCCTGGGCCGACGTCGGATGGCTCGCCCTGCTGGGGTGTGGCCAAATCGGGCTCGGAGCGATCTTCTTCATCTCGGCGGCACGGTTCATTCCGTCTTCCGAGATGGCGATGATCTTCCTGCTGGAGGTAGTACTCGGCCCGTTGTGGACCTGGATCGCGCTCTCCGAGACGCCGAACATCGCGACGCTGGCAGGTGGCGCGGCCGTCATCGTCGGCGTCGGCGCCCAGGTTGGCGGATTCGGCAAGCGGGAGGATCGCCCGATGGCCGGCGAGGCCGAGCAGCCACAGGGATTAGCTGGGCAAAGGGAACGGCCGCCCGGTGCGGTCTGGAACCTGGCGGCCGTTCGTCTGGGCGGCGCGGACTGCCGCACGCGCCGCAAGCTGCAACTCATCCCATGGCGAGCGGATCACTCGCAGATTTCAGCGTGATCACCTTCGGTCGCCAACCAGGCGACCGAGCGCCAGGATCTGCCCGTTGCGGCGGGCGGCGACCGGACGGGCCAGGCACGCGCATCCGACGCCAGCGACCAAGCCCGCGGCGGCACAGCAGGACCACAGCAGGGGCAAGCCGCCGACGCCGATCACGGCGTCACCTGCGACGGCCGCGGTGAGGGTGCTCAAGCCCAGGGCCGAACCCCAGGTACCTAAGTAGGCACCGGCCCGCCCGGGCGGGGCGATGGATGCCACGATCGCGGGAGCGAGGCCCGCAGCGGCGATTTCGCCGAGCGTCCAGATCGCGCTGGTCCCCGCGTACCAGGCCAGCCCGGTCCCGGCCCCGGTGACCGCGATCCCGATGCCGATGAGTGCCATCCCTGCCGCGCACAGCGGCACCGCCGGGAGGCGCACCAGCCAGCCCTGGGCGAACGGCTGGAGCACGGCCACGGTCAGCGGGTTCATCGCGGCGATCAGGCCGTAGTCGAGTGGCCCGATGCCGGTGCCAGCGAACCGGACCGGCAGCGCGTACACCGATTGCTGTCCGGCGGTCAGGATCAGCAGGGTCAGCAACGTGAATGTCCAAAGAAGCGGGTCCGCGGCCAGACTGCCGCGCTTGGGTGCCCGGACGCGTCGCCGCGGCCGGTCCCGTGGCAGGAGCAGCCACGCCAGTGCCGCGAACGCGGCGGCACCGGTCGCGCTCGCGACGAACAGCCATCCCCACCCGGCGTACGCGGCCAGGGCGCCGCCAGCCAGGGTAGCGACGCTGAGCAGCACGTTGATTATCCAGGTGAGCAGCGTCATGCACCGCTTGCGCTGGATCTCGTCTACCGCGGCAGTGGCCAGCATGGACTGGGCGGCCGGCCGCCACATCTCGAATACCAGGCCGACCGCCGCCGCCCCCGCTGCCAGCGCGACGGCGCTGCGGGCCATCCCCGCGGCGGTGTACGCGGCCCAGGCCGCTATGTTCCCGGCGACTATCACTTTCCTGGGCCCGACCCGGTCGGCGGCCCATCCCGCGATCGGCGGCCCGGCTGCCCAGCCGATACCGAACGCGGCGAGCACGAACGCCACCTGGCTGGCGTCCAGGTGCCGTGCGCGAGCGGCGTAATAGGCGAGGGCCAGGTACAGGCACGCCAGGCCGCGTCCGGGAATCAGCGTGATCACCAGCCGCCAGAACACGGCAGGCAACCCGCCCCACGTGCGCATCCGCCACGAGCGCGGGGGACCCGGGCGCGCCTGCGGCATGGTGCCGACGGTCACCGGGACCAGTTCGGCGGCCGGTGCGGCTACCGGTGCCGCGAGGAGCATGACTGGCTGGCCGGCTAGCTGGCGGGGCGGGGCAATCGGGCGCTGACGCCCGCGGGCGCGGGTGACGGCAACCAGGCATGCCCGGCTGCCAGCCACGGTCAAGGTCAGGGCCGCGGTCGGCGCGACGACGAACGCCCCGGTCTCGGCGATCACCCAGGCTGTCATGGCGATGAGCTAACTGTCGGGGACACCGTGGCTGTCGGGGACGCGTACCCGGTCGCCGTCGGGGACGGGTACGTGGTCGGAGTCGGAGTCGCCGTCGGGGACGGGTACGTGGTGGGAGTCGGGGTCGCCGTCGGGGACGGGTACGTCGTGGGGGTCGGGGTCGGCGTCGGGGTCGCCGTCGGGGACGGGTACGTCGTGGGGGTCGGGGTGGGAGTCGGCGTCGGGGTGGGAGTCGGAGTCGACGTCGGCGTTGGAGGCGGCGTCGACGACGTGGACACCGGTGTGGGACTCGAGGACGGGGGGGATGAACGGTGGCCCGGCGATGGAGCGCGGGACGGGTCTTTCGAACGCGGCGACGGAGAGTCTGGCCCGGCCGAGATGGCCGGCGTGGCCGACGACGCAGACCGGGTGAGTGGTGACCGGGGCGGGTCTGAGGTGGTGACGGGGACGGCCGCCGGGCTGGGGGGATCCCCGTTGGCCGCCGCATCCGGATGATCGTGCCGCGAGACGGAGGTGACCAGTGCGACGACGGACGTCGCGGCCAGCGTCAGCGTGACCGCCGTGGCCAGCGTCCAGGCGACCGGCCTCAGCGGGAACCCGGCGACCCACGCCCGCCACGTCACGATGGGCATTCGCCGGTGGAGCCTGATTCCGACGTACGTGGCGACGCCGGTCGCGAGGACAGCGCCCGCTGCTGCGCCGGCCAGCTCTCCGGTCATGGCCCGGCCCGGGTGCCCCGGATCCATACGTAGCGGCGGTCGGCTAGCTCCAGGTCGTGCAGGCGGCAGACCAGGCGGCGGCCGATGCCGTCAAAGTCCCACAGCGCGACCCCGAAGGCGCTGCACAGCTCGCCCATGTCCAGCGCGATGCCGGACAGCGAGATGTCCCGGCCTACCGAGCACAGCCCGGTGGGCTGCAGGCAGGTACCGCAGCAACCGATCCGGATCAGGTAGGAGTCTGCGGTCGTCGCTCCGCAGCCCGGGCAGCTGAAACCCGCCCTCCTGGGCTCCCGCATCGTCCGGTACCGCTGCTGGGGAACGTGCGCGCCGAGCGATCCGGGCTGCTGCAGGCGGTCGTGATGCTTGCCGCCCGGCGTGCGTCCCCTGAGGGGGAAGTGGAGCACCTTCATTGACTTGTCCTTCAGCCGACCACGATCACCTACCGATGTGGTCAGGCTGGCCGACCGGCCTTGCACTCGCCTTGATGCTTTTCTTGCATCCCTGGTCACAGACCAGGCCGCGGCCTAGGCGATCGCCGCTCGTGACCGCTGCACGCTGGTCGACGACATCCAGCTGCGCGAGGGACAGTCCGCCAAGGAAGCCTGGTCCAGGTGGCACGACTCCACCTGTGACGAACCTGGCCGTCACCCCGGGCGCTCGGGCTTACGCGCGACTTCATCGCTCTGAGCTGGCCATAGGCGGCCATTGCCTGCTCCCGGCAATCGCGCCAAGCACTAAGGGACAGCACAAGCAGAGCGCACGGCCCTGGCACATCACTTCACGAAGTCACTTCTTAATCGTGACAGCGCCGAGTCCGCCTCGAAAGCCCTGATTCCAGGCGGCTCGGGTCGGCTGGTATGGAAATGGTTACAATGCCACTCGCAATATGGTACAACCGCCAGTAGCTTCATGGACAAGAGCTCTGTAGCGTCAGTGCAACAAGATCGTGGCATGGGGGCGGGGATATGCCAGTTTCGCAAGAGGTGACCGACGTCAGTTGTCCAGGCCAGCTGCTCCGGTATGCCGCAGCGGGCCAGCTGGCCCAACTGAGAAGTGCGCACCGGTTCCTTAGCAACCAGCTGATCGCCCAAGGGGCGGACTTCGCGAAGAACCACAACAGGACACAAGCTGGCCAGGAGCTCTCACGTGCCTTGCGCGAAGGGTTCAGCGACACGCAATTGACGGGACTTGATGAAATTATCGGGGCGCTAGGCCCCGATCTTGACGGTACCGGCGGCCTGTCGTCGCTGAACCTTCGCCTGTCCACGGAACATCGTGACAGGTTTGAGGCCCGCCGCCTTACGGCGCATGTTCCGCCGTCCTGGACTAGCAACCTGCTCCAGGATCGTCCGGGCAACGAAATGGACGTGCTGATCCAGGCTTCAGCTCTGCTGTCAGCGTTCATGGCCACAGAAAAAATGGCTACTGGTGGTGCAAGCCTTGCCAGTGTGGTCCAACATTACCGGGCGGAGCTGGATCCGCTTGTCCGTCGCCTTGTGGCCGTTTCAGGGGCGCCGCCCAGCGCAAGGAATCATGACGCGCGGGTGCTGCTTGGCCTGCTGGCCAGTTATACACCCCGCCCGATGATGCGCTTGCTCGAGGCCGAGCTGAAGTACTCCCCGCTGGGGTACCGGGTATGGGGGGCGATCACCAAACTGGTCACGCTCAGCGAGGAGGAGGGCGAGCATACCGATGACCTGCGGCGCTGGGTTTATCGCCTCATGGGCGAATCAGAGGACCTCCGGACGCGAAGCCTGTACGCCGGGGGCGCGCTGGACATGCAGCTTGCTATCGCCGTGCCGACTGCATGGTCACCGCCCAATGATGACTGGGCAGGCCGCACGCTGCTGAAGCGGGCTCAGAATTCAAACGCCACGATCCGGGAACGCGGCACAGCGGCTATGGGGTTGTGGCAGCGGGCGGTGGATTGTGGTGACCAGGCGGCTCTAGATACGACTAAGAAAGAACTGCGCAGACTGATCGATGACTTCAGGAGGCCAGAAGCGCGGCCTGACGCACCAGCCGGGCTCCGCTGGATAGCGGCCACGCTTGAGCATGTCATAGAGACTGAGGAAAAGGTCTGTAACGACTGGCCTACCGTGGAAGATCCATGGTTCCAGCGCGTCCACCAGGCCGCCGACGAACTCAAGCGTCGCGGCATGGTCCCAGTCCACCTGGTGACCGGGACCAGAAACCTGTTCCTGCACATGATCTTGCAGAACTCAGGTGTGTACCGTACGCAGGCGATCGAAACGGTGGTTGCCAGTGGCTTGTCTCTGCCCGTCGCCGACGCTCTCGCCGTTCTGCTCAACGAAGAGCGGGATGAGGCGTGGGTCCGCATCCGCGCCGAGGCTGCTCTTGGCCTGCTGCAGAGGTCACATGACGTTAACGTTGAAGAGCAACTGACGCGCGCATGCTGGGACGCCTACGAGAAAGTCCAGGCAGACAGGATTCCTGCGGACGGCCGTATCTGGGCAGAGGATGCGGATGTACCGCAAAGGCAACGTATTACCGAACTTCAGGTCGCGATCTTCGCGGTGGGCGACTGTTTTGGCGTTGACGGCACCCAGGGCCGGTCGAGGGAAGCGCGCACGAGACTGCACGAGATATTGGCCACCCTGATTCGGCCCGAGATGCCGCGAGCACGCATTTTGCGCAGGCCCGCACGGTCGGCTGCCTACCTACTCACCGTCACCGCACAACCAAGCGACGACGGACACGACCTTTCCCGAGAACTGCTCGAGAAGCTGAAAAAACATCCTGACCCCGTGACCAGGCGGTTCAGCGAGTGGGCGACTAAATTCCGATTCGCTGAGGATGGGAGCGTAAGGTCACTGCTCGCTGCGGCCGATTACGAACTGGATCAGACTCCCTTTCCCGCCGACTTGCTTCCCCCCCATGAATTGCGATGAACAGCAATACAGCCCGTCACGTACTTGGGCGGGCGTGGCATCCCAAGGTGCTAGGACGCACCAGGTCTGCCAAGCCCGCCCAAGTGATTCTGGTTGACGGGGCGCTTCGGTTTCATGTTGCGCTGGCCCGGTAAACACCCAGGCCGGTGACTGCCCTGGCACCACTGGTTAGAGGCCCTGGGCTGTCGGGTGATAGGCGCCTCGCAGCTTTCTGCTCGCGGCGGACCCCTACTGAGACGATTGCGACAATCCCGAGTGCGGCGCCTGCGGCGATCATGCCGGCGAAGGCCACGAGCATTCCGATCATGACGATCCTCCGTTCCGTGTGGCCCGGGTAACTCTCCCGGACCGGTGATCTTCTGACACAAGGGCACTTGGGCCCCGCCCCCGCCCAGGCGGGGGGCGGGGAATGGGCGGGCTGCCGCGGCTGGTAACACTCACTAGCCAGGGCCGGACCGTGAGGACTGCCTGGCCCTGGAACTGCCCGAGGCCTAGGGGGTGGGTCCGGGTTTGCGCCGCCGGGCCAAGCGCGACGAAGGAGCCGTACCTTTTCCAGCCGCCGAGTCGACGGCTGCCGTGGTCGCTGGCCGGGGCGCCAACGGTGAGGGACAGGGTGCTGGCCTTGCCCGTGCTCTCGTTCCACAAGGTCAGGCTGTACCCGGCCCGCAACCGTGCGTCCAAGTAGGCGTACCAGGTGAGCGCGCAGTTGGCGAGTTCGGCCTCCGACAGACCCGTGTGCTCCTGAAGCCGGGCAACACTGCTCCTGGTTGCCGGGCCGAGGGCGACGTTGATCGATCTGCCCAGAGCCAGTCCCTGCTCGGGGTACTTGGCCGTTCCGATAGCCATGGGATCACCTCTCTGCATGGCGGTCAGGAAATCCTGCCGTTCCTATGGCTTGCAGACATCAAGCTACTGCAGGCGAAGAGAGATTGCAACAGCTTTTAAGCAGCTTTTTTACTGCTGATTACTGCGCTATGCTGTCTTGCGGCAGCCCTCGGCCTTCTGGCGCTGCCGCAAGCGCTACCTCACCAGCTGTGGACGACCTTCATGGGTTGGTCGCAGCTGGCGGCCACGCCGTGCGCAGGGCCACCCGCCCAGTTGGGGCCTACAACCTGGAAATCCTGATGCCCCGTCGAGGCGCCGGGGGCGCCACTGAACCAGCGGAAGGTCAGTCCCATGGCCATGGAAACCAAGAGCCAGTCCGACCTTAAGGATGTTGGCGTGGCCAGCGAGCACGCCTCGCTGAAGGTCAGCCTTGGGGCTGTGCCGCGGCGGTGGGGGCATGTCACCGCGACTGTCCCGCCCGGCCAGGCGCGCCACCTGATATCGGTTTCGGGGATCTTGGGAAGCGTGATCACCGGGGCGGCGGCTGCTGTGGTTACCCTGCACGCCAGCACGAAGCTGGCCGTCCCGGCCTATGCCGAGCTGGCGCTGGCCCTCGTCGCTGCCGTGCTCATCACCGTCTGCAACCTGACCGGGGCCAGCAAGCAGGCCACCGCGCAGGCCTCCGGCATGACGGCACAGCAAAGCCGGGAAATTACCGGGCCCGCGGAACCCGGACCCGTGCCTGATCCTTGAGGGCGCAGATCAGCGCCCGGCATCGCAGCGGCGCTCCGGTGCCAGGAGCACCGCTGCCCTCTGTAAGACCTTGGTGCGGACAGCGTCACAGGAACCGGACAACCTGGATCTCCCCCGTCTGGCTGTCCCGGATCAGCAGGTCCCGGCCTGCCCGCATCTGCTCGTCGACGAACTCATACAGCGTTATGGCGCGGTTGACCACATCGGTCTTTGACAGGCTTGTCCTGTCCTGGAGGTGCTGGAGATCCGCAGCCGCCTTCGGGATCAACGCAACGGTGATCCGCTCAGACGGCGGCTGCTCACCCCTTTCTGCGGTCGTGCCGTCGGTCATGGCCGCCATGTAGGTCTCCTTCCCCGGCGAGCCTGCGACCAGCGGGATACCCGGTGCTTTCGTGACCAGTGCTCCGGCTTGGGGTCAAAGCGACGGGTCGTTGTAGCACCCGCTGGAGGACTTGTAAGGCTTCGGTGCTCTTCTTGTACTCCGACACTGCTCGGTTGCTGCCAAAAGCATAGCTCATTCGCTGCTGTACAACCAGAATTCCGCCAGATAATTTCTGCTCCAGTTGCGTTGAGAAGTCAGCATCAGCTCGATAGTCTGAGCGAAGATCTCCCGGCAGCTGCGCTCTCTCCACCAGCTGCGCGACCCGCCCCCGCGTCCAGGAGCAAGCAGTGAAAAACCCGGCCTCCCCGTCGGCACCCTCCCCCGAGAGGCTGCCTCCCGAGGATCTGCCCGGGCCCTCCGCCCGGCTGACCATAATCCGGGAACAGTACGAAACCATCAGCCCGCTGGAGGAGCCCAGCCCGGCCGCCACCTTGACCATAAGGCTGGAACCATACGAAACCACCAGCCCGCTAGCCGAGCCGAGCCCAGCCGCCGCCCTGACCATAATCCTGGAACCGTAAAGCAGCCTCGCGCGCCCAAGTTACAGCGCACACACTGCGGATCCCGGTATCTATGCCCGCTGGTTCCCGCTGGCGGCCAGGACGGAGCGGGCCCACGCCACCTGCTCGCCGACTTCGCCGACGTCGACGGCGGCGAGCGTTATCCCGGTCGCTCCGATGCTTCTGGCCACTTCGGCCGCGGTTGCGACGTCTTGCGGTATCGACAGGTCTTCTGACACCGCATCGGGGATGAGCCGTTCGGCCTCAGCGGTGTCGCCGGCGAGCAGGAGCTGGCGGACCCGCGACGTCAGGTCGTCCCCGACCCCCCAGCGTTCCCTGGTCTCGGCCCGGTTGTTCAGCACCGCATAGGCCGCGGCTCTGCGCAGCAGCGCGCGGGAGGCTTTGCCCCGCTCGACCAGCGGGGCCCAGGTGATGTTCACATCCGCAAGCTCCGTCTGGCGGCGGGCCGAACCCTGGCGCACGAGGTCCACGGTACGGGCCAGTTCGCTGCGCGGGACCGCCCAGAGCAGGGCCTCGTCGGCGACCTCACCGGCGGTACGCAGCATCCGTGCGCCCCTTCCGCCGACGAGGATGCGGACCGGGGCGAGGGGCACTTCGAGACGGCGTCCGCTCGCCTCGTCGAGCGGCTGGCCGGCGGTCACCCGCCGGATCAGCCCGGCCAGCTCCACCGTGCGCTCGGGGGCGTCCACCCGGCTGATCTTTGCCGCTCCCCCGATCTCCGAGCCTCCGGCGCCTACGCCGAGGATCACCCTGGGACCAGCGAGGTCCTGGAGGGTGGCGATGGCAGCGAGGGTGACGAAGGGATGCCGCGTGTACGGGTTCGTCACGACGGGGCCAACCGCGAGGCGCTGCGTCACGCTGGCGGCCTCGGCCGCGAGGATCCAGGTGTCGCGCCACCAGAACGCGTCGGGCAGGCCGAGCCAGTCAGCGCCGGCCGATTCGGCAGCCCGGGCGAGGGCCGTGACATCGGCCACGCTCGGGTTGTCGATGTGGGTTATCAGGCCGACGCTCATGACGACAGCAGCCCAGACATGACGGTGAAGACTTCCTGGACATCCTCCAGGCGCTCGTGCAGCGGCCGCGGGGTCCGCAGGCATACGCCGATGCTCGCCGGCCTGTGGGCTTCAACGAGCTCGGCCAGCCGGGACGCGATCACGCGGTGGTCGCCGATTATCGCCAGGTTGGCCAGAACGTCGTCGCTGATCAGCTGACGAGCCGGAGCGTCGTCGCCCTGCTCAAACGACTCCACGGCCCGCCGCACCTCGCTCTGGGACAGGTCCGCGCGTTCCCTCGTGGAAGCTGGGGTGTCGAGAAAAGCGAAGATGAACCGGGGACGGGCCCACTCGAGATCCTCTCCGTCGAAGATGACACTCGGGTAAAGCGCTATGTCCACCGGCCGCACCGAGCGCGTCCAGCCCACGACCGTGCCCAGGTCGGCGAAGGGTATCCCGCCGAGGAATGCGCCGTCGGCCTCGGCGGAGGCGTAACGGTTGAACGCCTCGCCGCGCGCCCCGATGTAGATCGGCAGCGGTTCGCGCCGTGCGGCCCCCTCGGGTGGGCGGTAACCCTCGGCGGCTCGCCCGCTCAGCACGGCCCGGGCGACGCGAACGGCGTGCCGCGTCCGGGTCAGCGGCTTCGTGCGGGCGACTCCCACCGGGTCGAGCGCTACCCCGCCGCCGGCTCCCAGGCCGAGGATCGCCCGTCCTCCGCTGAGCTCGGCGACCGTAGCCATCGCCGACGCCGTGACCGCCGGGTGCCGGAGGTACGGGTTGGTGACCGCGACGCCGAGGGTGACCCGCGATGTGCGGACCGCGGCGGCGGCCAGGACGGCGAATGGATCCTGGTGAGCCGGACCCTCGTCGCCTATCCACACCTCGTCGAGGCCAAGCCGCTCGGCCGCCACGAACGTGTCGACCAGCTCGGCCGCCGGCGCCTCGGGAAATAGCCACACGCCAGCCGGCGGGCGCGAAGAGACGGTCACGGCGCGAGCGCGGGCAGCGCCTGTTCGGCCAGCGCCTCGATGGTTCGCAGGGAGGCTTCGGCGTCCTGTCCGGGCATGATCGAGAGGTCGGCGACGCCCAGCTCACGGAACGCGCCGACCTGCTCGGCGAGGAAGGATGCCGGCCCGATCAGGGCCCCGGTGCCGGTGGCGCCCGGCGGGGAGGACCCGGCCCCGGGTCCGGTGCGGCCGACTCCCATCCGGACCCGCACCGCCAGCTTGGTGCCGCCCTTGTCGAACCATTCCCTGGCAACCGGAGCGAGGTCGGCCGGCCCGATGCGGGATGCCTGGAACGGGACGCCGAGGCGGATCGCGCGAAGCATGGTGGCCCGGGCACCGGCCAGCCATACCGGCGGGCCACCGGGGCTCCATGGACGGGGCGATGGTGGCCCGTCGCCGACTCCGGCCGACCAGATCTCCCTGAGCGACCAGAAGCCGGTCTCCAGGGTCGAACCCCGGCTGTCGAAGTCGCGGCCCATGGCGGCGAACTCGTCCGGCCAGTTGCCCGGCGCGAGCACCAGGGTGAACCGCCCCTCGGTCAGCTGGTCCAGGGTGGCCGCCGACTTCGCCACCCACTGGGGATCGCGAAGCGGAAGGACGGCCGCGCCCAGCGCCACGGATGCGCCCGGATAGCGCCCCGCCAGCCACGCCAGCTCGCCGAAGGACTCCATCCCGCCGGACCACGGCGGGAAATCGGGCCGCTCCAGGAGCCCATCACCGAGCCAGAAGGTGTCGATGCCGGCGCTCAGCGCGGCCTCGGCGACCCTTTCGACTCCGCTGCGGTCGGCCGCCCAGGCTGAGATGCCGATGCGGAGACCTTCGTGAGCCGGTTGCGGATTCATCGCCACCCGCTATCCGGGTTCATCGTCACCGCGCTATCCGGGTTCATCGTCACCCCGCTGTCCGGGTTCATCGTCACCCCGCTAGCCGGGCAGGTGGATTGACGGGTCGATGAACTGGTTGGTGGTGATGTCCTGCGGGCTCAGCCCGGCCTTGACCGTCTTGCCGTCCTTCGCGTAGATCGGGCGAAGCAGCGCGATGAGCTTCTGGATCCGGCTGTCGTCGAACGCCCCGACGGCGCCGTCCGGCGAGTTCGCGATGATCTTGTCCGACACCATGGTCTTGGCGGCGTACGCGGCCTCACCGGCGTCGTACACCCATCCGCTGTTCTCCTCCTGGACGATCTTGACGATCAGCGCGTCGGTCGGGCCGGGGTTCTTGGCGTAGTCGACGATTCCCTGCTGGATGATCGGCACCAGCTTCTTGAAGCAGGCCGCGTACTTGGTGATGTTCTGCGGCAGGGTGGCCAGCGCCGGGTAGGGGTCGTAGCCGTAATCGCTCACCAGCTGGTAGGTCAGCGGCTTGTCCCACTGGGAGACCTCGTGGGCATACTCGTACGGCTCGGCGGTGGCGAAGCCCTGCAGGGCGTCCTTGCCTCCCGACGCGACGAACTGGGCCGGCGTCCCGTTGTAGGCGCCGTCTGGCTGCTTGCTGGAGAGGATCCCCGCGCCGGTGAGATAGGACATGAAGGGCGCCCCGTTGTAGTAGAGGACCGTGGCGCCGGTCTTCCCGAGCTGAGTTATGGTCTTGACCCCGGGGTGCTCGGCAGCGCTCCAGGCGATGATCGTCGGGGCCTCCTGGCGGTCGGCAACGATGGCGACGGTCGGCTGGGTGCTCGACAGCTCTATCGCCTCGTCGGTCTCGACGAAGCCGAGCAGAATGCTCGGGTCCTCGTACATCTGGGCCGCGACCAGCTGGTCGCCTATGGCCGGGCCGCCAGCCCTCACCTGGATCTTGACCCCGGTGTCCTTGCCCTGGGCCAGGAGCTCGGCCGTGTAGCTCTTGTCGCTCGAATCCACCGTGCCGTTCGGGGCGGCCAGCTGGTAAGGGATGAAGTCGTCCGCCTCGGGATACCAGTCCGTCTGGACGACGACCGTGCTGGGGCAGACACCGGCCAGCGAGGTGGCCGAGGACGACGCGGCCTTGCTGGTGCTCGACGAGGGGGAGTCAGCAGGCGTCCCGGAACTGCATGCGGCGGCGAGGGTGGCCAGCGCCACCCCGCCGATGAGGGCGACCTTAAGCCTTGTTTCTGCCACTGGTCATGCTCCTTTAAGCACTCGAGGTGTTGGGTGGATCAGACCTTGTCCCGGCCACGGGCGGACTCGTGCCATCCCCCGACGACGCGCTGGGCGATGAGCCCGACGAGCGCGAACGTCAGCACCCCGAACAGCGACGCGACGATGACCGCCGCGTAGAGCTGATCGGGTTCCAGCCGGTTGCTGTACAGGTTGATGAGCGCGCCGAGGCCGGGCTGGCCCTGCAGGAAGAAGAAATCGCCGACCACCGCGCCGATGACCGACAGCCCGGCGGATATCCGCAGGCCAGTGAAGATGCTGGGCAGCGCGCCCGGGAACTGGAGCTTCCAGAGTCGCTTCCACCGCCCGGCGCCGTGCAGGGTGAACAGGTCGTGCTGGCCGTGGTCGGCCGAGAGCAGCCCGAACAGCGTGTTCGTGATGATCGGGAACAGGGCGATCAGCACGCATACGAGAACCCGGCTGCGGAACGTGAAGCCGAAGGCGAAGCCGATGAGCGGGACGATCGCCAGAATCGGGATGGTCTGCAGGACAACCGCGTACGGGTAGATGGACCGCTCGATCGACTTCGCCTGGCTCATCGCCACGGCGACGGCAATGCCGAGCACGGTGGCTATGCCGAACCCGGCGGCCGCGGCCTTCGCGGTCAGGGCGAGACCATCGAGGATCTGGCTGAACTGGCTCCACGTCAGGAAGCCGCCCTGGATCACCTGCTGCGGCGGCGGCAGCAGGAAACGGCGGCTGGGCGACAGGAGGCCGTAGCTGACCAGATACCACAGCCCCACCACGGCGCCGAACGTCACCAGCGGGGGCAGTGCGGCACGCCATACCCGCACCCGGGACCGCTTGGGCGCAGGGGGGACGAGGTGATCCCAGTCGTCGGGCTCCGCCGGGATCTCGGGAGCCGCCCCGATCGAGTTGGGGGCGGTCACTGTGGGGCTCCGGCCGGCCCGGCCCGCAGCGCAGCCCCGATCCTGCCCGTCACCCGGGCAAACGCCGGGTCGTAGCGCAGCTCTGGCCGGCGCGGGTAGGGAAACGGCACCTCCAGATCGGTCAGTATCCGGCCGGGCCGGTCGGACATGACCAGCACCCGGGTGGCGAGGAAGGCAGCCTCAGTGACCGAGTGGGTGACGAAGAGGGCGGCGAAACGACGGGCCTGGAACAGCCGCAGCAGCTCGTCGTTCAGCCGTTCCCGGGTGATCTCGTCCACCGCCCCGAACGGCTCGTCGAAGAGGAAGACGTCCGGAGACATCGTCAGCGCCCGGGCCAGGGAGGCCCGCATCTTCATCCCGCCAGACAGCGCGCGGGGGTACTTGTCCTCGAACCCGGTCAGGCCAACCGCTGCGATGGCGGCCTCTGCCATCGCCCTCCGCTCCGGCTTGGGCACTCCGTGCAGCTCCCCCAGCAGCTCCACGTTGCGCCGCACCGATCGCCACGGCAGCAGGGTCGGGTCCTGGAAGACATAGCCGACGTTGCGCGCCCCGACCGCGATCGTCCCGGTGGAGGCAGCCGTCAGGCCGGCTGCCAGGCGCAGCAGCGTGGACTTGCCGCAACCCGAAGGCCCGACGATGGCCACAAGCTCTCCTGGCAGGGCCGAGAAGCTGACCGGAAGCAGCGCCAGCGTGCCATCGTCGAAGCGCTTCGACACGCCGGCGAACCTCAGTGCAACGTCTTGTTCGTCCTCTGTCACGTCGCGTCGACCGGGCGTTCCAGCCGCGGTGACGGCGTTCACCCTCTCTTGTCCTGCGCAGGCATACGATCTACGATAATTCCGATCTATATTGTAGTCAATGCTGCTTAGCGCGTATGTAGCGACAGATGAGCTTCTTGATGCAGGAGAGGGCAGATGGCTGAAACCAGGCGACCGGAGGCATGGGTGGCGACAGTGGCGCCTGAGGACGCGGACGGGGCACTGAAGGAGGCCTACGACTGGCAGGCCAAGCGCCTCGGTGAGCCGACCGAGTACACCCAGCTTGGCAGCCTCCATCCCGAACTCGTCTACGAGCGGCTGCGGCTGTACAAGGTCGTCGACCAGCTGGAGTCGGGCCTGACCGACACCGAGAAGCACGCCGTCGTATACGTGACGTCGGTGCTCAACGAGACGCCGCACTGCGCTTCGGGCGCCCGCCACAAGCTGGAGCTCGAGGGGGTATCCGGCGAGCTCATTGCCCAGCTGGCCGCCGATCCCCTGGCCGGCGGGACGGGAAGCAACCGGCTCGACGAGATCGTGCGGTACGCCGCGATCCTCACCCGCAGCCCGGGCGCCGTCAGCGAAGACGACATCGATGCGCTGCGGGCTGTGGGGCTGTCCGACGCCGACATCGTCGCGCTGAACAACCTGGCCGCCTACTACAGCTACACGAACCGCGTCGCCACCGGTCTCGGGCTGCGGTCGGAGGTCCCGGCGGCGCACGCCGTCGGCGCCGCCCCGCGCTGACCCCGGATTTCCATGATCGTGGTGGATGACGACCGCACACGCGTCCTTTTCCACCACGATCACGGAACGAACCGCGCCCCGGGCGGGTGCGAGGGTTGGTAGGGGCTAACCCGGGACCCGGTTCTTGGTTCGCTCCTCCGCCACGGGCTCGGTGCGGAGCCCGAGACCGTTGGCAACCCGGTTGGTGTAGTTCAGGTGGGCCGTGTGATTGTTGGCGTCGAGGATCTCGAGGTCGGTGAAGCCCACGGCGCGCAGTTGCTCGATGTCCGCGTCGGTCACCTCACCCGGCGTCAGGGTCACCTTGTGCACGTACCGGGCCAGCGCGGCGTCGACGGGATCGAGCCGGCCGTAGTCACCCCGGTCGAGGATCTCGATCAGGTCGTCCTCGCCGGCTTGGCGCAGCTGGGTGCGGGACAGCGCCGCGCAGTGCGGCGTGGCGTTGCGGACCGAGGTCAGGTACGAGATCAGCTCGCGCTGCCGGGGCGTCAGCGCCGACGGCACGTTCTCGGTGGCCCGGTACAGGATCAGCCGGGCGTGGACGATCTCCGGGTCCAGGCTGCCGAGCTGCGTGAACTCCGTCGGCTGGCCGAGGCGCTTGGCCTGCCAGTCATAGGCCTCCTTGAGGCGGCCACTGGCCTGCGCGGGTGGGACGGTGCGGATCCAGACCACGGTTCTCTCCTGCCTGGGGAAGGGATCGGTGCGATTCAGCCCGGGACGCGGGCGCGATCCGGCGCCGGGTACTCGAGCTGCGTACGGGCCCTGGCAACGATGTGGTCGCCGCGGATGACGACCCGGTCCGGCGGCGGCCCGGCGACCGCGTCAGCGGCGTCGTCGGCGGCGACCGCGACGAAGGCCGCGGGCGAGCCGGCCCGGAGCGCGGGGGCCGGCCGGCCCATGGCCGTCCAGGCGTCCGCGGTCACCGCGGCCAGCGCCTGATCCAGGGGCAGGTGAGCAGCCGCAGCGAGGAGTGAGGCGGTCTCCAGAGGATCCGCCCTGCCGAGTGGATTGAACGCGTCGCGCAGGTTGTCGGCGCCGGCTGCCACCGGTACTCCTGCGGCCCGCAGCACGCGCACCGGGGTCAGTCCGCGGATTGCCGGCCCGGTCGAGTCGCGGGCCTGCAGCCACAGGTTCGTCTGCGGGAGCGTGACCACGGCGGCTCCGGCCCGGGCGAGGCGCTCGGCAGCGCGCTGCTGCTCGGCGAGGGGCCGGCTGCCCAGACTCACCACGTGGCTGGCGGTGATCGGGTGCGGGAACCCGTCCTCGGCCAGGTCGAGCAGAGAGCTCAGGGTGTCAACGGCAGCGTCGGTCGTCTCGTCCACGTGAAAGTCGGCGGGCAGCCCGGCCTCGGCGGCGAGGTCGAGCAGTATCCGGTAGGCGGCCGCGGGGTCCGGGTCGAGCCATGGGGCGCCGCCGATGACGTCGGCGCCCGCGTCGGCGGCGTCCCGCGCGGCGGCGAGGTTGTCGCGGCCGGCCAGGCCGGTGACCGGGCAGTTGGCCGTGGCGACGATCTCGATGTCGACGGTGCCCGCCAGCTCGTCGCGCACGGCCGCTAGGGCACGGAACGCCGTGAGGCCGATCTCCGCCCCAACGTCGGTGTGCGTGCGGATCGCGGTGGCGCCGCTGGCCAGGTAGCTGAGCGCGGCGCGGCGGGCCCGGGCGGCGAAGTCCGCCTCGGTGAGCTGGCCGCGCAGGCCGATCCAGGCGGCGATCGCGGCGGCCAGGTCGCCGGCGCCGGCCGCGGTCCGCCCGGCGGTGAACGCCTTTTCCAGGTGGGCGTGTGGCTCGGCCAGGCCGGGCAGCAGGACGTAACCGGTGAGGTCGACGACCTCGTCGCCGGGCTCGGCGCGCACGCCGGGCCCGGCCGCAGCCACCTCACCGCCGGCGATGCGGACGCCAGCCGGCCCTGCGCCGGCGACGACGTTGCCGAGGAACAGCCCGCTCAGCACAATCCGACCTCGGCGGCCAGCGCTGCCACGTCGCTGACGTGCTCGAGCGTGTAGTCGTGGGCGCCAAAGACGAGCAGCTCCGGGGCGGCCGCCGCTACGGCGGCGGCCAGGCGGGCGGCGACGTCCGCACGGTCCCCGACGATCGCGAACGCGTCGATCACCGTGTCGGGCACCAGCCGGGCGGCCGCGTCCGGGCCGTCGCTGCGGAGCGCGGCGCGCAGCTTGCCGACGAGGACGTCGCTGACCCCGAGCCGTTCCCGCCAGCGGTCCGGCATGTCCACGGTCATGTACGAGAAGTGCGGCCGGAGCGCGTCGACGTGGCGGGGTTCCCAGCCGACCATCGGGTTCCAGGCGATGCGCACGGTCCGGCCCGCCCTGGCCGCCTGGTCCCGGATCGCGCGGGCGTAGGAGCCGACCTCCTCGGCCGGCTTGCCGGAGATGATCACCCAGTCGCCGCGCTGCGCGGACAGGCGCTCCACCCGGGGGCCCCGGCCCGCGATGGCCAGCGGGAGCCGGCCGGGCGCCCAGTCGAGGCGGGCCTCGGACGCGGTGAACTCGCCGCTGTGGGTCACGGTCTTCCCGGCCAGCAGCGCGTCGATCACGTCGACCGCCTCGGCCAGCGCGGTATAGGGCCGCCGCGGCGCGATGCCCATGGGGCCGAACACCAGCGTGCCGCCCGCGCCCAGTCCGGCGACCACCCGGCCGGGGGCGACCTCGGCGAGCGAGCCGAGCGCGGCCGCTGTGGCAACCGGGTGGCGGCTGTGCGGGTTGGTGATCGCCGGGAACAGCGCGATCTGGCTGGTGGCCACCGCGATCGCGGTGAGCGTCACGTAGAGGTCGCGGTCGACGCCCTCGTCGGCGAGGAGCAGGGCGGCCGCTCCCAGCCGCTCGGCCGCCGCCGCGAGGCTCACCAGTTCGGGGACCGGCCGCACCGCGTGCAGCCAGATCCCCCACCGCGAGGCGCCCGGGCGCCCGGGCGCTGGGGCTGGCTGGACCGGCCCCGCGGCGTCCCGTTCCGGCCCATTGTCCGTGGGTTCGGCGTGCCCGCCCTCAGCTGACATGCCGGACGACCTCTTCGGCGATCAGGGTCAGGCCCGCCACCCGCTCGGGCCCGGGGACGTGCTGGATGATCAGCCCCCGGATGCCGGCCTCCGCGTACTCGCGGAACCGGCGGACGGCCAGCGCGGTGTCGCCGGCGATGGCGAACGTGTCGATGATCTCATCGGTGACCACCGCCGCGCCCGCCTCGGGACCCTGCTCGGCGGTCACGTCCCGGACCTTCTGGATGTCGCCAGGGTCGGCCCCCGAGTGGGCGTACACGACCTTCTCGACCCGGTACAGGTAGTAGGCCAGGGTGGCCTTGACCGCCTCGCGCGCCGCGGTGGCGTCGGTACCGACGGACACCATCAGGGGCGCGGCGATGTCCTGGCGGGCCGGGTCGCGGCCGGCGGCGACGGCGCCCTGGCCGATCACGCCGAGGGCCCAGCGGACGTACCCGGCCGACATGATCGCGCCGAGCTCGACGCTGTCGGCGTAGGCGCCGGCGGCCCGGAGCATGCGCTCGTTGACGGCTCCCGCGTACACCGGCAGGTCCCGGCGCAGCGGCTCGAAGTCCAGGCGGGCCCGCGTCGACACGGTGAACTGCTCGCTGGCCGGCACCGGGTCGCCGCGCAGCAGCGCCCGGATGATCTGGATCGCCTCGACGGTGGAGGTGTAGGGGCGCCGGGTGCGCTCGTCGGCCTCGCCGAGGTTGCGCAGGTTCCACTGGGCGGCGCCGATGCCGAGCATGAGCCGCCCGCCCGACACCTCGTCCAGCGTGGCGGCCTCCATCGCGATCACCGACGGGTGGCGGTGGAACGGGTTGACGATGCCGAGCCCGATCCGGGCGGCCGTGGTGTGGGCGGCGATCGTCGAGGCGACGGTGAAGATGCCGCGGTAGTGGCCGTTCTCGTTGGTCCAGATCTCCGGGTAGCCCAGGGATTCGGCGAGCCTGGCCTGCTCGACGATCTCGGCGATCGGCCGGTCGTTCTGCAGCGATACCGCGAAGCGCAGCGGGTGGACGCTCATGCTTCGCGCTGCAGGCCGAGGCCGGCGGCGACCCGGTTGATGTAGCAGTAGTAGGCGGAGATGTTGTTGATGTCGAGGATGTCGAGGTCGCTCCAGCCGGCCTCGCGCAGCGCCGTGACGTCGGCTTCGGCGATGTGCCGCGGGTCGGTGACCAGCTTGCGGGCATAGCCGATCGCGGCGTCGGTCCCGGCGTCGCCGGTCGTCACGCCCTCGGGGTCGTCCTTGATCGCCCGGGCCAGCTCCCCGTGACCGGCCTCGGTCAGCTTCTCGGTCTGGCCGACGGTGCAGAACAGGCAGCCGTTGAGCACGGAGGTCAGCAGCGCCACGGCCCGCCGCACGTGGTCGGGGACGGCTGAGGGGGTCGCGTCGACCACGGCATAGAGGCGCAGCCGCGCGGCCACCAAATCGGGATAGAGGCTGCCGATCTGGGTCAGCTCGGTGACCCGGCCGATCTTGTCCACCTGGGACTGGTATGCCTCGGCCAGCGCGCCGGTGGCGTCCCCGGGGTCGATGCTGGCGATCCAGCCCTCGCTGGTCTGCACGCTCACGGGGGCCGGCCGTCAGCCGGCCGGGGCGAGCGTACGGGTCACCGGCACAGGGTTCTTGAACAGGTCAAGGACCGGGCAGTGCTCGTCCACGGCCGCCGCAAGCTCCTGGTAGCGCTCCGGGCTTTCCGGCCCACTCACCGCGACCTCGACCCGGATCGCCGAGAACCCCGGGCGCACCGAGTCGTCGAACCCGAAGAACCCGCGAACGTCGAGGTCACCCTCTACCCGCACGGTGAGCGCGTCGAAGCTGATGCCCAGCTGCTCGGCCCAGAACCGGTAGGTAATCGCCTGGCACGAGCCCAGCGACGCCAGGGCGTACTGAACCGGGTTCGCCGCCACGTCCTCGCCGCCGAGCGCGGGCGGCTCGTCCACCGTGAAGGTATGCGCACCGGTCCGCACGTCTACCTCGGTGACGCCGACCAGCGTGCCCTGCGCGCTGAATACGGCCTGCGCGTTCGAGCTGTCGTCGGCGACGGCCTTGCGGGTATCTGCGATGAGCGAGCTGAGGGACACTCCGGACCTCCGGGCGCGGGGCAGTGGGCCGCACTGATTATCGATAAAATCGATCTGTATTGTCAAGAAGGTCACCGACGCCCAAGATCCGGGCGATCAGCGGGCACCCTCTTGACACCAAGCAACGGCGCGGATCACCGTGGCGGCGGGAACCTGATCACAGCACTACCAGGAGGTCGAGTGTCGACTGCCACTAACGCAACAACCGGTGCCGGCGCACAGCAGCGAGCGCAGACCGGGCCGGGGCTGCAGCCCGGCTGCGGTGTCACCCCCGAGCGGCAGCAGGCCGTCGCCGAGGTGCTGGGCGGCCTGGTCCCGCCGACCGGGCGCCTTGCGCCTGCTCAGCTGCGTGCGATCACGTCGGGCCTGGCGGCGCGCCGTGGCCTGTGGGCGGATCTGGTCGTCCGGGATCCGGACGTGCGCTGGTATCTGCCCTTGCACCGGTCCAACTCCTGCGATGTGTGGCTGCTCGCCTGGGAACGTGGCCAGGACACCGACTGGCATGACCATGGCGGATCGTCGGGGTCGTTCGCCGCGGCCGAGGGCTGCCTGGTCGAGCAGTACCGGGGCGCGGGCGGCCGGCGGATCGCCCGCAGGTGGCTGCTGGCTGGCGAGGCGGTGGCGTTCGGCCCAGCGCACGTCCACGACGTCGCGCATGGTGGCGGCGGGTCGGCGACGAGCATTCATGCGTACTCGCCGCCGCTGATGGCGATGACGTACTACACCGCCACCGATTACGGCTTGATCGCCAGGGAGACCGTCGCGGTCGACGGCCCGGAGGGCGCACGGGGCCGCGGCGGCGCCGGCACCGCGCTCGCCGCCGCCGCCTCGGCTTCGGCCGCCGGGCTGACCTCCGACTCGCTGCCGGCCGACGCGCCCAGCATTGATGAGCTGCTGGCCGAGGCCCGCGGCGGCCTGGCCCGGCTGCGCCCGGAGGCCGCGCTCGCGGTCCTCACCGACGGGGCCGTGCTGGTCGATATCCGGCCCTCCGAGCAGCGGATGGCCGAAGGGGAGGTCCCGGGGGCGATCATCATCGGCCGCAACGTGCTGGAGTGGCGGCTGGACCCGCGCAGCGAGGCGCGCATTCCCGCGCTCGCCCGGCCCGATGCTCGGATCATCGTCATGTGCTCGGAGGGTTATGCCTCCACCCTCGCCGCAGCCTCGCTGCGGCGAATTGGCCTGCGCGACGCCACCGACCTCGACGGCGGCTTCCAGGCCTGGCAGGCAGCGGGCCTGCCCACGCGCCCGGCCCGGCCGTCCGGCTGACCGGCACGTCATCTGGCGGCTGATCCGGGCGTGCTCAGGGGTCAGTGCATCAGCGGGCGGCCGAGCGGCAGCGGCTTGCCGCCGGTGCCCGCCTGGGATGCGCTGAAGAACAGGTAGACCCCGAGCGCGGCGAACACCAGCACCACGTAGCCGCCGGTCTTGATCAAGCCCGAGGAGGGGACGCCCGCCGCCGAGGTCTGCTCCCAGCCGAGCAGCAGCAGGAGCAGGGCCAGGTCGACGAGCGCGAACACCCCGGTAAAGGCAGACGGCAGGCGCAGCGTGGACAGGGTGAGCATCACGATAATGATCAGCCAGGTGAGCAGGAACAGCCTTACCGTTGCGACCACAGCGGTGACGGTGATGGCGAACCAGTTGTGGTCCAGGCCGAGCACGAGCACGGCGTAGCTGAGCCAGAACGTGCCGAAGATGCCGAACACGGCTGCCACCGCGCTCTGGCCGAGGACCGCACACCAGACGGTGGCCATGAGCAGGCCGAGAGCCGTGGCCGCCAGGATGATCGCGAGGGGGGCGCCGAGCACGCCGGCCGGCACCACGCCGACCAGGGCCAGGCCGAGCGCCACGGAACCGGCGATGAAGCTGGCCAGCCCGAAGATGGAGGGGTCGCCGGCCAAGGGCCCGATCAAGGCCGTTTCCTGTGTCGAGGCGGATCCGCCGGGGGTGGCGTCAACGGTAGTCATCGGCTTCGCTCCCTAACTGCAGCGTCCAAGGCCGTAAGCGGCTTACTGCATCCGTACGCCGGCGACCGGACACATGTGTTCTCAATTTGAACCAGCGGCCCGTTTCAGGGAATGCGGCGCCGTTGCAAAGCTGGCATATCGGTTAGACACTCCGTTCATGACGCGATGCGGTGCAGTTACCCCTCGCCGCGAGGCGCTGCCCAGCCCGTGTCCGCACCGGCCGCGCCGGAGGAAGAAGGGACCCAGGTGACCACGACAGGAGAGCGCGCGGGAGCGCAGCCGCCTGGCGGCGGACGCACTCTTTTCGTGCGGAACGCGACCGGCTTAGTTCGCGAGTTAAGCGCCTTCGACGCGTTCAATCTCGTCTTCTCGGCGGTGCTGATACCGGTCGGCATCACCGAGGTCATGGCGTTCACGCCAATGTTCTGGCCGCACGCCAACATGCTGTTGTCATTCTTGTTCGCGACGCCGCTGGTCCTGACCTGCGGGCTGGTCTACCTGTACTTCACGGTGATCATGCCTAGATCCGGCGGTGACTACGTCTGGGTGTCCAGGACGCTGAACCCGTTCCTCGGCTTCTTCGTGAACTTCTCGCTTACCTTCGTGTTCCTGACCTGGATCGCGTTCAACTTCACCTACATGCTTTCGGTGATGGGCCCGGCGCTCGCTTACGTGGCCGGCTGGCATTCCTCGGCGCTGACCAGCCCCTCGAACGGCGAGATGATGGTGATCGCGACGGTCCTCACCGCGGCATTCACCCTGCTGATGGTCTTCGGGGTGCGTGTCGTCGCGCGGTACATGGTGGTGACCTTCGCGATCGTCTGGCTCGGCATGATCATCTGGCTGATCCTGCTGGCCGTCGGCAGTCACGGCCATTTCGTCGCGAGCTGGAACGCGCACTCGGGCACGACCTACAACGCGATCATCAGCAGGGCACGCGGCCTCGGCTTCAGCGCAGCGGGAGGGATCGGCTGGACCGCCACCCTGTTCGGGATGATCTATTGCTTCCAGGTGTACACCGGCTTCCAGTGGACCGGCTACTTTGCCGGTGAGATCAGGAACGTTCGCCGCACCGCGACCACGTCCATCCTGGGCGCACTGCTGGTGTCGGCAATCGGCTATGTCGCCGGCGTCGGGCTGATCTACAGGTACTTCGGCTTCAAGTTCTTTGGCGCGTCGATCTTCATGGGGCTCGGCGGCGGCGCGTCGCACTGGAACCTGAAGTTCCTGCCCTACCTGCCCGCCCTGGTGAACTTCCTGCCGGGGCCGCAGTGGCTGCTGGTATTCATCGCACTGTGCTTCGTGATCTCGATCCTGTGGTGGACGCCGACCGGCTTCCTGCTGGGGACCCGCAACATGTTCGCCTGGTCCTTCGACCGGCTCGCGCCCGAGAAGCTGACCACCGTCTCGGACCGGTTCCACACCCCGGTGATCGCGACCGTGGTCGTCGGGTGCGTCGTCGAACTGCTCAACTACCTCAACATCTACCAGGGCCTGGGCGCGTACCTGCTCAACATCATCGCGGTGATGGGCGTCGCGTTCATCATCGTCTCGCTGGCCGCGGCGGCCATGCCGTGGCGGCGCCCGCAGATGCACGGGCAGGGACCCGGCTGGGCCAGGGCCAGGGTCGGGACGGTCCCGGTCATTACGATCGTGGCGGCGATCTCGGCGATCTCCTGGGGATTCGTCATCTACGTCGCCTTCCACACCGGATTCGGCGGCGCATTTGGCCTGAAGCCCATGGTGGAGGCGTTCACCGCGCCCGCCATCGGCGTCGTCTACTACATCGGCGTCCGGCTGTACCGCAAGCACCAGGGCATGCGGTTCACCCAGACGTTCGCCGAGATACCACCCAACTGATGGGCGGGGCCGCGATCTGGATGCCCGCCTGGTACCAGGTTCCTGAGGAAGTCACCCGGTGACGCGCACCATTTATTTCGCATCCGACATCCACGGCTCCGACATCTGCTGGCGGAAGTTCCTGAACGCGGCCAAGTTCTACGGAGCGGACACCCTGGTCATGGGCGGTGACGTCTCCGGCAAGGCGGTGGTGCCAATTGTGGCCCGCGACGGCGGGTACGTGGCCAGCGAGTTCACCGGCGACAAGGTGCTCAGCGCCGCGGAGCTCGACCAGGTGGAGGCGAAGATCCGGGACACCGGCTTCTACCCGTTCCGGACCACCGACGAGGAACTCGACCGGACCTGGCCGGACCGCGACGCGGTGCAGCGGGTATTCCTGCAGCTCATGCTCGAGAGCCTGGGCCGGTGGATGGTCTGGGCCGAGCGGAAGATGGCCGGGAGCGGCGTCTCGCTGTACGTGATGACCGGCAACGACGACCCTCCCGAGTTGCGCGAGTACCTGGGCCAGTCCGCCGTCCTGACCGACCCCGAGGACCAGCTGATCGACCTCGGGGACGGCTTCACGATGATCTCCTGCGGGTGGTCGAACCGGACCCCGTGGGACTCGCCCAGGGAGATGGACGAGGACGACCTGGACCAGCACATCGAGAAGCTGGCCAGCCAGGTGCCCGATCCGGCCAGGGCGGTCTTCAACCTGCATGTACCGCCGGCCGGGACCGCGATCGACCAGGCGCCGGTGCTCGATAGCTCGCTCAAGCCCGTGGTCAAGGGCGGAGCGATCCTGATGGAGTCGGTCGGGTCGGTCGCCGTCCGCCACGTGATCGAGCGGCATCAGCCGATGCTGTCGCTGCACGGGCACATCCACGAATCCCGCGGCGCAGTCAAGATCGGCAAGACGCTGTGCATCAATCCTGGCAGCGAGTACGCAGACGGCATCTTGCAGGGCGCCCTGATCGAGCTGAACTCGCGAAAGGGCATCAAGAGCTACCAGCTGCCGGCCGGTTGAGGCCTCAGTTTGCGTGCTACACCGCCGACGAACGTCGCTGTGGGCGGCGTGCGATGCGGCGGCGGCCCGTCGCCGTTCCAGCTCATCACCGAGACCACGCCGGGGGGCACAAGTTCAAGGCCGTCGAAGAAGCTGAGTACCTCTTCAGGTGAGTGGATGAAGATCCGCGCGGCGCTGTAGGCCGAGGTGAAGTTCTTGCCTTCTGCCGGGTTGCCGGAGCCGACAGAGATGATCAGGTAGCTGGCCGGACTAATCGCCCGGGCGAAGGCAGCGGCCACCTCGCGGGCGGCCTGCGCATCCAGGAAGTGCAGGACACCGGAGAGAATCACGCAGCTG
>Ga0209333_1000134_pt1 | contig 41550 bp, 38 predicted proteins | sample BlaSpr_A8_OM2_O3_FD_187982 | JGI IMG/M metagenome (GOLD analysis project Ga0209333, IMG submission 187982) | Forest soil microbial communities from Thunder Bay, Ontario, Canada - Black Spruce, Ontario site 2_A8_OM2_O3 (SPAdes) (version 2) | ecosystem: Environmental > Terrestrial > Soil > Boreal... | reverse complement strand
CGGGGGGCAGAGCCCCCCGCAGGTAGGGGTAGGAGGCCGGAGATGTCGGCGCGCGGGCCGCTCGCCCGGACCCGGCCGCCGGCGACCGCATCCGCCCATGCCAGCCGCCCGGTCGCGAGCAAGACCCAGGTGACCGCGTCGGTTTCCACCACGTTCGGCGGGGTGCCGCGGGTGTGCCGGGGACCCTCCACGCACTGGATGGCCGCGAACGGCGGGATGCGCACCTCGACCGCGCGGCCGGGCGCCTTGGCGGCCAGCAGACCGAGCAGGTACACCACGGCCAGCCGGGCAGCGTCACGTTCCGGCCCCTGATCCAGGCCGATCGCGTCCAGCACCGAGGTAACGCAGGCGGCTTCGAGTGCCGCCGTGGTGACCGGCCCCGGCCATTCGGGACGGCCGAGCGCCGCGCGCTGCGCGTTCACGGCGGCGAGCAGGCGGGCGGGATCCCCTTTGCGTACTGGCATTGCAGCGAACCTAGCCGGCCGCTCGGACGGTTCCGGGGCCGCCGGAGCAGGGATAGGTATCACCAAACCGCTGATTTCGGCTCGTAACTTTTTATGACTTCTACTGGCAGAACAGGGTCGATACGAGTAATCGTTCGGGTATGCCTGGTAAGCGCAATGCTCGGTCGCGAGTCCGCGGCTCGTGGGCGGCCAGGCTGACCGGGGCCGGATTCGCGATCCTGCTGGCCGCGGTAGGGGCCGCGGTGTACCTGCTCGTCGGCGGGGCGCACGCGGACAACTCCGCCTCGGTGCTGCCGACGCGCGTGCTCGCCACGCAGGCGATCGGGCTGGCCTATTCCCCCTCCGCGTCGGGAAGCTCCAACGTCGACTCGCTCGTCGCGGCGTCCCCCGGGCTCGACTTCAGCGGCAACGGGAGCACCGGCGCCAACTTGACGGCCGACCAGATGGCCGGGGGGACGTACATCTTCATCTACCTGCAGGACGGGCGGTGCCTGGGAACGGTCCACACGGCGTCCGTGTCGCTGCAGCGCTGCAGTCTCCAGGCGGACCAGCGCTGGGTGCGGCAGCACTCGGTGGTCGGCGGCAACGGGCTCGAGTACTGGCAGTTGCGGAACCTTGGCGACGGGCGGTGCCTGACCGCGGTCGCCGGGGGCGGTTCGGACGCGGCCGTCGCCCGGCTGGAACGCTGTCAGGCGTCTCCCGGGGCGAGCCAGCTCATCGCGTTCCTGACCTCGTCCTGAGCGGTCCGCTCAGCCGAACAGCGCGGGCAGGGTGCCGCGGTGCGCGGCAGCCAGCTCGTCGAGCGGGATCGTGAAGCAGTCGACGACCTCCAGGGTGCCGCCGCCGGTCACCCCGAGCTCGGCCGCTGGCACGCCGTGGGCGGAGCAGAGCGCGGCGAACTCGGCCTCGGCTCCGGGCACTACCGCGACGACGGCCCGCGCCGCCGACTCACCGAACAGGCTTGTGAACGGGTCTCCGGGCAGCCGCACCGCGCACCCCTGGCCGCCGGCCAGGCAGCACTCGGCGAGCGCGATCGCCAGGCCGCCGTCGGAAAGGTCGTGCGCGGCGGCCAGCAGGCCGCGCGCCGCCGCGGCGGCCAGCACGGCCGCGAGGTCACGCTCTGCATCCAGGTCAACCGCTGGCGGGCGGCCGCCGATGTGCCGGTGCGCGACGTGGGCCCACAGCGACCCGCCGAACTCCGCCTCGCCGCGGCCGAGCAGCACCACGCCGCAGTCCGGCCGGCCAAAGCCGATCGCCAGCCGCTTGCTCACGTCGTCGTGGACGCCGAGGACGCCGACGATCGGGGTCGGGTGGATCGCCGCGTCCGTGGTCTGGTTGTAGAAGCTGACGTTGCCCCCGGTCACCGGCACGCCAAGGGCCAGGCACGCGTCGGCGAGGCCGCGCACCGCCTCGGTGAACTGCCACATGACGCCCGGATCCTCGGGCGAGCCGAAGTTGAGGCAGTTGGTGACCGCCAGCGGCCGTGCCCCGGTCGCCGCCACGTTGCGGTACGCCTCCGCGAGCGCGAGCTGGGTCCCGGCATACGGGTCGAGCAGGCAGTACCTGCCGTTGCCGTCCACGGCGAGCGCGACGCCGAGCGACGTGTGCTCGTCGATCCTGATCAGGCCGGCGTCCTGCGGCATCGCGAGCACCGTCTCGCCGCGCACGTAGTGGTCGTACTGCTCGGTGACCCAGCTCTTGTCCGCCGCGTCCGCTGAGCCGAGCACGGCCAGGATGGTCTTGCGCAGTTCGTCTCCGGTATCGGCGCGTGCCAGCCGGGACGGGTCGTCGTTCTGCAGTTCCTGCTGGCCAGGCGGGCGGCTGGCCGGGCGGTGGTAGAGCGGGCCCTCGTCCGCGGCGCTGCGCGGCGGAATGTCGACGACGACGTCGCCGTGCCAGGACATCTCCAGCCGCCCGGTGCCGGTGACCTCGCCGATCACGGTCGCCTCGACGTCCCACTTGGCGCAGATCGACAGGAAGCGTTCCAGCCCGGCCGGCTCGACGATCGCCATCATGCGTTCCTGCGACTCGCTCATCAGGATCTCGGCCGGGCCCAGCGACGCGTCCCGCAGCGGCACCGCGTCCAGCCTGACCCGCATGCCGACCCCGGCGCCGCCGCCCGCGGCCAGCTCGGTGGTCGCGCAGGCCACCCCGGCCGCGCCGAGATCCTGGATACCCAGCACCAGGCCCGCGGCGTAGAGCTCCAGGCAGCACTCGATGAGCAGCTTTTCCTTGAACGGGTCGCCGACCTGGACGCTGGGCCGCTTGGATCCCTCGGCGCCGCCGCCGAAAGACGCGCTGGCCAGCACCGACGCGCCGCCGATGCCATCCGGCCCGGTCTTCGCGCCGACCAGCACCACGGCGTTGCCGGGCCCGGTGGCCGCGGCCAGCTTGAGGTCTTCATGCCGCATGACGCCCAGGCAGAGGGCGTTGACCAGCGGGTTGCCCGCGTAGCACGGGTCGAAGGCCAGCTCGCCGCCGATGTTGGGCAGGCCGAGGCAGTTGCCGTAGAACGAGATGCCGCCGACCACGCCCGGCAGCACCCTTCGGGTGTCCGGCGCGTCGGCGGGGCCGAACCTCAGCGCGTCCATCACCGCCACCGGGCGGGCGCCCATGGCCAGGATGTCGCGCACGATTCCGCCGACGCCGGTCGCGGCGCCCTGGAACGGCTCGACGTAGCTCGGGTGGTTGTGCGATTCCAGCTTGAACGTGACCGCGTAGCCCTGGCCGATATCGACGACGCCCGCGTTCTGGCCGATGCCGGCCAGCAGCGCGGCCGTGCGCGGCGCCTTCTCGGCGAACTGCCGCAGGTGCACCCGGGACGACTTGTAGGAGCAGTGCTCGCTCCACATCACCGAGTAGATCGCCAGCTCGGCGTCGGTGGGCCTGCGGCCGAGCATCCCGGCGATCCGCGCGTACTCCTCAGTGGTCAGCCCGAGCTCGGAGTAGGGCTGCGGCCGGTCCGGCGTACCGGCCGCCCTCGCGACGGTGTCTTGCAGCGACGGAGTCTGCGGCGACTGCGTGCCGGTCATGCCGCGGCCAGGGAGCGCAGGGCGGACGTGAAGAAGCCGAGCCCGTCGTCGCCGGGGCCGGTGAGCGCGTCGATCGCGTGCTCCGGGTGCGGCATCAGCCCGACGATGCTGCCGCTCTGGCTGCGGATCCCGGCGATGCCCGCGGCCGAGCCGTTCGGGCTGGCGCCCACGTACCGCGCGAGCACCTGGCCCCGTTCCTCCAGGCCGGCCAGCGTGGCCGCGTCGGCCACGTAGGCTCCCTCGCCGCTCTTCAGCACCAGGGTCAGCTCCTGGCCGGGCGCGTACGAAAGCGTCCAGGGCGTCGCGGTGTTCTCGATCCGCACCCGGACGTCGCGGCTGATGAAGCGCAGCCCGCTGTTGCGGGTCAGCGCGCCGGGCAGCAGCTGCGCCTCGCACAGGATCTGGAATCCGTTGCAGATGCCGAGCACCGGCAGGCCGGCCCTGGCGGCGGGCACCAGCTCGGCCATCACCGGCGCGAACCGGGCGATGGCGCCGCAGCGCAGGTAGTCGCCATAGGAGAAGCCGCCGGGCAGCACCACGGCATCGACGCCCCGCAGGTCGCGGTCACCGTGCCAGAGCGGGACCGCGACGGCGCCCGCCCGGCCGACGGCCCGGGCAGCATCGTGGTCATCGAGCGACCCTGGGAACGTGATGACCCCGACGCGTGCAGCACTCATGAGCACACCACCACGCAGGCAGATTACCGGCCACGTGCAGGTGATGCGTCCACGGCACGGTCACTATTCATGATCCCGGAGGATTCTTTGCTGCATGTGCTGACAACCCTCCGGGATCATGGAGCGGCTCAGCCCGGCTCAGCCCGCGTCCCTGAGCGTCAGCATGCCGGGCACCGGCTCGGCGCCACTTTCGGGATGAGCGAGCGGCGCGTCGCTGCGCAGCTCGATCCGCTTCTGCAGGGAGACGACGGTCCCGCGGCCTCGGCGGCTGCGCAGCGTCACGTCGTCGACGCAGGCGCGCATGATGGCCAGTCCGCGGCCGGACTCGGGCAGCCGGGCCAGAGCCCGCTCCTCCTCGCTGCGCAGCATGGGCAGCCGGTGCCGCCGCGTCGACGGCGCAGACGACGACGGGAAGGGCCACTGCACGGGCGGGCGACGGCGGAACCGGGACACCGAACGCATCGGCGTCACGTGCTTGCGCAGCGCGGCCCGGCCGAACCCCCGGCCGGTGTCCACGACCTCAAGCACGCAGGTGTGCGGGCCTACCGAAGCCGTGACCTCATAGCGGAACCCCGGGCCGCTGTGCTTCAGCACGTTGGTGCACGCCTCGGTCACGGCCAGCAGCAGGTCGGCGATGCACTCTTCGTCGACGCCGATCCGGTCGAGGGTTTCACCGAGCACCCGCCGGACGACGGGGACGCTGATGGTTTCACGGGGGAACATCAGGCAGAACCGGGCATCCACGGCCGGCTCCCTGGCAGATGTCACCCGAGTACGCATCCGCTCCTAAGCTCCCCGTAACGCGTAGGTCGTCGCTGACCTCATTGTGAATGGATTCCCGTGACGGGCTGCGGTAATCATGAACTTGGGCGATCTCTGGACGAACAGTGCTCTTCTAAGCTGTTAACGGACACGATGGTGCCCGGGTTCGGCCGGTTCGGCCGGTTCGGCCGGTTAGGCGGGCCGGACGGAGAACTCCTCGATCACGGGATTGGCCAGCAGTTCGCTTGCCAGCTCGGCCACCCGCGCCAGCGTGGCCTCGTCGGCGGGCTCACCGGGCTCGCCCAGCTCGACCTCGAACCGCTTGCCCTGGCGGACGCCAACCACCTGGTCAAAGCCGAGGCGGTGACACGCGCTGGCGATCGCCTCGCCCTGCGGATCGTGGATCTCGGGCTTGAGCATCACCTCAACGACAACTCTGGCCACAGACCGCAGCGTACGCCAGCCGCCGACAGATTAGATCCACAGGCCGAGGGCAGCACTTGTGGCGAAGGCATTCAGTGATGTCTGTCACGATGGCTGTATCGGGCATTCGCCGCTTGACCTCCCGCGACTGCCGTTGGGTACTGTCACAGCGAGCGCCGACGGACAAACCGGCCGGTCTGGTGGCTTCAGGGCAACCGAACCGGCCACGAATAAGCGAGGAGTGGCACGTGACCGTCAACGACGCCGGGCGAGCTACTTCAGCTGATTCCTACCGCTACGGCGGGCAGCCGGAGTCAGCGGAGTTCATCCAGCTCCTGACCCCCGAGGGCGAGCGGGTCGAAAATCCCGACTACCCGCTCGAGATCTCGGCGGAGGAGATCAGATCGCTGTACCGGGACCTGGTGCTGGTCCGCCGGATCGACTTCGAGGCCATCGCTCTGCAGCGCCAGGGCGAGCTGGGGATCTGGGCTTCGCTGCTCGGCCAGGAGGCCGCGCAGATTGGCTCGGGCCGGGCCCTCGGGCCCAGGGACTTCGCGTTCCCCACCTACCGCGAGCACGGGGTGGCCTGGTGCCGCGGCCTGGACCCGGTCCGGCTGCTCGAGTTGTTCCGCGGGGTCAGCCACGGCGGCTGGGACCCCAACGCGCACCGGTTCCAGCTGTACACGATCGTGATCGGCAGCCAGACGCTGCACGCGACCGGCTACGCGATGGGCGTACAGCGCGACGGCGCGGTCGGTGAGGACGGCGAGGCCGTGATCGCCTACTTTGGCGACGGCGCGACCAGTCAGGGCGACGTCAACGAGGCGTTCATCTGGGCCTCGGTCACGAACGCCCCCGTGGTGTTCTTCTGCCAGAACAACCAGTGGGCGATCTCCGAGCCGCTGGAGCGGCAGAGCCGGCAGCCCCTGTACATGCGCGCGCACGGCTTCGGCTTCCCCGGCGTCCGGGTCGACGGCAACGACGTGCTGGCCTGCCTGGCAGTCACCAGGAAGGCGATGCAGGCGGCCAGGGAAGGCCAGGGGCCGACGCTGATCGAGGCGTTCACGTACCGGATGGGCGCGCACACCACGACCGACGACCCGACCCGGTACCGGCTGGCCGCGGAGCTCGAGACGTGGAAGCTCAAGGACCCGATCGAGCGGGTCAAGGCGTACCTGGTCCGCAACGACATGGTGGAGGAGAGCTTCTTCACCGCTTTGGACGCCGAGGCGGACGAGCTGGGGGCGAGAATCAGGAAGGCGTGCCGGGAGATGCCCGACCCAGACCCGATGGCGATCTTCGAGAACGTCTACGTTGAGCCCAACGCGATGCTCGAGGCCGAGCGCGACCAGTACGCCACCTACCTCGACGCCTTCGAGGAAGAGGTCATCGGATGACCAGGCTGACCCTGTCCAGGGCCCTGAACGAGGGGCTGCGCAAGGCTCTGGAGAACGACCCGAAAGTCTTGATCATGGGTGAGGACGTCGGCAAGCTCGGCGGCGTCTTCCGGGTCACCGACGGGCTGCAGAAGGACTTCGGCGAGGCCCGCGTGGTGGACACCCCGCTGGCCGAGTCCGGCATCGTCGGCACCGCGATCGGCCTGGCGCTGCGCGGCTACCGCCCGGTGTGCGAGATCCAGTTCGACGGGTTCGTATTCCCGGCGTTCGACCAGATCACGACCCAGCTCGCCAAGATGCGGTACCGGTCGCTCGGCAACGTCACCCTGCCGGTGACGATCAGGATCCCGTGCGGCGGCGGCATCGGCGCGGTCGAGCACCACAGCGAGTCCCCCGAGGCGCTGTTCACCCACACCGGCGGGCTGCGGGTGGTCGCCTGCAGCGACCCCGTTGACGCGTACGCGATGATTCAGCAGGCCATCAGCTGCGACGATCCGGTGATCTTCTTCGAGCCCAAGCGGCGCTACTGGGAACGTGCCGAGGTGGACATCGCGGGCGGCCTGGACGCGGCGCTGCCGATGAGCAAGGCGAAGACCGTGGTCGGCGGCACCGACGTGACCCTGCTGTGTTACGGCCCCATGGTCAAGACCTGCGTCGCCGCGGCCGCAGCAGCCGCGGACGAGGGGCGTTCGGTTGAGGTGATCGACCTGCGCTCGCTGGCGCCGCTGGACACCGAGACGATCTTCGAGTCCGTGCGGCGCACCGGCCGGTGCGTGGTCGCCCACGAGGCACCGGTCATCGGCGGCCTCGGCGCCGAGATCGCCGCCCGGGTGACCGAGGAATGCTTCTACCATCTCGAGGCGCCGGTGCTGCGGGTCGGCGCCTTCGCCACCCCGTACCCGCCGTCGCGGCTGGAGGAGCACTACTTGCCCGACCTGGACCGGGTCCTCGATACCGTCGACCGGACCTTCGGCTACTGAGAGGGCCGCATGTCGGAACTGAAGCAGTTCAAGCTCCCCGACGTGGGAGAGGGCCTGACCGAGGCGGACATCGTCAAGTGGCACGTCCAGCCGGGCGACAAAATAGCGATCAACCAGATCATCGTGGAGATCGAGACCGCCAAGGCCGTGGTCGAGTTGCCGTCCCCGTACGAGGGCGTGGTGGCCGGGCTGCTGGTGCCCGAGGGGGAGACCGCCGACGTTGGCACGCCGATCATCTCGGTCGAGGTCGGCCCGGACGCCGGCAGCGAGCAGCCGCCCGCGCCCGCCGGGGAGTCGGCCGCCCCCACCGGCAGCACGCCTGCGCCCGGCGACCTGCCGGTCGCTCCCATCGGCAGCACGGCCGCTGACCTAGTCCCGCCGCTCCCGGAGGGCGGATCCGAGCCGGGGATCCACGGCACCCTGGCGCCGAAGGAGGACGAGCGCCAGGCGGTGCTCGTCGGCTACGGGGTGAAGCCGGGATCGACCAGGAGGCGCCCGCGGAAGACCGCGACCGCCGGCGCCACGGGCGCAGCCGCCGTCCGCGCCGTACCCGCCGCCTCCAGCGCTCCGGACACACCTGCCGCACCTGCCGCTTCCGGCGCTCCGGACACACCAGCCCGGGGCGCAGCGTCCGCCACACCAGGCCGGGCTGCCGCCGCCGTCGCACCGGCCCCGGCCAGCTCCACTCCGGGCGGGTCCGCCACATCCGGCAACGGCGCGTCGGTGCTGGCCAAGCCGCCGGTGCGCAAGCTGGCCAAGGACCTGGGCATCGACCTGTCCCGGCTGTCGGGCACCGGCCCGGGCGGCTCGATCACCCGCGACGACGTGCAGTCAGCTGCGCAGGCCGAGGACACGGCCGAGCCAGCGGAAGCCGCCGCGCTCCCCGAGTTCGCCCCGGTGACCGCCGTGGCCCGCGAGGAGCGCATCCCGATCCGCGGGGTGCGCAAGCACACCGCGGCCGCGGTGGCGGGCAGCGCGTTCACGGCACCGCACGTCACCGAGTTCCTGCAGATCGACGTCACCGAGACCATGGCCGCGACGGCGCGGCTGCGGACGCTCCCCGAGTTCACCGGCGTGCGGGTGTCGCCGCTGGTCCTCGTGGCCAGGGCGCTGATGGTCGCGGTCGCCCGGCACCCGATGATCAACTCAACCTGGGATGAGGACTCCCAGGAGATCGTGGTCAGGCACTACGTGAACCTCGGCATCGCCGCGGCGACCGACCGCGGGCTCGTCGTCCCGAACATCAGGGATGCGCACGCGCTGTCGCTGCCCGGCCTCGCCCGCGCGCTCGCCGAGCTCGCCGAGACCGCCAGGGCCGGCAAGGCCACACCGGCCGACCTGCGCGGTGGCACGATCACGATCACGAACGTCGGCGTCTTCGGCGTGGACACCGGAACACCGATACTCACTCCGGGTCAAGCGGCTATCCTCGCGTTCGGGCAGGTCAAAGATGCGCCGTGGGTTCACCAGGGCCAGCTCGCGGTGCGGAAGGTCACGACCCTGGCCCTCTCGTTCGACCATCGCATCGTCGACGGCGACCTCGGCTCGGCCGTGCTGCGCGACATCGGCGCGATGCTGGAGGATCCGCTGCGGATGCTCGCCTGGTCTTAGCTCCCTCCCTCCCCCCGCTATCGAAGGGACCGCAATGATTAGGCACGTTGTGTTATTTGCGTGGATTCCCGAGGCCACCGACAAGCAGAAGCGCCAGGCAGCCGAGGAGCTCAGGACGCTCCCGCCGCTGATGACCGGGCTGCGGTCGTTCCAGGTCGGGCCGGACGCCGGCATCGTCGAGGGGACCTTCGACTTCGCCCTGGTCGCGGACTTCGAAGACGCCGAGAGCTACCTCGCGTACCGCAACCACCCAGCGCACCGCGCGGTCGTGGAGCAGGTGATCAACCCGATCGCCAAGGAGCGCGTTGCCGTCCAGTACGAGATCTGAGCGTCAGAACGCTTCCTCGGGCAGGTCCATGAGGTCGAGGGTGGTCGCCTCGGTGAGCTGGCGCTCGGTGGCGAGCCTCGGCAGCACCGTGGCGGCGAAGAACCGGGCGGCGCCGATCTTGCCCTCGTAGAAGGCGCGGTCGGCTCCGGCCGTCCCCTCGTCGAGCCGGGCCTGTGCGATCTCCGCCTGCCTGGCCAGCAGCCAGCCGATGATCAGGTCGCCGAGCGCCAGCAGCAGCCGCGTGGTGTTCAGGCCGACCCGGTAGATCTCCGGCGGCTGCTGCATGCTCGCGCCGAGGAAGCCGTGCATGGCGGCCACCATGGCCTCGACGTCGTCGGCCGCCGTGGCCAGTGCGGCGCGCTCGGCCTTGAGCCTGCCGTTGCCAGCTTCGGCCGCGGCGAACTCCCTGACCTGGCCGAGCACGTAACCGAGCGCCCGCCCCTCGTTCCGGACGATCTTGCGGAAGTACAGGTCCATGCCCTGAATCGCCGTGGTGCCCTCGTAGAGGCTGTCGATCTTGGCGTCCCGCACGTACTGCTCGATCGGGTAGTCCTGCAGGAAGCCGGAGCCGCCGAGGGTCTGCAGCGAGTGGGTCAGCATCTCGTAGGCCCGCTCCGAGCCGACGCCCTTGACGACCGGGAGCAGCAGGTCGTTGAGCGCCGACGCCAGCTCGTCGTTGCTGCCCTCCGCTTCGGCGGCCTGCGTCGTGTCCTGGAACGTCGAGGTGTAGAGCACCAGCGCCCGCATGCCCTCCACGTAAGCCTTCTGCAGCATCAGCAGCCTGCGCACGTCCGGGTGGTGGATGATCGTGACCCGCGGCGCGGTCTTGTCGGCGAACCGGGTGAGGTCGGCGCCCTGCACCCGGGTCTTGGCGAAGTCCAGCGCGGTGAGGTAGCCGGCCGACAGCGTGGCGATCGCCTTGGTGCCGACCATCATCCGGGCGAACTCGATGATGACGAACATCTGCCTGATGCCGTCGTGCACGTCGCCGACCAGCGTGCCGACTGCGGGGCGGTCGCCGCCGAAGGTCAGCTCGCAGGTGGTCGACGCCTTCAGGCCCATCTTGTGCTCGACGTTGGTGGCGTACACGCCGTTGCGCTCGCCGAGCTCACCGTCCGGACCCACCAGGAACTTGGGCACCAGGAACATCGACAGACCCTTGGTGCCCGGGCCGGCGCCGTCGGGCCGGGCCAGCACCATGTGGAAGATGTTCTCGGCCATGTCGTGCTCGCCGCTGGTGATGAAGCGCTTGACGCCCTCGATGTGCCAGGTGCCGTCTGGCTGCTGGATCGCGCGGGTGCGCCCGGCGCCGACGTCGGAGCCCGCGTCGGGCTCGGTCAGCGCCATCGTCGAGGTCCACTTGCGGTCGATCGCGACCTGCGCGAACCGCTTCTGCTCGGGCGTGCCCAGCCGCCACAGCGCGTGCGCCATGGCGGAGCCGCTCGCGTACATCCACACCGCCGGGTTGGCGCCGAGGATCAGCTCGGCGATCGCCCAGTGCAGCGACCGCGGGGCCTGGGTGCCGCCGAGCTCGGGCGGCAGCTCGAGGCGGAACCATTCGGCGTCCTGGAACGCCTGGAAGGACTTCTTGAACGCCTCGGGCATGCGCACCGACGAGGTTTCCGGGTCGAACACCGGCGGGTGGCGGTCCGCCTCGGCGAACGACTCCGCGACGGGGCCGATGGCGAGCCGGTTCACTTCATCGAGGATGCCGCGCGCGGTCTGCTCATCGATCTCGGGGAAGGACTCAGAGCCCAGCACATCCTGGCGGCCCAGCATCTCGAACAGGTTGAACTCGATGTCCCTGAGGTTGCTCTTGTAGTGGCCCATGGCTGCCTCCCCGGTCTCGCCCCGGCAAGATCGTACTCGCGAGTAACTTAAGTATACTACCTGCGGGTAGGTCCGGGCCAGCGGGGAGAATGTGACGTGGGCCGGGTGGGCTATTTCAGGATGTTGACCGCCCTGGCGATCACCAGCGCCCCCACGGCAAGCGCCACGGCTGACTGGGCAGCCATCGCTATCTTTGCCCACCGGGACAGCGGCATCACGTCCGTCGGGCTGAACGCGGTCGCGTTCGTGAACGACAGGTAGAGGTAATCGACGAAGTAGGGCTGCCAGTCTGGCGGAGCCAGATGGGGCGAGGCCATCTGCGGGAACATCAGGTCGGGGTACTTGCGGGTGGCCTCGGCGCGCGCAATCGGCCCGCCGCGGTCGAACTCCCAGTACCAGAGGCCGAACGCGATCACGTTGGTGGCCCAGACCGATGCGCCGGAGGCCAGCAGCGGCAACGGCTTCGAGGTGAGGGGCTGCGCAAAGATGATCGCGTGGATCAGCAGGATCGCCGAGATCGCGTTCGCGGCCGAGATCAGCATGATCAGCCCGATGCTGCCCGCCCGGGCTATCTTGCCGCCGCGCTCGATCCGTACCGGGTTGACGATGAACAGGCCGACGCCAAGCGCGATCTCGAGCCCGGGCAGGAGATAGTGCGGCAGCGGCCGGGAGAACGAGTCCGATAGCTGCATCTGCAGCACGACGGCGACGGCGACGGTCAGCGTCACCGGCCACCGCTTCTCGCCCCTGGTCCGGCGCCGCCAGGCCGGAACCACGGCGCTCAGCACGCGTCCCGCGCCAAACTCACCGGCCAGCCGCATCAGCTCAGCCGCAAAGGGATCGGGCATCTGGGTCCTGTCGGAGTCGCCCTGCGGGTACCCCTCTGCCCCGCCGCCGGCCACCGGGCCGTTCCGGCCGCCCTGCTCATTCCGGCCTTGCGGCTGGTCCCGGTCTGCGGGGTCGCGTGGCGCCCGCTCGCCCCCCGATCCTGACTCAGACATCTGCCCATTCTCGCCGCCGCGCTGTCGTTCCGCGCACACCGAGGGGACCCAACGGGATCGGCCTCCGGAGGCCTCGGGGGCCGGCCACCGCATCCGCCGCCGGCCACCGCACCCACCACCGCACCCGCCACGGGCCAGCGCATCCGCGATACTGGACGTGGTTGCTGGCATGCCGGGTTCGACGTCGGAGGTTCCGTGCAGCAGATCCTCGCCCTCTCCCGCTGCGCCGTCATCGTGCGGCACTGGTTCGAGATCGACCTGGACGACGCCTCGATGGAGCACGGCGCCCGGATCGAGCTGCGCGAGCTGGTGCCGCAGCCGCGCCGCGGCAGCGAGTCCGCGGCGCAGCTCATCACGGCGGACCGGCCGCTGTGGCGGGCCGACCTCTTCGACCGGCTGACCGACGAGCCGGGCAGCTACCGCGTGGCCCACTTCCATCCGGAGTTCTCCGGCAACGAGCCGTGCTCCAGGGAGTGGGATGCCGCGCTTACCGCCAGCCCGTGGGACTGGCTGCGCGACCAGATGACCACGGCGGGCGCCGCGTCCGGCCACGCGTGGCCTATCGATCCAGCCGACGCCAGCGATCTCAGCGGCCAGGCGGACGCGGTCGTCACGCTCGCCCGGCAGGTCGCGCCGGAACGTTGCGGCTCGGCGGCGGAGTGCTACCGGCAGACCCGGGACGCACGGGACTCCGTCCAGCTCATGATCAAGTACCTGCGCCGGCCAGACCTGCTGGACGAGGACTGGGTCTCCCCCTGGCGCCAGGCGGCGTAGCGGCCCGCCCGCCCGGCCGGGGGTCGCAGCCCTGCCCGGCCCGCGGGTCACAGCCTGGCCAGCCGACACAGCTGCCGGAAAGATCTTGGAGTCTGGGGTGCATATGCCGCACCCGATCCTCCAAGATCTTCAATGTTGCGGGCGGGGCGGCGGCCAGGCGGCTCAAAACCGAATCTCGTTCTAGTAGCCTCTGGGCGGAAACCGAATCTCGTTCTAGAATTGCGGCTACCCGTCAGTACACAAGCCAACCGGGGTGAACCATGACGCTTGGCCTGACTGAAGAACATCTGCAGCTGGCGGAGGCCGTTGCCGCCTGGGCACAGCGTCACTGCCCGCCCGACGTCGTACGGGCGGCCGCGGATGCGCCGGACAGCGGATCGGCACACTACCTGGCGTCGCTCGCGCCCGGCCTGGCCGAGCAGGGCCTGCTCGGGCTGAACGTGCCGGAGGACGAGGGGGGGCAGGGCTTCGGCCTGCCGGAGCTGGCCGTGGCGCTCGAGGAACTCGGCCGCGCGCTGGTCCCCGGTGCGTTCCTGCCGACCGTGTTCGCCAGCGCGGCGCTGGTCGGGGCCGGCGTAGCCGGCAAGCTGGTCACCGGGCTGGCGGACGGGTCAAAGACCGGTGCGGTCGGCCTGGTCGCCGGGCTGACCGGCACCCGCGAAGGCGACGGCGACCTGGTCATCGACGGCGAGTCCGGGCTGGTACTCGGTGGTTCGCTGGCCGACCTCGTGATCCTCCCCGTGCAGACCGACGCCGGAGAGGTCTGGGCCGCGATCGACGCCGCCAGCCTCGATGTCACCGCGCTGCAGAGCCTGGACCTGACCAGGCCGGTGGCCAGGGTCCGGGCCGGCCGGGCCGCGGTCCCGGCCGACCGGCTGCTGACGGGCCTGAACAGGGCCGCGGTGACCAGCCTGGCGGCGATCCTGTTCGGCGCCGAGGCCTCCGGCATCGCCGGCTGGGCCACCCGCGCCGCGAGTGAGTACGCCAAGATCCGGCACCAGTTCGGCCGGCCGATCGGCCAGTTCCAGGCGGTCAAGCATCGCTGCGCGCGAATGCTGACCGAGGCCGAGCAGGCCGCCGCGGCGGTCTGGGACGCGGCCCGCGCCGAGCCCGGCGAGCAGCGCGAGTTCGCCGCCGCGGTGGCCGCTGTGGTGGCCCTCGACGCCGCCGTCTGGTGCGCCCACCAGTGCATTCAGGTGCTCGGCGGGATCGGCTATACCTGGGAGCACGAAGCCCACCTGTACTACCGCCGGGCGCTGTCGCTGCGCGCCCTCCTCGGCCCGTCCGGCGACTGGGCCGAGCACGTGGCCGACCTCGCCCTGTCCGGGGTAAGCCGGCCGGTCCAGGTGGAACTCCCGGGTGGTGATGCGGATCTTCGGGCGCAGATCCGCGAGGAGCTTTCCGAGATTGCCAAGCTCACCGGGCGAGACCGCCAGGAACGGATAGCTGACGGCGGATGGGTCGTGCCGCACCTCCCCGGCCCGTGGGGGCGAGAGGCTGGCGCGCTGGAGCAGGTGGTTATCGCCCAGGAGATGCGCGCCGCGGGGGTGCGGGGGCCGGTCCTGGCGATCGGCGCCTGGGTGGTTCCGGCGCTGGTCCAGTACGGCACGCCCGAGCAGCAGCGGCGGTTCCTGCCGCCGACGCTGCGTGGCGACTACCTGTGGTGCCAGCTGTTCAGTGAGCCCGGCGCGGGCTCCGACCTGGCCGGCCTGAGCACCCGGGCGGTGAGGGCCGAAGGGGGATGGAAGATCACTGGGCAGAAGATCTGGACCTCGCTGGCCAAGGAGGCGCGCTGGGCGATCTGTATCGCGCGCACCGACCCGGCGGCGCCAAAGCACGACGGGATCACGTACTTCCTCGTGGACATGTCCACGCCCGGCGTGGAGGTGCGGCCGCTGCGCGAGATCACCGGCGACTCCCTGTTCAATCAGGTCTTCCTTGACGACGTCTTTGTCCCCGACGACTGCGTGGTCGGCGACGTGAACTCGGGCTGGCGGGTGGCCAGGACCACGCTTGCCAACGAGCGGGTGTCACTCTCCCAGACCTGGACCTTCGGGTCGGGTGTGGCCGAGCTGCTCCAGGTGGCCAACGTGGCGGCCGGGTCGTCGCATGCCCGGGTGGGTGAACTTGTCTGTGCCGCCCACGCGATCGACCTGCTGGGCCTGCGGGTGACCCTCAAGCAGCTATCCGGCACCGAGCCGGGCGCGACCGGCAGCGTGCGGAAGCTGCTCGGCATGCGGCACGCGCAGGAGATAGCGGAACTCTGCTTCGCGTTGTCGGGTCCCGGCGGGGCGCTGGGCGGCGCAGGGGGCGCGCCGGTCACCGCGTCCGGCGAGCCGAACGGCGCGCAATGGGCCCGGCAGGTTCTGATGACCCAGGCGCTAACGATCGGGGGCGGCACGACCGATATACAGCTGAACATAATCGGCGAGCGGATACTCGGCCTGCCCCGGGACCCGGACCCGCCGACGGGTTAGGCCGGCGCAAAGGCCGGTCACAAGCACAGCAAAGTCCAGACCCGCCGGCGATGGTAACCGTTCCCCGGGTATTAGCCACGCTAGCCTACGAGGAGCGGCATCCCGGGGGAGCTGATGACCGGCAGTGACGATGGCACGCTGGGCGGCGAACCAGGCCCCGGCGCGACTCCAGATGTGCCGTTTCGGCGGATCGTATCCGCGCCCGATGCACCGGCCGACGACGCCATCCCTGGCCCGCGGCCCGGTCACTACCCGTCGGCGCCACCACCAAAGACCCGGCCCTCCGCCGGGTCCAGGGCCTCCTCCGGACGCGGCCCTTCGCCGTGGCCGAAGCCGCCGTCCGGGGCCAAGCCGCCGTCCGAGCCGGGAGCCTCGCCCTGGCCCAAGCAGCCGTCCGAGCCGGTAACCTCGCCCTGGCCCAAGTTCTCCGTCGCGCCAGCGCCGGAGTCATCGGCGTCCGGCGATGACCAGCAGCAGCCAGGGCCCCGGCCGGGTGGCCCCCGGCCCCCGGGCCCGCAGCCACCCGGCGGGAACCGGCGCGTCGGCACCCGCCGCAGGCCCGGGCCATCGCCGGCGCAGCGGCAGTTGATGGCCCGCATCTCCGCGAGCAGGCGGGCACGGCAGCGGCGTGCTCTGCTGATGGCCTCCGGCGTGCTATCGGCCCTGGTCATGCTCGTCGCCGGGAGCGCGTGGGGACTCACCAGCTACATCAACGGCCACCTCGGCCGGGTGAACGCGGGCACCTCGGGCACGCCCGCGAGCGGGCCGCTCAACATCGTGGTGGCCGGCCTCGACGAGAGGACCGGCCTGACGAGGCGCCAGCAGCAGCTGTTGCACGTCGGCGCCAACACCGGCGAGCTGGACACGGACACGCTGATGCTCGTGCACGTGTCGGCCAGTCATCGTTTTGTCCAGGTTGTCAGCCTGCCGCGCGATTCGTGGGTGAACATACCCGGGCACGGCATGGACAAGATCAACTCTGCCCTCAGCCTCGGCGGTCCTCAGCTGATGGTGCAGACCATCGAGCAGGCCACCGGGCTCACCGTCAACGACTACATCGAGGTGAACTTCCTCGGCTTCGTCAAGGTGATCGACGCGCTGGGCGGCGTGAACATCTGCCTGCCGTATGCCGTGGACGACCAGTACAGCGGCCTGCACATGTCGGCCGGCGAGCATCATGTCGACGGCATAACGGCGCTCGAGTTCGCCCGCGACCGGCATTCGTTCCCCACCTCCGACCTGGCCCGGATTCAGGATCAGCAACAGCTGATCTCCACGGCGCTCAGCGAGGGAATCAGCTCCGGCATGGTGGCCAACCCGCTCCGGCTGGAACGCTTCCTGTCAGCGGCGTCCGCCACCGTCAAGGTCGACCAGGGGTTCAACGTCGTGCGGCTGGCCGACGAGATGCGCGGGATCTCGGCGAACGACGTGACGTTCACGACGGTGCCGCTGTCGAATCTCAACTACCAGACGCCGAGCGGCGAGTCGGCCGTGCTGTGGAACACCAGCGCCGCGGCGGCATTGTTCAACGGGCTCAAGAACGACCAGACACCGGCCGGCCATAAAGCGGCGGGCCATGCGGGCGCGAAGTCGAAGTCTGCCGGACACGGCCTCAAGCCGGCCCAGGTGTCCGTGGACGTCTACAACGGGACACTCATCGGCGGGCTGTCCGGCGACACCGGAACTCAGCTGGCCGCCCTCGGCTTCCGGGTGGATCGGTCAGGCCTGGACTGGACCAGCCAGAACCTGACGCAGACGGTCGTCCAGTACCCGGCCGGGCAGGAGGCCGACGCGAAGCTGGTCGCCAAGGCAATGCCCGGCGCCGGGCTGCAGGAGGTGAAGGGCCTGCCACGGGTCAGGATCCTGCTCGGCAGCAACAACCACGCGGTCCAGCCGGCAACGCCGGGCGCGTCGAGCAGCCCAAGCCAGAGCGCCTCCGCTGGCCAGCAGAAGACTGCAGCTCAAGACACCTGCCACTAGCCCCAAACCGCCATCTTCCCCGGCAAATTTGCCGTCATCGGCGAAGCGGGCCTAGCGTCGCTGGACCCCGGGTTGTTCCATGATCTTGGTGGATAAAGTCGGCTATTTGGTCGCCATCCACCAAGATCACGAAAACTAGTATGCAGCAGGACCAGCTCCGGACCCCGCGACCGCGTTGCAGGCCCGGGAGCCGCGGCTAGACCTGTGTGGTGGTGCCGGCCTCGGGCGGGAAGGTCGTCGAGGGCCCTGCGCCGCCGCCCTGTGGCTGGCCGGTTCCCGGCGACCCGGGCTGGCCGGCTCCGGGCTGGCCGGCTCCGGGCGACCCGGGCGGGTCGGTGGGCTCGGGCGACAGGTTGATGCCGTTCGCCGCCTCGTGCGCCGACAGGTCGGCAACCAGCTTGTCGATCTGCGCCTGGCTGTCCGGGGCGCCACGGCCGGTACGTTCCTGGTAGACCAGTGCGCCGAGGTTGCGGAGCATGGCATCGGCACGCCGCGTGGCCTGAACCTGGTCGTACTTGGCCTTGCCTTGCTGTGCGAGCTCCGTAGCCTGCGCCTTGACCCTGTCCATCAGTCCCATGCTTGCCTCCGAAGGTCCACAGCTCTCGGTCCGGGAGTGGCGGGACGGGCGTTTCGCGCCCGCCTCCGCCCGTACCTAGCAGCTTAGGTCCCCGGCTCAGGGCGCCGTCGGCGGTGGTATGCCCGCCGCGCCGACCAGGTCGGGTGACTCGCTCGATGCACGATTCCAGAGGGCCGAACGGCCCGCAGAAGCCAGTGCCAGCAAGGCAAAGCCGACCGCGGCGCTGTCGGCCTGGATGATGAACCGGCAGGTCACAGCGTTAAATATTCCCTTCCTCACTCAGAGTGACAAGATTCATACGCGGCCCTAAAGGGGATGGTTGTCGCCCTGACCGGGCGTTATACGTGCGATCCCCGTCCGGGAGCGCGGTCCTCACCAGACACGTACTCCCGTGCCTGCCCGGCCCCCGGCCCGTCGCACCCCCGCGATGTAAACGCCGGCCTCGCCGAACTCACTTGGACGCACGCGATGCAGTCATGCGCGCGCGTGCCGGGCATGGCAGCGCCATCCGAGGCTCACCCTTCGGCAGGGCTCAGCGCCTAGCCGGGCGACGGGGAACCGAGGAAAGGAACACCCTTGCGGAGCATTACCCGTCTCCCCAGCCCCCCGAGGCCTGGCCGCGCAGCCGCCCTGGCAGTGCTTGCGGGCGCCGCGCTTGCGGTCGCCGGCGGTACCACCGCCAGCGCTGTGACGTCGAGCCCGGTCACCACGCGGGCTGCGACGGTCACTCATCATCCGGCTACCCCCCACAGCACCACCCAACCCCTCAGTTCCGAGCAGATCGCCGGCCTCCGGGCGCCCGCACCGCGGCACAAGGCCGCCAAGCACACCGCGGCTGCCCGGCGCGCTGCCGAGGCCCGGAAGGCTGCCGAGGCCCGGAAGGCTGCCGAGGCCCGGAAGGCTGCCGAGGCCCGGCGTGCCGCCGCGCGTCGGCACGCCGCCGCCGCAAAGTCAGCCAGGCACAAGGCACCCACCACCTGGCGGGCCATAGCCCACGCCGTGGCCGGGCGGGCCAGCGGGCCGCTGCCGGCGAGCGATCGGCTGCTGCCGGCCGCCGTCAGCGGGGCCCAGTCGAATATGCAGCTGACCCCGACCCAGTACGCCAACGCCACCACGATCGTGCGGCAGGCGCTGCACATGCACATGGGGCTGCGTTCGGCGGTCATCGCGGTGGCCACCGCCATGCAGGAGTCGCAGCTGGTGAACATCGACTACGGCACCTATGACTCGCTCGGCCTGTTCCAGCAGCAGCCGGACATGGGCTGGGGCAGCGCCGCCCAGGTCACCGACCCGGCCTACGCATCCGACGCGTTCCTGGGCGCGCTGCGCCAGTACCAGGGCAACAACCCGGGCTGGGCCACGCAGCCGCTGTGGCAGGCCGCGCAGGGTGTTCAGAAGTCGGGCTTCCCCACCGCCTACGCGAAGTGGGAAGTCCAGGCCGCGCAGATCGTGGCCAGCGTCGTCCGCAACATGTACTGAGGCCCTGCCTCACCCCAAGCCGCGTGCCCCCGCCGGGATCCACCCGGCCGGGGGCACGCGGCCTTTGGAACGCGAGCGGGTCAGCCCGCCAGCACCACGGCGAGCGCGAAGCCGTCGTAGCCCTTGCGGCCCACGGTCTGGACCACGGTCGCACTCACCCGCGGCTCGGCGGCCATTGCCTCCATGAAGCGGCGCACCCCCTGGACGCCAGGGAGCTTGCTCGCCGCGTCGATCACACCTCCGTCGCGCACAACGTTGTCGGCGATGATCATGGTTCCGGGCCGGGACAGCCGCACCGACCAGGCCAGGTAGTCCGGGTAGCCGGGCTTGTCAGCGTCGATGAAGATCAGGTCGAACGGCCCGTCGCCGGCCGCGTGCAGCAGCGGCAGGGTGTCCAGCGCCGGGCCGGTCCTGACCTCGGAAACGCCGGCCAGCCCGGCGTTCGCGAGGTTGGCCCGCGCCACATCGGCGTGCCCGGGGTCCGCTTCGAGGGTGATCAGGCGCCCATCCGACGGCAGGGCCCGGGCCAGCCAGATGGCGCTGTACCCGCCGAGGGTTCCGATCTCGAGGATGCGGCGGGCCCCCTGGCCCAGCGCCAGCAGGTGCAGCAGCTTCCCCTGCGCCGGCGAGACGCTGATATCGGGAAGTCCCGCGTCGGCACTGGCCTGCAGCGCCGCGTCCAGCGTCGGGTCGGCCGGAACGAGGACGGAGTCGACGTAGTCGTCGACGGCGGTCCATTGCTGCTGGGGCACGGTCACGCCCCGCGGGCCACGGCGAGTTCGCTTGCGGCGGTGCGGGTCACGGCGACTGCATCCACGGCGACCGTGATCAGCTGGCAGCCGTTCTCCCGGTACAGCCGGGCGGTTGCTCCGTCGGAGGCGTGGACTCCGACCGGCTTGGATGCAGCGGCGCAGGCCGCCCACACCCGCTCCAGTTCCTTTCTGAGCACCGGCTCGCGGGGATCAAGCTCACAGCCGAGCGCGTAGGAGAGGTCCCGGGGTCCCACATAGATACCGTCGACTCCCTCGATGGCCAGGGTCGCGGGGAGCTCCGCGATCGCATTGGGCGACTCCACCATGACAAAGCACAGCGGCTCGGCGAACGCGAGGTTCCCCCCGGCGGACCGGTAACCAACGGGCGGGTACCGGCACGCCCCAGCGACCGCTGCGGCCTGCTCGGCCGACTCGACGTTGGGGACGATGACACCTTCGCAGCCAAGGTCCAGGGGGCGGCCGATGTCGGCGGGGTGGGCGTACCTGACCCGGGCGATCGGGGTAGCGCCCGCCTGCTTGATGGCCGTGGTCATCGCGGGCAGGTCGCGCTCGGTGGCGCTGCCGTGCTGCAGGTCCACGACGACGTAGTCGAGCCCGGCCACCGCAAGGCACCTGGCGGCCACCACGTCGGGGATCGTCGTCCAGCCGCCATACACGGCCTCGCCGCCGCTGAGGCGGTCGCGAAGGGAGGGGGTCGTCATGGCTTAAGCCAAGCACAGCCTCCCGCGGCGAGTTCTGTGGCGGGTCTCCCTCCGGCGGCCTGCGCTGCCGACAGCGGCTCGGTGCGCCCTGCAACCGGCGCCGGACTGCTTGCGATCTCCCGGACGCCGTCCGCCACGGTCCCGCAGCTCTGCTCCACCATCACCATCGGCCTGGCATGCGACACTTCGCGGGCGGGCTGATTGAGCAGGCCGGGTATGCCAACGCCGATGCCAGCGACAACAGCCAGCCCGGCCACGACCCCCAGGCTGCGCCCGGCCTGAATGAGCTTTCCCTTCCTGGCAGCCGCCTTGACCGGGGCATCCGGCGGCATGATCGCATCGAGGACTCGGTCGAGCTGCTGGCGCAGGTCTCGCTCGTCCATGATGCTCATAACAGCACTTCCTCGGCCACGTCCTCGCCGACCCGGAGGCTGGCCAGCGCCCGGGAGGCCTGGCTCCTGACGCTGCCAACTGAGCAGCCAAGAACGGCGGCGACCTGGGCTTCCGTCATGTCCATCCAATACCGCAGCAGCACCACAGAGCGCTGGCCGACCGGCAGCCGCATCAGGGCCGCCACCAGCGCCGGCCTGTCATCATCGACCCGGGCCAGCTGAGCCGTTTCCGGCTCAGGCTCGTCACCCGGCCTGCGCTCCCGCACCCGGCGCCTGCGGACCTTGCCAAGGCTCGCGTTGAGAATGATTCGTCTTAGATAGACGTCCGGGTCGCCCGCCCGGAGTACCCGGGGCCAGGACGCGTACGCCTTTGCCAGCGCCGCACGCGCGAGATCCTCGCCGAGCCGCTCATCGCCGGTCAGCCCATAGCCGAGCCGCACGAGCGCTGGCCAGCGACCGTGCATGAACTCGGCGAACTCGGCTTCACTCCGAGAGTCCATGGCACCTCCGCTCCCAACGGACCACGTACGCCTCGGATGATCGTCCCTACCGAGGATGGCACGGTTAGCCAGCCGTCAGGTCGAATACGTGCCAGAACAGCTGATTCGCGTGCCCTCCGCGACCGAAGCGCCGGAAATCACCTGTCTTCGCATTGCCTCGTGCCAGATCTGCTCCCGCCGGCCGGCCAGCGGAATCGCTACCCTGAGCCACTCCAGCGGTGACACGATAGGTGCGCAACGGCGGGAATGTCAGGTTGCCGTTCTGGGAAGCCATTCTGAATGGGGCGGGGATGAGCAACGGTACTGGCCTGTCTTCGGTGAACCACATCGTGGTGCTGATGCTGGAAAACAGGTCCTTCGACCACATGCTGGGATACCTGTACGCGGCGCAGGGGAACACTTCACCGGCTGGCCAGCCATTTGACGGGCTCACCGGAACGGAGTCCAACCCCGATTCCACCGGGGCGGCGGTGACCGTTTCCCAGATCGGCCCCACCACCCCGAACGCCTATTTCATGCCGGGCGCCGATCCCGGCGAGGGCTACATGGCCACCAACGACCAGCTGTTCGGCACCGAGACAGCGCCGGCCAGCTTGTCGGACGTGCCGGGGATGCGGGGCTTCGTCACGGACTTCGCTTACACCCTCGGCTGGCAGTCGAAGTCGACCACGTGGTCCATCGTGCCGGGCACGGTCGCCAGCAACATCATGGGCTGCTTCACGCCCCAGACTCTCCCGGTGCTGTCGGCGCTGGCCACGTCCTACGCGGTGTGTGACCAGTGGTTCGCGTCGGTGCCCACCGAGACGCTCCCGAACCGCGCGTTCGCCTGCTCGGCGACCAGTCAGGGGCACATGGACGACAAGACGCGCACGTTCACGTCCCCGTCGATCTTCGGGCTGCTCGGCCGCAACAACATCGCGTGGGCGATCTACGGCTATGACGCAGAGCCGCTCACGAAGTCGACGTTCACCGACGTCGCGACCGCCACGAACGGCGCCATCGGCAAGTTCTCCGACTTCCAGGCCGCCGCGTCGGGTGGCACGCTGCCGGCATTCACGTTCCTCGAGCCGAGCTGGGGCTCGACCGGCAACAGCCAGCACCCGAACTACAACGTCGCGCTCGGCGAGCAGCTCATCCACGACGTCTACGAGGCGCTCCGCGGCGGGCCCAGCTGGCCGCAGACGCTGCTGGTCATCACCTATGACGAGCACGGCGGCTGCTACGACCACGTGCCGCCGCCGTCGGGAGCGACCCCACCCGACTCCGACGCCGGCGAGTTCAGCTTCGACTTCACGCGGTTCGGCGTCCGCGTGCCCGCGGTGCTGGTCTCGCCGCTGATCCAGGCGGGGACGGTGTTCCGGGTGCCGGCCGGGACCACGCCGATCGACCACACGTCCATCCTCAAGACTGTGCAGCAACGCTGGAACCTGCCGTCGCTGACGGCGCGGGATGCGGCCGCGCCAGGCCTCGGCGGCGTGCTGACCCTCGCCACGGCGCGCACCGACGACGCGCTGGCCGGCGTCACCGTACCGGTCGCGTCCGGTACCAGCCCGAGCGCAGCCCTGCCGTCACACCTGCAGGAGGTGCAGGCAGACCTGATCTCTCGGCAGTTCCCGGCGGGGCAGCACCCCGCGGCCGACGCACTGGCCGCGGAGGACTCGGGCGCCGCGTACTCCAGCTACATCCGCAACTACGAGACCCTCGAGCCGCGGCAGTCCTGAGCTGTCACCCGATCAGCGGCAGCCGGTTGTCCTCGAACACCGACCTGCCGGACGCCGCCAGGATCCAGTCCAGGTCGTCCGACAGGTCGGAAGGGCGGCGCCCCACGGTGCGCCGCGCCAGCAGGTCGTCAAGGATCGACGCAGTTTCCCTGATCCCTTCAGCGGTCGCGATGTAATCGCGGCCAAGTGCCTGGGTAAGGTCGATGCCATGCACGACGGCCTCGACGATGCGGCTCGCGACGAACTCGTCGGCGCGCATCGGGGCGAAGTACCCAGGGCCGACCGTGTCCGCAGGAACCGAGCGCGCCTGCGAAAGGACGCCCGAGAACGTGTCGTGCAGCGTATGCGGCATGTCCGCGGCAGTCTTGCCGCGCACCATCGTGAACGCGTAGTCGTACACGACCGGCGCGGTCTCCGAGCGCGGGTTGATGAAGAAGCTGGTCCGGTCGCGCGCTGGCTGAAGATCATCCTTGCCGTCGATCAGCATCCGGGTGAGCCCGATCGAGATGTCGAAGTGCCCGGCGAGCTCAAACACCGTCCAGTGCGGCAGGGTGGGGTCGACCGGAACGAGCTTCGTAGGAAACTGCCATTCGTCCGGCGACAGGCCGCGGAACACCTCCTCGACCCGTGCGAGTTCCTCCGCAAGGATGCCGGTGATGGCCTCGTAAGATCCCATAGCGGGCCTCCTCGCCCGCAAGTCTCCCAGATCACCGGCTGCCGCGGCCAGATCACCGGCGACCCTGGTCCGGCCGCCCGGGCGGCTTTTGGCGGGCCGCGGCGCGGCAATCGACCCGTTTGCGGCATCACACGGCATCTTGCCCCGATATGCGGCATGCTCGGCTGATGAGCGTGCAGGGCTGGGTGTGGCGGGCACCGCCAGGGTGGCCAGAGCCGCCGCCGGGCTGGGCACCGCCGCCTGGCTGGCAAGCCCCGGCGGACTGGCCGCGGCCCCCGGCCGACTGGGTGTTCTGGGCACCCGCCGACGCGCAGGAGCCAGCAGTCCAGGCCCAGGAACTCCAGCCGCCGCAGCAGACCGGATCGCAGACGCAGCAATTCCCGGCGCCGCAGCAGCTACCTCCCCAGCCGCCGCAGCAGCAGCCGCCCCTGCAGCCGCCGCCCCGGCAGGGGCGGCCACCACCCCTGCCGCGAATCGAAGGGCGGTCCAGGCGCGGCATAGTGCTCGAGACCTGTTTCGTCCAGATAGCGTTCCTCGCGCCGGGCGTCCTGTCCGCCGTCGACCTGCTCGCCGCGCACTTCGGCGGAGCTCCCGGGGTCAACCCGTTCTCCAGCATCATTCCCGGCCATCCGCTGGCGAACGCCATCTTCGGGATGCTGACCTACCTTCAGGTAGGCGCCGTTGTGCCGCTTGCCCTGCTGCTGCTCAGCCGCACCGGCCAGGACCCGGCCTCGATCGGCTTCACCAGGCCCCAGTTCCGCAGGGACGTATGGCCCGGCATCGGGCTGGCGGCCAGCGGGTATGCCGCGTCCTACGTATCCGGCATCGTGATAGTGGCCGTGCTCGCGACGGCGATCGGCCGGCAGACCGCGCTTCGGCTGTTCAACCAGGTCACGATCGGGCACGTGCCCGCCTATTACATCCTCTACGGGGTCACGATCGCAGCGGTCACGGCGATCACCGAGGAGACACTGGTCAACGCCTACCTGCTGACCAGGCTGGAGCAGCTCGGCTGGAACCCGCGCTGGGCGCTGGTCTTCAGCCTGACCCTGCGCACCAGCTATCACGTGTACTACGGGCTCGGCTTCCTGTTCACGATCCCGCTCGGCTACTTCAACACCAGGTCCTTCCAGAAGCACCGGAGCGTGATGCGGCCCATCGTGGCGCACTTCCTCTACGACGCGGTGCTGTTCACGGTCAGCGTGCTCGTTTCCTGACCATCGCTCAGAGAAGCTGCGCGAGCCAGCGCCTGGTCACCTCACCCTGGGCCGCCTGGAACGCGCGGACCGTCGGCAGCCCGGCCGGTGCCGGCTGCAGGGACTGGTAGGTGAAATACCCGCCGAGGGCGCACAACGTCGCGGCCACCTGCCGCGGGTCCGCGCTCCGGCCCACCGCGGACAGGGCCAGCAGGTCCGTCAGCTCGGGGCCGCCCTGCATGGCCACGCTCGGGGCAAAGAGCACGTGGTCGACGAAGGCCGCCCCGCGGCACGCGTGGGGCCAGTCCACGATGACGACGTCGTCGCCAGTGAGCAGGATGTTGTCCGCGCGGACGTCCGTATGCAGGAGTGTGTCGCCGACCGTGTGCGCTTCCCAGGTCGACTCAAGGGCGGCCAGGTCGTCGAGACGGGCCCGCGTCCAGGGATCGAGGCCGTCCGGCCGTCCGGACTGCGCCAGCCGCCGCCAGCCGGTGAACGCCCGGGCGTACTTCTCACCGACCGCAGGTACCGCGATCGGCGCGGGCGTCAGCGCCACCGCGAGCCCGTCGAGCGCCTCCGCAACCCGGCCGAGCTCGCCAGGCTTCCACGGCTCCGCCGGATGCCGTCCGTCGACATCGTCGAGGATCAGCGCCACCCACGAGTCGACATCCACCGATCCGCGCAGCCGCGGGATGGGGAGATCGTTGGCGAGAATTACCGGCTCGAGCGCCGTGAGCACGTCCCGCTCCTGGCGGTATATCTTCACGCTGCGCCGATTTACCTCGGCGGAAACCGCCTTGACGAAGTGCCTGCTCCCGTCGGCGCAGCTGACCCGGGCGGCGACCCCAGGGCTGAAGCCGCCGGCCTGCGTCCTGGCCTCGACCACCGGGGAGCCGCAGACCTGCTCGACGGCCGACCGCACGCGTGGCGGAACGGCCTGAAAGGCAACGCGGACTCCTGCGGCGGGCGGGACGGTCATGACTCCAGCGTGCCGGCCTCGGGCCCGCACCGGCAACTGGTTTGCGGCCTTTCAGCGCCGCCTCCGACGTCAGCGGTGAACCGCGCTCCTGACCAGGTCGGCAAGGTGCGACGGCCAGACGGCCTCGTCCGTCGCGTCCAGTTCGGCCAGCGTCCACCAGCGCCAGGCGGCGATGCCGTCGGCCGCGTGCATCGCCTCGACGCCGTGGATTTCGCGCCGGGACCGGTCGGTGCGCGCCAGGTAGAGGCGCTCGTACTGGTGCACCATCCGCCCGCCGTAGTCCATGTCGAAGCTGCGCCGGTCCACCTCGTCGAGCAGAGTCACGTCGTCCCAGCCGGTCTCTTCCTCGAGCTCGCGCAGTGCGGCCGAGCGGTAGTCCTCGCCGTCGTTGAGCCCCCCGCCGGGTGTGGTCCAGTGATGGCCGTTCGGCGGCCCGTCGTCGTAGCGCATCAGCAGCACGCGGTCTTCTGGATCGAGCAGCAGGACCCGGGCGGCTCGGCGAATGGGGAGCGGGCCGGCCATCAGACGGTCGATGGCTGCTCGGTGGGCGCGGGCGCGTACTCAAGACGCCTGAAGTGCAGCCGCAACAGATAGAGCACCGAGAAGCTGACCAGTGACCACTGGGCCCAGTCCTCGACGAGAGCCCTCTTGCCGATCTCCGGAACCCCCTGATAGGCGCTGAGGAAGCGCAAGGGAAGGCCCTGCTGCAGGCCGAAGCAGTGGTTCGGCAGCTGGGCGAGGGCCGCCCCGGCCGGGCCGCAGCCCGGCAGCGCCCCGTAGTTCATGCTGGCGAGGCACAGGAGCGTCACAACGATGCCGACCAGGAGCGCGGTCAGCACCATCCAGAGCCGGGGGATCGCCCGCGCTGCCAGGGCGTCCGCTGACGGCCGGTGCGACGCGTCCTTCCAGCATCGGAGTGAGAGGGCCGGGCTCAGCAGCAGCGCGAGCTGGACGGCATAAATGGCGAGCAGGCCGAGCACGGAGGGGTTCCACCCGCCGGGGCCGAGATGCGCGAACTTAACGAACTCACCGATCGCGGCCAAGATCAGGATGGCGCGTGAGATGCGGCCGCGGCGCCAGACGCGCCAGGTCAGGAATGCCGTAAGCAGCAGCCAGGGCGCCTGCTGGGCCAGCGGCGCCTGCTGCGCGCGAGGACCTGGATGCCCGAGCGCGGCGCAGCCAAGCCCGGCCACGCACGCGATGAAGTAAGCCAGCAGGACAATGCCTGCCTCATTGCGCCAGATCCGCCCCATGCCAGCCTCCGTGGGTCATCGTATGACCAGACGCCAGGCGGGTGCCCAAAGGTTAAAAGCCCCATCTCAGCGCGTTCCCAGCACGGCGGTGAGTTCCCGGGCGATCTCGTCCATCCTGTCGTCGGCGATCTGCTGGCCGTCCGGCACACCCAGCAGGCCGAAGACCCTCGGGCCTCGGAGGTCACGGGTCAGATCAGCCGGGCGCGGCACGATGTGGAAGTGGACGTGCGCAAAGCCCGCCGCCTCGGCGAACTGCGCGACGTAGGTCTTCTCGCAGCCTGTGACCTGCTGCAGGGCCCGCGAGAGCCGGACCTGCCAGGTCCCGAGTGCGGCAGCTTCGGCGTCGGTCAGGGCGGCGATCGAGGTGACGTGCCGACGCGGGACGAGCACCAGCCAGCCGGGCAGGGCGGAGCCAAACGCATGCGCGACCCGCCAGAGATCGTCGGCGGCGATCAGCTCGCGCGGCGGCAGCCGGCTGGTGTCCGCGTTGCCAGCGCAGGTGTAGCAGTCAGCCGGTGTAGCCATGACAGGACGGTAACTGCCCGGTCAGCCCTGAGGTGGTCCGGCGGCCCGGGGCGGGCCGGCCAGACCTCCCCCGCCCCATCTCGGGTCTGGCCGCCTTGGCTGCCTTGGTCGTTGCGAGCTCCGGACCGTGGCCGGTGAGCGTTCCTTTTCGGCCCGGCTGGCCCCGTTCGACGCGTGCGCCGCGTGGCGAGGGCCGAGTCTCTTGAGGCGCACGGCAGGGCCGTCGGCGGGCAGGTCGATGGGCCCGTTCGCGGGTTCATCCGGGTCGACGGTGTAGTCGGCACGCCGGGTCTCGTCGTAACCGGCCGGCAGCCGGATCGCGCGGAAGACGAGCGTGAGGACGGTCGTGACGGCGAAGTTGATGACGAGAGCGGCGATCGCGATGTAGACAACGTGGCCCAGTATGGGGGCCGTTGACGCGCCGAAGTGCGCCTGGCCGTTGCCGGGCGTCCGCCACGCCTCGGCCGTGCCGTACGCCATCCCCACCGCCCACCCGATGACCAGGGCGAACCGGTGGAACCAGCGGGTGTAGAGGCCGACCACGATCGCCGGGAAGATCTGCGCGATCCAGATCCCGCCGAGCAGCTGCAGGTTGATCGAGAACGTCTTGTTCAGCGCCAGCACGAAGGCGAGCGCGCCAACTTTCATGACCAGCGAGGCCAGCCGCGCCACGCGGGTCTCCTCCGCCGGCGAAGCGTTCGGCCGCAGGAGTTCTTTGTACACGTTGCGGGTGAACAGGTTCGCTGTCGCGATCGACATGATGGCCGCGGGCACGAGCGCGCCGATGACGATGGCGGCGTAGCCGATCCCGGCGAACCAGGACGGGAACATGTGCTCGAACATCAGCGGCACTGAGAGCTGCGTGTTGTCGCCGCTGGCCTTGACGCCGGCGTTTACGCCCGGAACCGCCCGCGCCATGTAACCGAACAGCGCGATCATGCCGAGCACCAGCGTGAACGCGGGCAGCGCAGCCAGGTTGCGCCGGACGACGTCGCGCCGCTTGGCGGCGTACATCCCGGTCACCACGTGCGGGTACATGAAAAGGGCGAGCGCAGAGCCGAGCGCCAGGGTCGCGAACGACCATTCCCCGGCCGGTGGCAGGTTGACGCCGCCACGCGGCTGGCCGGTCGCCGGGTTGATCGTCTTCAGCTGCGCCGAAGCAACGCCGAAGATGTGTCCCCAGCCGCCGAGCTTCGCCGGGATGTACAGGATCGCGACGATGACCGTCACCCAGATCAGCGTGTCTTTCACGAACGCGATCAGCGCCGGCGCCCGCAGCCCGGCCAGATACGTATACGCGGCGAGGACTATGAACGCGACGATAAGTGGCAGATCTTTCAGGAGCCCGGTGCTCGAGCCGCCGACTCCAAGCACGATCAGCACCGACTCGATGCCGACGAGCTGCAGCGCGATGTACGGCATCGTGGCCAGGATGCCGGTGAACGTGACCGCGAGCCCGAGGCCCTGCGAGCCGTAACGGCCCCGCACGAACTCGCCGGGCGTGACGTAGCCGCGCGCGCGGGCAACCGACCAGAGCCGCGGGGCGAAGATGAAGACGATCGGATAAACCACGATCTGGTAGGCCAGCGCGTAGAACCCCGCCGCGCCGACCGCATAGACGAGCGCGGGGACCGCGATCAGCGTGTACGCGGTGTAGATGTCACCGCCGAGCAGGAACCAGCTGATGAACGTGCCGAACCCGCGTCCGCCGAGTCCCCACTCGTTCAGGTGCATCGGGTCCTCGGCCGGCCGCCACCTGGCGGCGCCGAAGCCGATCAGGGTCACCGCCGCGAACGCTACGACGAGGACCGTGAACGCGACCGCGTTTACGTGGCTCACCGCTGCACCTCCCCGCCGCCGGGTGGCCCGTTATCTCTTAAGGGCGCGGCTAAGCCGACGGCGACCGGCAGAATGATGAGCGCGCCCCGCGTTCCAGGACCCGTGCCCCAGCGGATGGACTCTGCCATCGCGACCTCTCAGGGGTGTGATGCAGCGTGGTGCCTTGTGCCCTGTGGCATGGGATGTCCCCGTAAGTCCACAAGATGCAATCGATCTACAGCGACGATTCTGCACCGTAACGGGCCCAGTTATGACGTTTTCGCCATACTGTGACCCTTGAACCCAGCTCGGCCGTTCCGGGCACCGCGGCCGGCCGAGTCATGACCGGAGCCGTATCACGACTCCGCGTCGCGTTACTGGCTCCGATCCTCAGCGCCCTCGTGCGCCAAGTCCTCAACCTGCTGCTTGGTGAGGTTGAGATTTATGCCGTCGCCGAATCCGGCGACGTCGCCGGCCGGGATGGCCACTTCCTTGTGATGCCACCGGCCTTCCTTGAGCAGCACGCGAACGTGCGTCACCCGGTGACTGCCGGGGTCGATGCTGAGCGCACGGAGTTGCCCTATGTCGCCGTCGGTGGCATGAACATGATCGCCACGGCGCTCTTCCTCCTCGGTCGCGGGGAGGAGCAGAGGGACGAGGTCGATGGTTCCCGCGATCATCTCACCGCGAACCGGCGGGCCCTGGACGCCGTCCCAGCGCGGCTCGTCCTCCGCGCTTCGCCAGCCCTCCGGGATCACCTCCACCGCGCCAGGGCCCGGGAGGATCTCCGCGAGCGTTTCCTCAGCGGCGCTAAGGTCCTTGAACTCGGCTTCGGTGTAGCGGAGCTGGATCGTGCCGCCCGTGGCGTCGACGTGGTCCAGCGGAACCAGCCGAGCGAGCCCCGAGCGGTGCCTTGGCTCGACCACAAGGTGGGTTGCCGTCCGGGTACCACGGTCGACGACCACGCTCTTCACCTCGCCGGGCATCGTGTCACCGGCACAGCGCGTCTCACTCCCGATCTCGAGCGTGACCTCTGCCATGGAAACCTCCTCGTTGCAACGGGCCGACGGCCGCTGGAAGACTCTGCGGCTAGCCTGCCAGCCGAATCGCCACCCAACGACCATAGCCGCCCCTGGCCTGGGCCGGCCGGCCCCCGGTAGGCTCGTTGATCAGCAGCACCTGAGCCGTGCTCGAGGGAGAGGCAGAGGCCATGATGTACCAGGTTGTGAACCCGTCCACCGGCCAGGTAGAGAAGGAGTACCCGACGGCCACCGACGCCGAGATCAGCGACGTCCTGGACCGGGCGGCGCACGCCTATACCGCGTGGCGGCGGACCCCCATAACGGTACGCGCGGAGATCCTCCGCAAGGTTGCCCAGATCTACAAGGAGAGGTCCGCCGAGCTTGGCGCGATCATCACCCGCGAGATGGGCAAGACCACGGCTGAGGCCCAGGGCGAGCTGGCGTTCACCCGCGGCATCTACCGCTACTACGCCGACAACGGGGCCGACCTGCTCAAGGACGAGCCACTGCAGTCCAACACGCCGGGTACGGCCTGGGTGCGCAAGTCCCCGGTCGGGGCGCTGCTGGGGATCATGCCGTGGAACTACCCCTACTACCAGGTGGCTCGGTTCGCGGCCCCCAACCTGATGATCGGCAACACGATCGTGCTCAAGCACGCGCCGCAGTGCCCGGAGTCGGCCTCGGCCATGGAGCAGATCTTCCACGATGCCGGGCTGCCCGCCGACGCGTACATCAACGTGTTCGCGACCAACGAGCAGGTGGCCGAGATGATCGCCGACCCGCGGATCGCCGGGGTGTCGGTGACCGGCAGCGAGCGGGCCGGATCGGCCGTGGCCGCGGTCGCCGGGCAGAACCTGAAGAAGGTCGTGCTGGAGCTGGGCGGCTCGGACCCGTTCATCGTGCTGGACGGGGCGGACCTGCCGAGCGTGGCCAAGGCCGCGGCCGCTGCCCGCATGGAGAACGGGGGGCAGGCCTGCAACGCCTCCAAGCGCATGATCGTGACCGACGACGTCTACGACGAGTTCGTGTCCGAGTTCACCGCCGCGATGTCCGGCTACACCACCGGCGACCCCACCGACCCGTCCGTGGCCTACGGCCCGCTGTCGTCGGAGCGGGCGGCCGAGATTCTGATGGATCAGATCAACGACGCGATCAGCAAGGGTGCGACCGTGCACCTGGGCGGGCACCGGCTGGACCGGCCCGGCGCGTTCGTGGAAGCCACCGTGCTGTCCGGGGTGACCCCGGAGATGCGCGCCTACCGCGAGGAACTGTTCGGTCCGGCCGCGGTGGTCTACAAGGTGTCCAGCGCCGACGAGGCCGTCGACCTGGCCAACAGCAGCTCCTACGGCCTTGGCGGCGCCGTGTTCTCCAGCGACGAGGCGCTGGCCCTGGACGTGGCCGACCGGCTGGATGTCGGCATGGTCTGGGTCAACCAGGCAGAGGGCGGCGGCCCGGAACTGCCGTTCGGCGGGACGAAGCGCTCGGGCGTCGGCCGGGAGCTCGGGCCGCTGGGCATCGACGAGTTCGTGAACAAGAAGCTCATCCACACCACGCCCGAGGCCGAGTAGGCGGTCCGGCCGCGTCAGTCCCGCGGTTCGCGTTTGCCGGGGCCGCCATGGTGCATAGCCATGGCGGCCCCGTGCCAGTTTGGCCGACCGCACCCGCTATACGTTGGAAAGCGTGAATGCGGGAACCGGAACCGAGGACTATTACCGTCACTGGGCACCCGCATATGACGAGGTGTACACCAGGCCAGAGCGCCAGGGCGACTTGCTGGCCGTCCGAACCCGTCTCACCGATTGGTTCGCTGGCAAGCATGTTCTCGAGGTGGCCGCGGGTACCGGCTGGTGGACGAGCGTGCTCGGGGACACCGCCGCGTCGGTGACCGCGACCGACGTCAACGAGGCAACCCTCGACGTTGCGAGGGCCAGGAGAGACTGGCCGGCGACGGTCGATTTTGCGGTTGCCGACGCGCTTGCGCTGCAGAGCGTCCGGGGAGACTTCGACGCGGCGTTTGCCGGCTTCTTCTGGTCTCACGTTCCGCTGGCGGAGATCGACGGCTTCCTCGAGGCCCTGATGCTGCGTCTGCTTCCCGGGTCCCTGGTGGTGTTCGCCGACAACCGCCTGGTTGCTGGGAGTGTTCATCCCGTGGCCCGGCGAGACGAACACGGCAACACGTATCAACAGCGACAGATGAGCGACGGCAGCTCGTGGGATGTCCTCAAGAACTTTCCGGGGCCGGACGAAGTGCGTACCCGGCTGAGCCGCTTCGGCCCATCGCCCGAGGTCGATGAGCTGGACAACTACTGGCTCGCTTGGTGCCGCAGTCCAAGCTGACCTTCTTCGGTGCCGCGACACAACCTAATGCCGCGCCCGCTGCATCTGTTGTGTGGCGGCATGTCGGCATGGATGCGCGGACATGCCACCTACGCGCCGGACAGCTTTGAGGAGCGCTGGTGACGTGACACCGGACGAGGAGTTCGCTGAATTCGCGGAGACCGCCTCGCCGCAACTGCGGCGGACGGCATTTCTGCTCTGCGGCAACTGGCACACCGCAGAAGATTTAGTACAGACGACGCTGACAAAGGTGTTCGTCTCCTGGCGCAAGATCCGGCGGCGCGACGCCGTCCGCGCCTACGCGGCGCGCACGCTGGTGAACACCTATCTGGCCGACAAGCGCTCGAAGCGCAACACAGAGCTTCTCACCGACCGGTTCCCGGAGCATCCGGTCCAGCCGCCTGCACTGGAGACCCGGATGGTGGTGCTCGGCGTGCTGGCCACGCTCCCGCCCAGGGCACGGGCCGTTGTGGTGCTGCGGTACTGGGAGGACCTGAGCGTGGACCAGACGGCTGTCGTGCTGGGCTGCTCGCCCGGCAACGTCAAGAGCCTTGCCGCCGGGGCACTCGGCAAGCTGCGGGCGGTGCTGGATGAGGCCCTGACCGGCTATGAACCGGCCGAAGGCCGCCCGGAAGAACAACACGAGGTGAAGGACACGCGGCATGGATGAGACTTTGGTGCGGGGGCTGCTCGAGACTGCGCTGGGCGACGAGCCGCCGATCGGGCCGCTCGCACGCAACTCGCTGCTGGCCGGCATCAGGCTGCGCCGGCGCGCCCGGATACGGCGCGCCACCGGCGGAGCCGCGGCCGTGGTCGTGGTGGCCGCCGTCATACCCGCGGCCACCGGGGCATTCGGGAACGGCTCCGCCGGGCAGCGCCCAGAGGCGCCGTTCTCGGTGCCCAAGGTGCCGAGCGTGCCCACGGGCACTGCCTACGTCATTAACAGCGGCGGGGGGACGGTGACGCCGATCCACCTCGCCACCAACACCGCCGGAAAGCCGATCGACGTCAGCGGCGAGCCGGTCGCCTTGACAGCCGCCCCGGATGGGAAGATCGCCTACGTCGTCAGCGGTGCCACCAGTTCGGGCTCAGGAGCGTCGTCGGACCAGACCGTTACGCCGATCGACCTCACGACCAACACGGCCGGAAAGCCGATCATTCTCACCAATCCAGAAGATGCGATGGCGATCACCCCGGACGGGAAGACCGGCTACCTCATGAACGGGTTTCCTACCCGCACGGTGACGCCGATCGACCTCGCCACCAACAGCGTCGGACACCCGATCACCCTGAACGCGGAACCAGAGGAGATCGCGATGGCCCACGGCGGAGAGACCGCCTACCTCGCCGTTGCAGCAAGCACGGAGGCCAAGCCCGGCAGCAACGTCACAGCCGGTGGCGTTCAGGCGCGGTACGAATTCGTGCCGTTCAACCTCGCCACCAAAAAGCTGGGAAAGCCGGTCAATCTCGGCAGGGCGCAACCAGAGGAGATCGCGATCGCTCCCGACGGAAAGACCGCCTACGTCGTGAGCCAGTCAGCCAGCACGGTGATCACGGTGACGCCGATCGACCTCACGACCCTCAAGACCGGAAAGCTGATTAACTTCAGCACGAAACCTTGGCCGAAGGCCTACTACGGGCAACCGCTGGCTATCGCGATCGCCCCAGACGGGGCGACCGCCTACGTCGCCAACAGCATATCGAGCACGGTGACGCCGATCGACCTCGCCACCGACGTCCTGGGAAAGCCGATCAGCCTCAGCGGGAAACCGGGGGGTGACGCGATCGCGATCTCCTCGAACGGGGCGGCCGCCTACGTCGCCAACCAGCCATCCAGCACGGTGACGCCGATCGACCTCAGCACCAACACGGCCGAAAAGCCGATCAAGATTGGCAGTGGCTGGGATTCGGGATTTGAGGCGATCGTAACGGTGCCCTGACGGATGCTCCTGATGCTGGCTCGGCAGCAGGCAGCCGGATGGCTGCTCCGAGGCCGATCAGGCCGATGACGGCCAGGACGATCATGGCGACGCCGTAGGACCGTTTGGGGTCGGCGAGCCCGGCGACCAGGATGGTGCCCGCGATGGCGGTGCCGAGCGAAGACCCGAGGTTGGAGATGCTGCGTGACAGCCCGGAGATTTCGCCTTGCAGGTTCTCGGGGAAGGCTGATTGCACCACGTTGACCGAGGGGGTGAGCATGACGCCAACACCGATGCCGATGAGGAACAGGCCAGGTGCGAAGTACCATGCGCCGGGACGGCCCTTGACGAGCGCGAGCAGCACGATGATGCCGATGATCGTGATCACGAACCCGGCCAGGATGAGCGAGCGCTGCCGGTATCGCCTGGCCAGGCGCCCGGCGGCCAGGGAAGACAGCAAGATACCCACGGTGGCAGCGGTGAAGATCACCCCGGTCTGGATAGCGTTGTAATGCCGCACCGTCTGCAAGAAGGCGGCTACGACAAACGACGTGCCCAGCAGGACCGCCCACTGCACGTTCTGGGTGACAAGGGCCAGGTTGGAGGTGCGGTTGCGGAACAGGGCGGTCGACAGCAGCGCCTCCCTCCCGGCCCGCTCCCGGCTGCGGATCCAGGCGAAGAACCCGGTTAGCACCAGCGCCCCCGCGGCCACCAGCACGAGCATCAGGACGAGATTCTTGTCGGCGGCCATGATCCCGCCCACTACGACCACCAGACCCACGGCCGACAGCACCGCCCCGACGGTGTCGAAGGAACGGGTCGCATCGGCGGGCAGCGGATCGGTGATGCCGCGGGCCAGCAACACGATGACCACGATGATCAGGGCCTGGAAGACGAACGCGAGCCGCCAGGTGGTCGCGGTCGTGATTGCCCCTCCGATCAGCGGCCCGGCGGCGGCTCCGATCCCGCCCATGCCGCTGATCGCCCCGAACGCGCGGGCCCGGGACTTCATATCGCCGAACAGCAGCGTGGTCAGGATGTACACCGGCGGGATCAGCAGCGCGGTGCCGACACCTTCGAAGATGGAGTTGCCCAGGATGAGGACGCCGAGACCGGGCGACACAGCGCTGAGCACGGCGCCGACACCGTAGACCGACAGTCCAATCATGAAGCACCGCTTCCGGCCCCAGCGGTCGGTCAGCTTCCCGCACGGGATCATCAGGGCGGCCATGACCAGCAGGAACAGGGTGATGCACACCTGCACCCCCTGCACGGTGGTATCCAGGTCGTGGCTGATGGTCGTAATCATGACGTTCATGTTCGAGCCTGCGAAGCTGCAGATGAACTGCGCCAGCGCCAGCGGCATCAGCATCCTGCGCGACGCCCGTTCCGTATCCGACACGGCGGCCCCCAAGACGGGTCCTGCCCACTTTTCGCCGTTGGCATGCGGGGCGTCATCCTGACCGCTGCACCGACCAGGACTACATCGACCGTGGCCCGCGCAGGCTGCTGACCTCGGCTTTCAAGCTCAGTTGATATCGGACTCGTTGCCTTCTGGGTCCTTCATCCCGACCGCCTAGTGATTGAGCCCTTCCTCGCCCAATGCACCAGTGATGGTGGCGCCAGGGCGGCCAGCCTGCTGGCCTCCGCGTCGACAGGAGCCCTGCGAGGTGGTGGTGCTGTCCTTGGCCGACACCAGCCGAGCGAAGCTATCGCCACTGGAGCTCGTCCTCGGTGCTGCTACCGGCCGCGCCGCCGCCGAACCGGCGAAGTTCCCGGTAGCGCCCAGGCCCGACCATGATGTCAGCGCCGCGGCTGAGCACCGGATGAACCTGGCGGTGCGGCATCTGACGACGATCGGCTGCCAGGCCAGCGGTGTGATCAGCGACCAGGAGCTGGTCAAGGCGGTGCGCGCCGAGACTGCCAGTCATAATTACGACGAGGTCATCCTGGCGACCGGCAGGCAAGCCAGTTCCCGGCTGGGTCGCCTGATGGGCCGGGATCCGGTTCAGCAGCTGCGGCGCAAGTGGGGCGAGCGGCTGATCGTGTTCCCGGCGGGCCACCGCCAGGCATCACCGAGGTAGCTGGCGACGGCGCCTTCGGGTCCGCAGAGTGTTTCGGGCGTCTCCCTACCAGCCCATACGTGTGTTGGCCTCGGGGCTGACCCCTGGTGACCCTGGCTCGGCTATTTGCGCAGTGGCCTGAAGCCCGCGCGGACCTCTTCTGAAAAGAGTTGCGGCTGTTCCCAGGCGGCGAAGTGCCCGCCCTTGTCTACCTCGTTGAAGTAGATGAGGTTGTGATACGCGCGCTCTGTCCAGCTCCGCGGGGCCCGGTAGTTCTCGCCGGGAAAGACGCTGACGGCAGCCGGGACGGAGACGTCGCCGTTGTTGTAAAGGCTGAGCTTATTTTCCCAGTAGAGGCGGGCTGACGAAACCGCCGTGCTGGTCAGCCAGTAGAGCGTGATGTTGTCCAGGACATCGTCTCGGGTGAGGTCGCCCGCGGGGTGTCCGTCGCTCGTGTACCCGAGCACGGCGGAGGTGACCGGCGGCGCCGGCTGGCCCCAGCCGTCACCGTGGTCAAGGAGCCAGGCGGCCAGGCCGACGGGTGAATCCGCCAGTCCGTACAGCGTTTGCGGGCGCGTCCCCATGAAGCCGGCGTAGGCGCGTCGCTTCGTATACAAGATGTTCAGCTGCTCGTAGGCGCGTCTTTCGTCGGCTGACAGGCCGGGCGGCGGCGGGTCGCCGGCCTGGAGCGCCTTGGCCACGTCGGGCGGAACCGTGGCTGGGAAGTTGACGTGAATGCCGAGCAATTCCGGAGGCGCCTGGTGCCCCATCACGTTCGTGACCGCCCCGCCCCAGTCTCCGCCTTGGGACACAAATTGCGTGTATCCGAGGCGCTTCATCAGCACTACCCAGGCACGGGCGATGCGGGCGGGGTCCCAGCCGGTAGCGGTCGGCTTGCCGGAGAACCCGTAGCCCGGCATTGACGGGATCACCAGATGGAAGGCATCCGATGCGCTCGCGCCATGTGCCGTGGGATTGGTGAGCAGGTCGATGATCTTCAGCTGTTCGATGACCGATCCGGGCCACCCGTGCGTGACGATGAGCGGCAATGCGTTTTCGTGGTCCGAGCGGACGTGAATGAAATGAATGTCTAGCCCATCGATCTCGGTCATGAGCTGCGGCAGGGCGTTCAGCTTCACCTCGCACCTGCGCCAATCGTAATCTGCGGCCCAGTAGCGCGCGAGTTCCTGCATCATCGCGAGGGGCACGCCTTGCGAATCATCGGTGACCGTTTCCCGCTCGGGCCACTTTGCCGCGTTTACGCGGCTGCGCAGATCGGCAAGCTCTGCTTCCGGAACATTCACATGAAACGGACGAACAGCCGTCTTATCGTTGCCCGCCTGTTGTGCGCCTTCAGCCATAGCTTTGGACCTCCTGCCAAACCGGTGATGGCCTGCGGTGTGCGGTCACAGCGTGCCCTTTCTGCGGGTCTCCGGCCGGGTGCGGTGCGAGGACCTGCATCGAGACCGCTGCTCAGGTTGCCCTTCAAAGCGGACCGCAGGTCGGCGAGGGGCCTCGTTCGTGCTCATTGTGACCTCCCGCGGGGTTGTGTGTCCCAATGAAGGTAACGCGGTTAGCATTTCTTGCCATCACCCCTTTGCGCCGTCCGCAGGCTCGGCGGGGCCGTGCTCGTCGCCGTGCACAGACGCCGCTCCCGCGCGTCGGGATCTTGCAGCAGTATGGGGTTGATGAACGGGCGATCGTATCGGTGGGGCCGAAGCAACCTTTTGCTGCGCTGGCTACGGTTCCCGACCGCAATCACGCTGCCAGGCGGCAGACGGCGCGAACGTCACGCCTACCTGTTCTGGCGGGTGCGGCTTCCCCTGTGGATCGTGCCTGCGGCCGCGGCCTGGCTGGCGCTGGGCTGGCCCGGTATTGCGGCGGGCCTGGCCGCCGGCATTCTGGCAGAACTGATCTTCAGCTATCGCGCGCCTTACGGTTCCCGCAGACCCATAGGCACTCCCCTGCAGGACGAGGGTCCGCAAGAATCCGATGACGGGCGGGATGAATCGTGATCATGCTATGAAGACCTGCTCACTGCGGTGCGCTCGGAGACCCAGGGGCATGATTACAACGAGGTGATCCTGGCGACCGGCAGGCAAGAGGGTTCTGGGCTGGCTCGGATCGCGGGCCGGGCCCCCGTTCAGCAGCTGCGGCGCGAGTGGGGAGAGCGGCTGATCGAGTTTTCCGGAGGTCCATCATCAGGAGCCATCGAGCTAGGGAGCCTCGCTCAGCAATCCCTTTGCCGGCCCGACGGGTTTCGGGCACTACGTCCGACCGTGCAGGCACGCGCTGCAGTCCTCGGGGAGCCTCGTCTCAGTAACGTCTGGCACCCGGAATACTGCCGTCACCAGCAGTCGTCGCTAGACCGGCGAGGATGTCACGTATCTCGTGGGTGGTGCTGTCCGGATACCGGTCAAGGGTCGCTTCAAGATCGCGCCGGTGGGCCGGGGTTGCGCACGCGGCCAGATCGCGGCGTAGCACAGAGCGCCGCTTCCGCTCCTCGTCAGGGCCAGCTTCCATGAGCGGGGCGTACACGAGAAACAGGAGCCCGGGGATTAAGACAACGCCGCCCGCACCGCCGCGCAGCATGACGCCTGCCACCGTGAGCACTCCCCCAGCCAGCAGGGGCCGCCAGCGAGCGCGCACGGCGCGTATCAGGCGCACCAGGCCGATGACCGTGAGCAGCGCGCCAAGCCGAATACACCTGCGGATCGGCCGGTAGCGTCGGAGCCGGGTGACCTTCACGCTGCCGTATTCGCCAGCTGAACCGGCGGACTGGATCCATACCACCACGCCCCGCCGACGCGATCGCAGTCTCATCGCAGCCCCCGGCACCTCGGCTCCGCTCTGCTTAACGACAAGTGTACGCTCGCGCGCTTTAGGAACGTGCCGTGCAATGGCTACCGATCCTTAAGGGCGGGCACCAGAAAAGCGCAGCGCGACGCGCCGACCGGTTCGACCGCTTACCTTCCCAGCACATCCGCTGGGGCTCTGTGCAACCTGGCTGAGCCGAGTCTGGTCCGTCCTGATTGGCGCCGGATCTTGCCGCGGAAGATCAATGTCTGGGTCGCGCTTGCGCCATCGGGCGGAGACGCCAGCGCAGCGAGCGCCCTAGACAGTGATCTTTGTGCGCCGTGAGGCGCTGCTGATTCGAGTGGAGGTGAAAGACCATCCACCGCTGACCCTGTCGCAGCAGGGCAGCGAAGCTGGGGCAGCCTGACGAACGTGCCGCGCTCATCTGCCAGCACGGGGCGAGAACCCCGTAGAACGATCACGGCCCAGGCTGGAGACATGGTCTCTGACCTGGGCCTTCGTATGGGAGCGGGTGACGAGAATCGAACTCGCATTATCAGCTTGGGAAGCGGTACGACTACGGCCGATAGAGGCGCTGACCTGCTGATTCTGAGGGCCGGGAGTACCCGTGGCTGACCCTTGATCACCCTGGCTAATGGAACGCTAATGGCACGACGGACTTGTTCAATCACCGAGCTTCGTCAGGAGTTCGAGGTCTTTCACGTTAGCGAAGATGCGATCGTGAGCCACGAGGGGAACCTGGAGCCAGATGGCTGTCGCAGCCACCCAACGGTCCGCCTCATGCTCCTTCTGGCCCAGGCCGTGCCCGGTCCGGACACACCACGTGCGGAGCTACGCATATGCCTCAGCAAGGTGTGGGCCTGGCCAGACGATCTCTGCCCTCGCTATCTCATACTCCAGCCGTCGGAGCCGCTCCGGACCCCACCCAGCCAGCCTGGCGCCATAACCAAGCTCGGCAACGGTGACAAATGAGATGACAGCGGGCCGACCCTCAAGGACCGAACGGTACCGCGCGGCCAGTAAGCTCCCGCTCGGCGTCAGGCGCGCAGCGAAGACCCCGGTATCG
>Ga0209333_1000133_pt1 | contig 41647 bp, 36 predicted proteins | sample BlaSpr_A8_OM2_O3_FD_187982 | JGI IMG/M metagenome (GOLD analysis project Ga0209333, IMG submission 187982) | Forest soil microbial communities from Thunder Bay, Ontario, Canada - Black Spruce, Ontario site 2_A8_OM2_O3 (SPAdes) (version 2) | ecosystem: Environmental > Terrestrial > Soil > Boreal... | reverse complement strand
CGCCACCGCGATGCTGCCGGCGCTCGGCGAGCTGCCGTTCGTCAGCCTGCACGTCCCGGCGCACAACGAGCCGCCGGACATGGTCATCGACACGCTGCGCTCGCTGGTGCGCCTGGATTACCCGCGCTACGAGATCATCCTGATCGACGACAACACCGACGACGAGAGCCTGTGGCGGCCGGTCGAGGCCTGGTGCCTCCGGCACAACGTGAAGTTCGCGCACCTGGAAGACTGGCCGGGCTACAAGTCCGGGGCGCTGAACTACGCGCTCACTCAGATGACCGACGAGCGGGCCGAGATCATCGGCGTGGTCGACTCCGACTACCAGCTCGACCGCGGCTTCCTCAGGCGCTGCGCGCCGCTGCTCATCGAGAGCTGGCTCGGGTTCACCCAGGCGCCGCAGGACTACCGCGGCTGGGAGCGCGCCCCGTACTACCGGCGGCTGTACTACTCCTACAAGTACTTCTTCGCGGTGTCCCAGCCGTCGCGGAACGAGCGCGACGGAGCGATCTTCGCGGGCACGATGGGGCTGATCCGGCGGGTCGCGCTCGAGCAGCTCGGCGGCTGGGACGAGTGGTGCATCACGGAGGACGCCGAGCTGTCGCTGCGGCTGCTGCGGGCCGGCTGGACCGGGCAGCACATCGACCAGTCCTACGGCAAAGGCATCATGCCGCTGACGTTCGAGGCGCTCAAGGGCCAGCGCTACCGGTGGTGCTTCGGCGGCATCCAGATCCTGCGGATGCACTGGCGCTCCTTGATGCCGGGCCGGCAGTCCAAGGAGAACCGGCTCACCGGCGGCCAGCGCTGGGCGTATCTGTCCGGCGCCGTGCAGTGGTACGGCGACCTGCTCGGCCTGGTGTTCCTGGTCTTCCTGCTGGCCGGGGCAGTCAACCTGGCCACCGGCGGCGGCGAGCTGTTCCGCAAGCTCACCCCGTTCCTTGTCGCCACGGTCCCGGTGCTGGTGCTGCTCGGCCTGGTGCGCGCGGTCGCCCTGCTGCGCCGCGGCACCGGCGCGTCGTGGCGGGACGCGCTCGGCGCGTTCTTCATCTGGCAGTCCACCTCCCTGGTGGTGGCGCGGGCCTCGGTACTTGGCCTGTTCGCCAAGAAGGCCGCGTTCCTGCGCACGCCCAAGACCAGCGAGAAGGCCAAGTGGTGGGAGGCGTTCCGGGCGAACTGGGCCGAGTCGACCCTGGCGCTGCTCGGCTTTCTCGGCATCGCGGCCGGGCTGACCAAGGCCACCGAGCTGGCCGGGCCGCTGCTGGCCGGCCTGCTGCTGTTCCCGACCCTCGGCATGGCGGCGGCGCCGTTCAACAGCTGGGCCGCGCAGCGGGCGGCGCTGCCGCCGGACCTGGTCGCGGTCCGCACGATGGAGTGGAAGCGCAGCCAGCGCCGCCAGACGTTCGTCCGCAGTGCGGCGCTCGGCGGGCTGGTCACGGTCTCCGGCGTGGTGATCGCCGCGCTGTTGCTGCTGCTGCCGGGCCGCACCCACGTGCAGACCCCGAACCTGGTCGTGCCGACCACGAAGCCGACCGCGTCGCCGACGCCGAGCCCGACACCGTCGCCCACGCCTAGCCCCACACCGTCACCCACGCCTAGCCCCACACCGACGCCCACGCCTACCCCGACGCCCACGCCTACCCCGACGCCCACGCCGACCGCGACGGCAAGCCCCACCGCGTCGACGTAGCTGCCGGTGCCGACCGGGCGCGGCGGCCGGACCTTAACCTCGACTCGCTGGCGCAGTCGCCGCAGCCGATCACCGCTTTCGCGGCGCGCCGGATGGGCGTGCGCCGCCGGGGGGTGAGCTCGGCCAGCGCGCTGACCGCCGTCAGCAGCAGGGTCAGCCCCGCCCCGGCCAGGATGGCGTCCTCCGGTGAGGCCGCTCGCTGCACCGCCCCGGCCAGGATCGCGCTTCCGGCATAACCGACGCCGGTCGCGGCGTACAGCACCGAGTAGCCCGCCGCGTGCGCGCGTGACGGCAGCGCCTGACGCAGCGACAGGTTGCGGGCCAGCTGCACCCCGGCCTGCATGAGCCCGGCCAGCACGAGCGCGACCGCCATCCACGCCACCGAAGGCGCCGTCGCCACCAGCGCCACGCAGCCGGTCATGCCCACCAGCAGGACCACGCTCTGCGTGCGGAGCGAGCCGGGCCAGCTCCCGCGCAGGGCGTACAGGATGGCCCCGAGCGCCGCCGCAACCGAGAACCCGGCGAGCAGCGGCCCTGCCCAGCCCACACCGATGGCCCGCTGGTGCAGGAGCGCGGGCAGCACGAGCTCGGCGAGCGCTAGCAGGGACACCGAGGCGGCGCCGGTGACGTAGATCGGCCAGGCGCGGGCGAGCGTCCGCGCCATCGAGGCGCCCGCATGGTCACCGCCGTCGGTTTGCCAGCCCGCGGGCAGCGCCCACAGCCCGGCGGCCGCAGCGGCCATGAGCGCAGCGGCGAGCAGGAGCGGCCCCGGCGTGGCGACGCCGAGCGCGAGCCCCACGGTGAGAGCGGGCGAGACGGTCCACAACCCGTAGATAAGAATGGACTCGGCGCTCAGCGCGGTAACGACGAGCGTGTCGGGGAGCTGCGAGATCAGCAGGGTGCGCAGCCCGCCGGGCGCAGCGGCGGGTGCGGCTCCGGCGAGGACGGCCAGGACACCAAGTACCAGCAGGGGCGCGTGCGGCAGCAGGCCGAGCCCGGCGAACGAACACGCGCCCACGGCCAGCCCGGCCGCCAGCTGGACGCGGGCCCGCTCCGGCTTCAGCCGCGGCCCGAGGACCGAGGCCCCGGCCACCTCGCCGAGCACGTAGGCGGCGGCGAGCCCGGCGCCCAGCGCATACCCGCCGGGGCGGTCGCGGACCAGGAACACGAGCCCGAGCGGGGTCATCGCGACCGGAAGCCGGGTGCAGATGGCGACGAGCCCCCACCTGGCTACGGGCCTGGTGGCGAGCTGGCGGTAACCCATGACGGCGAGCCCGGCCGGCCAGCGCGCTAATCAATGGTGAAGTAGTCGGGGCCCGCGTAGCGGCCGGTGAGCTGCTTGCTGCGCTGCATCAGCAGGTCGTTGAGCAGGCTGGACGCGCCGATCCGGAACAGGGCCGGGGTCAGCCACGGCTGCCCGGCGGTCTCGCGCACCAGCACCAGGTATCGGATGGCGTCCTTGGCGGTCCGGACGCCGCCCGCCACCTTCACCCCCACGCGGCGGCCGGTCGCCTGCGCGTAGTCGCGCACCGAGGCCAGCATGATCAGCGCGACCGGAGGCGTCGCCGCCGGCGTGATCTTGCCGGTCGAGGTCTTGATGAAGTCCGCGCCCGCCAGCATCGCCAGCCAGGACGCCCGGGAGACGTTGTCGAGGGTGGCCAGTTCGGCGGTCTCCAGGATGACCTTGAGGTGCGCGGTGCCGCAGGCCTCGCGCACCTGCCGCACCTCCTCGTAGACCTGGCCGTATCGCCCGGCCAGGAACGCGCCCCGGTCGATGACCATGTCCACCTCGTCGGCGCCGGCGGTCACGGCGTCGCGCACGTCGGCGAGCTTCACCGCGAGCGACGCCCGGCCGGACGGGAACGCGGTGGCCACGGACGCCACGGCGACCCCGCTGCCCGCCACCTCGGCGCGGGCCACGCCGACCAGGTCCGGGTAGATGCAGACCGCGGCGACCGGCGGCACCGCCGGGTCGGCCGGGTCCGGCCTGCGGGCCTTGGCACACATCGCCCGGACCTTCCCCGGCGTGTCGGCGCCCTCCAGCGTGGTCAGGTCGACCATGCGGATCGCCATGTCCAGCGCCTGCATCTTGGCGTCGCGCTTGATCGACCTGGTTGCGAGCCCGGCCGCCCGAGCCTCGGTGGCCACCTGGTCGACCCCGGGCAGCCCGTGCAGCACCTGGCGCAGCGCGGCGTCGGAGGTGGCCACCTCGGACAGCCACCGCCGGTCGGTCGCCACCTCGTTCACGCCCACCCCCCCGCCCTCGCCCGCTCCCCCGCCCGCCCCGGCCGGACCGCGGCGAAGCCCGGCTTGATCACCGTATTGATGATCTTCAGCCGCTCGTCAAACGGCGCGAATGCACTCTTCATCGCGTTGATCGTGAGCCACTCGATGTCTCCCCAGCCGTAGCCGAACGCCTCGGCAAGCGCGTGGAACTCCGACGACAGCGTGATCCCGCTCATCAGCCGGTTGTCGGTGTTGACCGTCACCCGGAACAGCAGCTCACGCAGCAGCCCGATCGGGTGGTCCTTGATCGACGCGACGGCACCGGTCTGCACGTTCGACGTCGGGCACATCTCCAGCGGAATCCGGCGGTCCCGGACGTAGCTGGCCAGCCGGCCGAGCGAGGCGTGCCCGCCACCCGATGCCACCCGGATGTCGTCGATGATCCGGACCCCGTGCCCGAGCCGCTCGGCGCCGCACCACTGCAGCGCTTCCCAGATCGACGGGAGCCCGAATCCCTCGCCCGCGTGGATCGTGTTGTGAAAGTTCTCCCGGGCGACATACTGGAACGCGTCGAGGTGCCGGCTGGGCGGGCTACCGGCCTCGGCGCCCGCGATGTCGAACCCGGCGACGCCCGCGTCGCGGTGCCGCACGGCCAGCTCGGCGATCTCCAGCGACCTGGCCGCGGTGCGCATGGCGGTGAGCAGCGCGTAGATCGTGATGCCGCGGCCCCGGCTGCCCCGCCGGAACCCCTCGACCACCGCCTCGACCACCTGGTCCAGGCTCAGGCCGGCGCTCACGTGCTGCTCCGGGGCGAACCTGATCTCCGCGTACACGACGCCGTCGGCGGCCAGGTCCTCGGCGCACTCGGCCGCCACCCGGATCAGCGCGTCCCGGGTCTGCATGACCCCGATGGTGTGCTCGAATGCCTCCAGGAAGAGCTCGAGGCTGCCGCGCTGCGCCACGCCGGTCATCCAGCGAGTCAGCCCGGCCACGTCCGTGGTGGGCAGGCCGTGATACCCGGTCTCGGCGGCCAGCTCGACGATCGTCTCGGGGCGCAGCCCGCCGTCGAGGTGGTCGTGCAGCAGCACCTTGGGCACGCGGCGGATCTCTTCAAGGGTCGTCAACTGGGTCTCCGGCACCTGCCCATTGTCACACTCCCCCCGCTGCCGCCAGCAACTGCTTAGCCGGTGATCCGCTCGATCACGAGCGGCTCCGCGGCGGCGGGCTCGGGGCCGACCGCCGTGGCGCCGGCGAGGGCCGCGATCGCCGGCCCGAAACGGGTCTCGTCGTCGGCGCGCAGCTCGAGGATCGGCTGGCCCGCCGTGACCGCGTCGCCGGGCTTGGCCAGGCACACGATGCCCGCGGCGTGGTTCACGTCGTCTTCCTTGCGGGCCCGCCCGGCCCCGAGCCGCCAGGCTGCGACGCCGACCGCGCGGGCGTCGAGCCGCCGCAGCCAGCCGTCCTGATCGGCGGTGAGCACCTCGCGGTGCCGGGCCTGCGGCAGCGGCGCATCCGGATCGCCGTCCTGGGCGGCGATCATCAGGCGGTACCGGTCGAGCGCGCTGCCGTCGGCGAGCGCGGCCGCCGGATCGGCGTCGACGCCTGCCAGCGCGAGCATCTCCCTGGCCAGCGCGAGAGTCACCTCGACCAGGTCGGGCGGCCCCTCGCCGCGCAGCGTCGCCACCGCCTCCTCGACCTCGACCGCGTTGCCGACCGCCCGGCCGAGCGGCGTGTCCATGCTGGTCAGCAGCGCCGAGGTCCGCACGCCTGCCTCGCCGCCGAGGCCGACCATGGTCCGCGCGAGCTCCTGCGCGGCCGGCAGCTCCCGCATGAACGCGCCGCTGCCCACCTTGACATCGAGGACCAGCGCGGCCGTGCCTTCGGCGATCTTCTTGGACATGATCGAGCTCGCGATCAGCGGGATCGACTCGACGGTCCCGGTGACGTCACGCAGTGCGTACAGCCTCCGGTCGGCCGGGGCCAGGCCGGCCCCTGCCGCGCAGATCACGCAGCCGGCCGAGTTGAGCACCGCGACCATCTCGTCGGCGGAAAGAGCGGCCCGCCAGCCGGGTATCGACTCCAGCTTGTCCAGGGTCCCGCCGGTGTGGCCGAGGCCGCGCCCGGACAGCTGCGGCACGGCGGCGCCGCAGCTCGCGACCAGCGGCGCGAGGATCAGCGAGACCTTGTCGCCGACCCCGCCGGTCGAGTGCTTGTCGACGGTAGACGCGGCCACGGCACCCAGGTCGAGCCGCTCGCCCGAGCTGACCATGGCCGAGGTCCAGGCGCGCAGCTCGGCGGGCGCCATGCCGCGGAAGTAGATGGCCATGAGCAGCGCGGACATCTGCTCGTCGGCCACCGCGCTCTCGGTGTAGGCGGCGATCAGCCAGCGGATCTCGGCGTCGGTCAGCGCCCGGCCGTCCCGCTTGGCCAGGATCAGGTCGACGGCGGCGGGCGGCGCAGGAGGCGCAGGGTCAGCCACTGGTGTCGCGCCGGGCGGCGAGATCAGCCCCGGTGAAGGCCGCCGGAAGCAGCATGCCCATCTCCTGCGGGCCGCCCTCGGCGTCGAGCAGCAGCCCGGGGCCTCCGTGTTCGAGCAGCAGCTGGCGGCAGCGCCCGCACGGGACCAGCGGGGCGCCGTCCCCGGCCACCACGCTGACCGCGACCAGGGTCCCGCCGCCGCTGGCGTGCAGCGCCGAGACCAGGCCGCATTCGGCGCACAGCGTCAGGCCGTAGGATGCGTTCTCCACGTTGCAGCCGACGACGATCCGGTCCGCGCCGTTCTCCGCTCTGACCTGCCCCGCAGCTCCGACGTGAAGCCGTGAGTAGGGGGCGTAGGCGCTCTGCGCCACGGCTTGCGCCGCCGCACGCAGCGCGGGCCAGTCGATCGCCAAGGTCGCTCCTTCTCCGGTCACATCTGCAGCCAAGACGCGTGCGCGCGGGCGGCCTCCGCCGTGGCTGCGGCGCGCAATGGCGCCATGCCAGGCTTCACACTGTCACGCCTTGACGTACGGCTGGCCGTCGGCCTTGGGTGGCCGGACCTTGCCGACGAGGCCAGCCACGGCGATGATCGTGGCCACGTAGGGTGCCATGTTCATGATCGGGGCCGGCAGTACCGGGTTCACCGTCGGGAGCACCAGGGCCATCTCCTCGCAGAACCCGAAGAGCAGCGCCGCGCCGAGCGCGCCGAGCGGGGTCCACCGACCGAAGATCAGTGCCGCCAGCGCGATGTACCCGAAGCCCGAGCTGATGTCCGGGATGAAGCTGCCGACCGAGCCGATAGTCAGGTAGGCGCCGCCGATACCCGCCACCAGCCCGCCGAGTATGACGTTGCGGTAGCGGATCCACAGCACGCTGATTCCCACCGTGTCGGCGGCGGTCGGGTGCTCGCCGACCGCGCGGACCCGCAGGCCCCAGCGGCTATGGAACAGGGCCACCTGGATGACGATGATCGCGGCGTACGTGATGTACAGGAAGACGGTCGAATCGAAGAAGATCGGGCCGATGATCGGGATCTCGCTGAGCCCGGGGATCTTGAGGCTGCCGAAGGTGATCCCGGTGTTGTAGTTCGGGTTCTGGGACATCAGCCGGTCGTACAGGTAGTCCGTCATGCCGAGAACAAGCACGTTCAGCACCACGCCGAGGACGATCTGGTCCGTCAGGAAGCTGATCGCAAACACCGCGAGCAGCACTCCGACGAGGCCGCCGGCCAGCGATCCGGCCACCAGCCCGACCCACAGCCCGCCGAACGCGCTGGCCACGATCGCGGCGGTAAACGCCCCGAACAGCAACTGCCCCTCGATGGCGATGTTGATCACGCCGGAGCGCTCGCAGAGGCAGCCCGCCAGGGCGCCCAGAATCAGCGGGATGGATTCGGTGAACGTCCCCTGCGAGATGATGATCACGTTGAGCGGGATCGCGCCGGCGTCGGCCCAGCACAGCAGGGACAGCAGGAAGCACACCAGCACGCCGACGATGGCCAGCCGCTTGGCCAGCCGGCTGAACGGCACCGTCAAGCGCAGCACGCCCAGCCCCACCGCCACGGCTCCCAGCGCGTAGCAGACCGGTGCGGCCGGCACCCTGATCACCGGAATCTTGACGCTCGCTGACGCCAGCGACAGCTCGAAGGCGGCGTCGCCTGCATGGGCGAGCACGCCGAAGACAGCGATATTGATCAGGCCGATGACGATGAAGGTGACAGCCGCCAGGTGCCGGCGTTCCGTGGTCAGCGGTGCGCGTACCGCTGCGGCGAGCGTGGTCACCGAGACCTCCGGGGGAAGCCCCAGCGTTCCGGCCGGGGAGTAGTCAACCGTTCCACCCCTTCGCGACCGCCTCCAGGCCGGTGCCCGCGGTGCTGCGCAGCCGGAAGACGGCGCGGATCAGCGCGGGCGCGGCGACGAAGAGCACGATCAGTCCTTCGAGCACCTGGACGATGTCGGCCGGAACCTGGCCGAGCGTGGCCGCCTCGACGTAGGTCCCGCCCACGTGCAGCGCACCGAACAGCAGCCCGGCGAGCACGACGCCGATCGGCCTCGCGCGCCCGAGCAGGGCGACGGTGATGCCGTCGGGACCGTAGGTGCCGTAGCTGTTGAACGTGAGCTGGGTATTCGTGCCCTGGATCACCGCCGCCGCGGAGAGCCCGGCCAGCCCGCCCGCCAGCAGCATCACCAGGATCCAGGACCGCTCGACGTTGATGCCGGCCGTGCGCGCGGCGCTCGGGCTTGCGCCCACGGTGCGGAACTGGAATCCGGTCGTTGTGCGGGACAGCAGCCAGGCGACCGCCAGCGCGGCCGCGACAGCGATCAGGAAGCCGATGCCGACCTGCGGTGGCGGCCCGCCGACGTGGGCGAGGTTGGCGTCGTTCGCGATGAACGGCGCGATCTCATTTGTCTGGTGCGGCTGCTGGAGCATTGTTGGGTGGGACAGCAGATAGGAGAGCAGGTCGTACATCACGTAGTTGAGCATGATTGTGACGATGACCTCGTGGGCTCCGGTCCTGGCCTTGAGAAAGCCGACGAACCAGCCGATCACCGCGCCGCCGACGAATGCGCCGATCAGGCAGACGATGACGTGGATGACCGGTGGCAGGCTGACCCCGAAACCGAGCCAGGTCGCCACGATCGCGCCGCCCACCCACTGGCCGGCCGCGCCGATATTGAACAATCCGGCCCGGAACGCGATCGCCACCGACAAGCCAGTCAGGATGAGCGGCGTGGCCTGGGCGCAGGTCGATGACAGCGGATAGAAGATCGCCGCGATCGAGCCGCCGTGGAAGGCCGCACTGACCGTGGACGGATTGAAGATGGCGCCCTCGAACATCTGGGAATAGGCGAACGACACCGAGTCCCAGGTCTGTGTGAGCGCATAGAAGGGGTACGAGAAGAACGTGCTCCACGCCTTGGTCACGACCGGGTCGCTGAACGCGATGAGAATGGCGCCGACGACCAGCGCCAGGAAGATCGCCAGGATCGTGATCACTGTGGAGCTGCCCTGCGTGATCGCCTGTATGATCACGGCTCCGGTCAGCCTGGCACGCGACCCCGCAGGCTTGCCCGGCTCGGCTTGCCCGGCCTCCGTCGGCCCGGCCTCTGCGGGCTCTGCGGGCTCGGCCGGCTGCGCCGCTGCTGAGCCGGTCGAGGCTGGCGCCGGGTCAGGCCCGGTCGCCGGGGTCTCAGTCACTGGTCGGCTCCTCCGGTCGGGGCGCGGGTTGGTCGGCCAGCGTGCCGGGCATCTCCAGGATCTCGTCGGCATCGGGTGAGTGCGGACGCGTGCCGCTGTCTGGCTGGCCGTCAGACCCTGCGTCCCCGGCGCCGATCATCAGCAGGCCAAGCTCCTGCTCTGGTACGTCGGGCGCGCGCATTCCGACGATCTTGCCCTCGTACATGACGGCGATCCGGTCAGACAGCGCGTAGATCTCGTCGAGCTCGGAGGACACGATGATGACGGCGACCCCTTGGTCGCGCGCCTTGACGATTTGCGAGTGCACGAACTCGATCGATCCGACGTCCAGGCCACGGGTGGGCTGGCTGGCCAGCAGCAGCTTGTTCGGCCGGCTCAGCTCGCGGGCGACAACGACCTTCTGCTGGTTGCCGCCGGACAGGGTCCCGGCCGGGGTCAGCACCGACCGCGTCCGGACGTCATACTCGTCCACCAGCCGCACAGCCGCCTTCCTGACGGCGTCCGGATTCATCGCGATGCCGCGGGCGTAGGGCGGCTGGTCGTAAACGTCGAGCACCAGGTTCTCGGCGACCGGGAACGCTCCCACCAGACCGTCCTCCTGCCGGTCCTCAGGTACGTAGCCGATACCCGCCCGGAGCCGCTCGCGAGTGCTCGCCCCGGCGATATCGGCCCCCGCGAGCAGCACCGACCCGGTCGAGGGCCGCAGGCCCATCAGGGCCTCGCAGAGCTCGGTCTGCCCGTTGCCCTGCACCCCTGCGATGCCGAGGATTTCACCGGCCCGCACGTCGAAGGACATCGAATCCACGGCGAGGCCGCCGTACTCGGCCGGCACGGTGAGGTCACGGACGTCGAGCATGACTTCGGCCGGCCTGGCCGTCTCCTTGCTGACGCGAAGCTGGACGGCCCGGCCGACCATCAGGGCGGCCAGCTCCGCGCCGCTGGTGCTCGGTGGCCGCTCGGCGACGACTTTGCCGCGGCGGAGCACCGTGATGCTGTCGGCTATGGCCTGGACCTCGCGGAGCTTATGCGAGATGAAGACGATCGACCGGCCGCTGTCGCGCAGCTGGCGCATGATCTGGAACAGGTCCTCGGTCTCGCCGGGCGTCAGTACCGCCGTTGGCTCGTCCAGCACGAGCATCCTGGCGTCCCTGAGCAGCGCCTTGATGATCTCGACCCGCTGCTGCACTCCCACGGGCAGGTCCTCGACATAGGCGTCGGGATCGACCCGGAGCCCGAAGCGCTGTGACAGCTCGCGGACCGAGGCGCGCGCCTGGCGCCGGTCAAGCAGCCCGAACGATGGCACGTGCAGCCCGCCGGGCAAGGTGAGCTTTCGGATCGGCTCAGCGCCGAGTGTGACGTTCTCCGCGACAGTGAAGACCGGGACGAGCATGAAGTGCTGGTGCACCATGCCCACGCCGGCGCTGATCGCGTCCTTGGGGGAGCGGATAGCCGCGGGCTCGTCGTCGATGAGGATCTCGCCCTCGTCCGGCTGCATCAGCCCGTACAGCACGTTCATCAAGGTTGTCTTGCCTGCGCCGTTCTCGCCGAGCAATGCCTTGATCTCGCCAGGCTGGACGACCAGATCGATGTGGTCGTTGGCCACGAGACTGCCGAATCGCTTGGTGATACCGCGCAGTTCAAGCTTCACCGGCTGTCTCCGTGTGAACCGGCTGGTCAGTGCCCCGGCAAAGCCGGGACACTGACCAGCTCATGCGATCATTACTCGGCTCTTGATCCGTGGTCAGACCGGGCTCTTGGTCGCCGGCTTGATCTTCCCGCTGATGATGTCTTGCTTCAGCGTGTTGATCTCAGCCTGCACCGAGGCAGGCACCGTGGATGAGAAGTCGTGATACGGGGACAGCACGGCGCCGCCGTTGGCGAGGGTACCGATGTAGGTGCCGCCGTGGAAGCTGCCGTTCGCCGCCGCGAGCACCGCGGTCTTGACAGCTGCGGTGATGCCCTTCGTCACGCTGGTCAGCATGTACTTGCAGTACTGTGCGGCGCTGATGCAGCCGTCGGTGTCCACCCACTCCATCGACACGCTCTTGCCGGACGTGTCGGCGGTCTGGACGGCCTTCGCGGTACCCAGACCGACGCCGCCGGCCACCGGGAAGATGACGTCCGCACCCTCGCCGATGTAGGTGTTCGTCAGCGTCTGGCCCGCGCCGACGTTGGTGAAGTTGCCGACGAAGTCACCCTTCTGAGTTTGCTCGTTCCATCCGAGGACCTTGACGTTGGCGTGCTTCTGCGTGTTGTAGTACTGGACTCCGTCCCAGAAGCCGTCCTCGTAGATGGTGACCGTGCCGAAATTCTCACCGCCGTAGGTGGCCACGACATGCGACTTGCTCATGGCGGCCGCTAGGTAGCCGCCCAGGAAGCCGTCCTCCACGGTGTCGAACACCAGCTGGTCGATGTTCGTCTCCTTGGCGCCGCTCAGGCACTCGGAGGCATACGAGCAGTCGACGATCGCGAACTTCTGCTTCGGGTTGGCCTTGGCTGCCGCCTCGGTCGCGTCCGCCATCAGGAAGCCGACCGTGACGATGATCCCGCACTTCTTGCCGATGAAGGTGCTGATGTTGGACGCGTAGTCAGCCGAGGTGGTGGACGGCAGGTAAGTGACCTTGATCTTGCCCGGGTCGGTTGCCGCAGCCGCCTGCATGCCTTGCCACGAGGACTGATTGAACGACTTGTCGTCGATGCCGCCGGTGTCGGTGACCATGCAGCCCAGGAACTTTCCGCTGGCTGACGAGCCGGAATTACTGCTTGGCGAGCTGCTCGACGGGCTGCCGCATGCGGCGGCCAAAAGGGCAATTGCGCCGATCACGGCAACAGCCCTCAGTTTGACTCTCACCGGTACCTCCTCTGCGGGGGCGGGTCAGGCGGCCCGGAGGGACCGCCAGATTTTTGCCCGGAAGCGTGCCAGCTGCGGGCGAGTCGTCCCGGATGGCCCCGGGATTGCACGAAGAGTAATCCTGGCGTAGCCGCCGGGGAAGCACGAATCCGCAGTGCAGGCGCGACGTTGCTGAATCGAGACCGTATAGTGGCACCAAGTGCCAGGCATTCACAATCGCACTTGATGACAAATCGCCGGCCAGGTGCAGCGCACCGAGAACCGGGCGGCACGAAGGCCAGGCCAGTGGCCATGAGCTTTAGGTCTTTGGCCAGGCCAGTGAGGCACGAGCTTTAAGGTCTTTGCCACAGTTTCCTGTCTACGATCGCATCGTGTCTCGGTTCGGCAACAGCGCAGGCAATCTGGACAGTCTGCGGCTTTCACGGGCGGTCACCCGGGAATTAAGTTCGTAACCCGGGCGCGGTGCTCGGCGTGCCCTCAGGCCGTCCCGGGTGGCCCGGAGCCCATCGGCGGGCCACCCCTACAGGAGGGTTAACGGTGCGAACAGTAACCAGAAACGCGGTGGCACTCGGCGCCATCGCCTTGTTAACCACGGCATGCGCGTCGGCGACCAAAACGAGTTCACCCTCGTCCAAAGCGCCGTCGTCCAAAGCGCCGTCGTCCACATCGGGCTCCGGCGCTTCGTCGATCGGCAAGTTCCTCGGCTGCATGGTGACCGACACCAGCGGCATCGACGACCGGTCCTTCAACGCCGCCTCCTGGCAGGGCATGCAGGAGGCCCGGGCAGCGGCGCCCGGCAAGATCACCGTGAAGTACCTGCAGTCCACGTCCGGCAGCGACTACACATCGAACATCAACACGTCCATCAGCGAGAAGTGCGGGATCATCGTCACCGTGGGGTTGCTGATGGGCAACAACACCGAGGCCGCGGCCGAGTCCCACCCGAACCAGAAGTTCGCGATCGTTGACTACGACTACAGTCCGCCGATCAAGAACATCGACGCGCTCATGTTCAACACCGTGCAGGACGGCTTCCTCGGCGGCTACCTGGCCGCGGGCATCTCGAAGAGCGGCGCGGTCGGCACGTTCGGCGGCGAGGAACTGCCGACGGTGACCATCTATATGGACGGGTTCTGGGACGGCGTCCAGTACTACAACCAGCAGCACCACACCAAGGTCAAGGTCCTCGGCTGGAACGAGCGGACCCACACGGGCCTGTTCACCGGCAACTTGACCGACCAGGCCGCGGGCCAGGCCGACGCCCAGACGCTGATCAGCGAGGGCGCCGATGTAATCCTCCCGGTCGCCGGCGACGCCGGCCTCGGGGCTGCCAGGGCGGTGCAGGCCGCCGACGCGGCGGCGGGCAGCACCAAGGTCACGATGGAGTGGGCGAACACCGACGGATGCTTCAGCGCTCCGCAGTACTGCAAGTACTTCGTCAGCAGCGTGACCCAAAGCATCCAGGCCGCCGTGAAGAACGCCGTGCTCAGCGCGGCCACCGGCACCTTCAAGGGCGGTACCTACGTCGGCGACCTGGCCAATGGCGGAGTCGCGCTCTCCCCCTTCCACGACTTCGCCAGCCACGTGACGGCGCGGCTGCAGTCCGAGCTTCTCGCGATCAAGGCAGAGCTCATCAGCGGCCAGATCAAGCCCGCCACGAAGAGCCCGCTGTAGCCAGCCGGCCTGAGCGCCAGCGCCGCGTGCAGGCTCTGGCTGGAGCCGCAGAGCGTCCTGGCATGCATGAACGTGCCGATCGCTCTACCATCCTGCTGATGACTCCCCACATAGCTACGAGTGCCGCCGATACCAGCACATCAGATCCGTATGCCGCGGCGGCCGCGAGCGCGGCGCGGCTGGCGGAGCGCACCGGCCAGGCGACGCACGACGTCGCCGTGGTGCTCGGCTCCGGCTGGGCTCAGGCCGCCGACGCGCTCGGCACCGGGCCCGAGGTGCCGCTCGCCGACCTCGGCGGGTTCCCGCCGCCGACCGTGCCCGGCCACGTCCCCCTAGTGCGATCAATACGATCCGAGGAACAACGGGTGCTCGTGTTCCTCGGCCGAACCCACCTGTACGAGGGACACCCCGTCGCCACCGTGGTGCACGGCGTGCGCACCGCGGTCGCCGCGGGCTGCCGGGTGATCGTGCTCACCAACGCGTCGGGCGGCATCCGGGCGGAGTTCCGGCCCGGCCAGCCGGTACTGATCAGCGACCACCTCAACCTGACCGCGCGCTCCCCGCTGACCGGGAGCCCGCCGCCCGACGGGCACCGGTTCGTCGACCTCACCGACCTGTACTCGGAGCGGCTCCGAGGGGTTGCCCGCGCGGCCAGCCCGGGTCTTGCCGAGGGCGTCTACGCGGGCCTGCCGGGCCCGCACTACGAGACCCCGGCCGAGATCCGGATGCTGCGGACGCTCGGCGCCGACCTGGTCGGCATGTCCACCGTGCTGGAGGCGATCGCAGCACGCCACCTGGGCGCCGAGGTGCTGGGGATCTCGCTGGTCACAAACCTGGCCGCGGGCCTGGCGCCGGAGGCGCTGGACCACGCGGAGGTCACCGCCGCCGGTGACGCCGCAGCGGGCCGGATGGGCGCGCTGCTGGCAGCGGTGCTGCCGGGGGTACGGTGACGTGATGCTCGACGATCTTCGTGTGCGGCTGGACGCGTGGCTGGCCGACGACCCGGACGAACGGGACCGGGCCGAGCTCGAGGCGCTGGCCGCCGATGACGACGGCGGCGCAGCGGACGAGCTCACCGACAGGTTCAGCGGCAGGCTGGAGTTCGGCACCGCCGGGCTGCGCGGCACGATCGGCGCAGGGCCGAACCGGATGAACCGGGCGGTGGTGCGGGGCACCACCGCCGCGCTCGCCAGATGGCTGCTCGGCCGGGGGCGAGGCATCGCCGGGACCGGAGCCGCCGAGGCCGGAGTGGTCATCGGCTGCGACGCGCGGCACCGCTCGGACGAATTCGCCGACGAGGCGGCCCGGGTGCTGGCCGGCGCGGGCATCCGGGTTCACCTGCTGCCCAGGCAGCAGCCCACCCCGCTGCTCGCCTTCGCGGTCCGGCACCTGCACGCCGCGGCCGGGATCATGATCACGGCAAGCCACAATCCCCCGGCCTACAACGGCTACAAGCTCTACCTCCGCGACGGCGCACAGATCATCCCGCCCGCCGACGCCGAGATCGAGGCGGAGATCCGCAGCCTCGGCCCGCTGTCCGCGGTTCCGCTGGCGCCGCCGGACAGCCCGCTGATCGTCCAGCACGGCGACGAGGTGGCCCGGGCCTACCTCGACCTGATCTGCGCCGCATCCCCGGCGCCGCCCGACGCCGCGTGGCTGCGGTTCGTCTACACCCCGCTGCATGGCGTCGCGGGCACGCTGGCGATGCGGGCTTTCGAGCAGGCCGGCTTCACTCCCCCGGACCTGGTCGCCGCGCAGGCCGAGCCCGACCCCGACTTTCCGAGCGTCACGTTCCCCAACCCCGAGGAGCCGGGCGCGCTCGACCTGGCGCTCGCCCAGGCCCGCCGGTCCGCCGCCGACCTGGTGCTGGCCAACGACCCGGATGGCGACCGGCTGGCCGTGGCCGTGCCCGACGCGGACGGGGCCTGGCGGACGCTCACCGGCGACCAGGTGGGCGCGCTGCTCGGCGCCTACCTGCTGGATGTCACGACCACCGAGAGCCCCGGCGACCGGCTGCTGGTCACCACGATCGTGTCGTCAACGCTGCTGGCCCGGATAGCGGCCACGGCCAGCGCGCAGTACGCGGAGACCCTCACCGGGTTCAAGTGGATCGTGCGGGCCGAGCGCCCGGGCAGCCGGTTCATCTTCGGCTACGAGGAGGCGCTCGGGTACGCGGTCGGCGAGATCGTGCGGGACAAGGACGGGATCGGGGCCGCGCTGGCGCTGCTGGGGCTGGCAGCCAGCACTCGACGTCGCGGCTTGTCGCTGCTCGACGCGTATGACGCGCTGGAGACCGCGCACGGCGTGCACCTGACCGGCCAGGTCTCGGTCGGCACCACGGCACCGGGCGGCGTCATGGCACGGCTGCGGGCGGTGCCGCCGAGGGAGTTCGGCGGGGCGAGGGTGATCGACACCGCCGACCTGACCGGCGGGACGCCGAACCTGCCCTCCGCCGACGTGCTCAGCTATCAGCTGCTCGGCGCGCGGGTGGTGATCCGGCCCAGCGGCACTGAGCCCAAGATCAAGGCCTACCTCGAGATCGTGGAGCCGGTGATCGGCGGGCGGCTGGAGCAAGCCAGGCAGTCTGCCGCCGGACGGCTCGGCGCGCTGCGCGAGGCGGTGGCGGCCCTGCTGGCCAGCTGACCGGGCTCAGTCGGGGACGGCCAGGATCACGTCCGACGCCTTGATTATCGCCGTCACGCTGCAGCCCTCGGTGAGCCCCAGCTCATCGGCGGCCTCGACGGTGATCGATGCCACGAGGCGGACGCCGCCAGCGTCGAGCGCCACGTTCGCGGTCGCCTCGCCACGGGTGATGCCCGTGACCGTTCCGTCAATCCTGTTGCGAGCGCTCAGCTTCATGCCGCTCATTGTGCCCGATCCGGGAGCGGCCGCAGGTCGCCAAGACCGCCCCCGGCGTGACAAGCTCGATTCATGAGCAGTGCGCACGATGACCCTTCCTGCGAGGTTGCGCACGGCACCGCTCCGGTCCCGGCCACGGTCGGGCGGGTGCTCGTGGCCGTGTTCGCCTCGCCCGTCGCCGGTTTCCTGCTCCGCTATGCGCGGGACACCGGCTACCGGACGGTGCTGGTCGAGCCCGACGCCGAGCGGGCGAAGGCCCTGCTCGACAGCGCCTCCGAGGTGCATGACAGCGTCGGCAGCTACCCGGACGGCCCGGCCGACGTGGTCGTCACCGATCACCACCGGGCCGAGCTCGGCCCGGTGCTCCGCGACGCGCTGGCCAGCGATGCCCGCTGGATCGGCGTCCTGGGCAATCCACGGCACCCGGCTCCGCACGTCCCGGCCCTCGCCGAGCTCGGCGTCGAACCGGAGGAAATCAGCCGCGTGCACCGGCCGGTCGGCCTCAACATCGGTTCCAGGGCGCCCGCCGAGATCGCGATCGCTACGCTGGCCGGCCTGATCGCCGACCGCAACGGCCGCCCTGGCGGGTTCGCCTTCTGACACCCCGCCCGGTGCGATGGTCCCGCCACTGCGCAACCGGTACGCGGATCTGCTGCGGGTCCTCGCCATCGGCATGGTGGTGCTCGGCCACTGGCTGCTGACCAGCATCAGGTACAGCGGCGGACGGCTGTCCGGCATCGACGCCATGTCAGACATCGGCTGGTCCGGCATTGGCACCCTGGTGTTCCAGGTCATGCCGGTCTTCTTCGTCGTCGGAGGATACGCGAACGCGCTGTCCTGGACCCGGCACCAGGCGGAGGGCGCGACGTGGGCGGACTGGGTGCGGCACCGGGCGATCCGGCTGCTGCGGCCGACCACCGTGTACGTGGCCGTGGTCGCCGCCGCGGTCGCGGCGAGCCGGCTGGCCGGCGCGAACGCCACCGAGCTGGCGCAGGCGGGCTGGGGCGTCGCGCTCCAGCTCTGGTTCCTGCCGGTCTACCTGCTGCTGATCGCGCTGACGCCGGCGCTGCACGCGGCGCACCGGCGCTGGGGCCTCGCGGTGCCGGCGGCGATGCTCCTCGCCGTGGCGGCCGTCGACACCGGCCTGCTCGGCGCCGGCCTTCCGGGCCTCGGTTATGCCAACTACCTGCTGGTCTGGGGCTCGATGCACCAGTGGGGGTTCGCCTGGCAGGACGGGACGCTCACCCGCCGCCGGTGGCGTCCGTACGGGCTCGCCGTCGCCGGCGCGGCCCTCCTGGGCGGGCTGCTGGCCTGGAGCCCGTTCCCGGTGAACATGGTCGGCACGACCGGCGGCGGGGTGAACAACACCGTGCCGCCGTCGGTTGCGCTGCTCGCGTTCGCCGCCGTTCAGACCGGGCTGCTGCTCGCCGCCGAGCCCGCCGTGTCGCGGCTGCTCGCCCGTGCGCCGCGGCTGTGGCAGTGGGTGACCTGGCTCAATGACCGCGTGCTCACCGTCTACCTGTGGCACATGACGCCGGTCGTGGTCGTCGCCGTCGCCCTGTACCCCACCGGCCTGCTGCCCCAGCCGGCCATCGGCTCGGCCGGGTGGTGGGCGCTGCGGCCGGCCTGGATCGCCGCGCTTGCGCTGGTCCTGGCGCCGGCCGCCATCTGGCTGGCCAGGTTCGAGCGGCCGCTGCGCCGCCGGCCCGACGCACAGCGGCTTCGCGGCCAGGCCGCACAGCCGCTAAGCGGCCAGGCGGCACAGCCGCTAAGCGGCGAGGCCGCACCTCCCGCTCGCGGGCCCGCTGCGCTCCGGGCAGCCCTGGTTGCCGTCGGCGTCGGCGCCGCCGGGGTGGCATTGGCCAGGATCGCGATCCTCGGCTTCGCCCCGGGCGGCGGCGTTCCGGCCGGCACGCTGGCCGCCTATGGCTGCGGGGTGATCCTCACGCTGGCAGCCGGCCGGCTGGCGCCACGGATGACCGTCGCCGAGCGGCCTGTGTAGAACCGATGGAACTCGGCGCTTGTGCCTGACGGCCGTTGCACGAAAGTGACAAGCTGTCGTTTCGGGAGCCGCTAGCAGGAGGGGGCCGAGTGGGGATGAGCCAGCCCGCCGGGTACTCGGGAACGCCGTTGCCTCGGAAGCTGGGCATCGGGGACGGCGACGCGGTCGCGCTGATCGGGGCGCCGGAGTGGCTGGAGGACCTGCTCGGCGAGGTGCCCAGCGTGGCCCAGCTGCACACCGACCTGGACGGTGACGCGCTGTTCGACGTCATCGTCGTGTTCGTGTCCTGGCGCGCCGAGCTCGAGGCCGAGCTCGGCCGACTGCGCGACCGGATGGCTCCGGCCTGTGGCCTCTGGGTCGCCTGGCCGAAGAAGGCGGCGAAGGTCCCCACCGACATGAGCGACAACGTGGTCCGCGAGGTCGCGCTGCCCACCGGCCTGGTCGACAACAAGATCTGCGCGATCGACGAGACCTGGTCGGCGCTGCGGCTGGTGATCCGGCGGGAGAACCGCTGATCGGGACGGCGCCGGCTCAGTAGTCCAGCAGGCGCTCGCCCTCGAACACGCCGAGCGTCTCCCGGTACAGCTCGAGCCCTACGCCGTTCGGGTCGCGGAAGTACATGCTGTCGTCCGCGCCGCGGTCCGGGCCCAGGTAGTCCACCCCGGCCTGGTCCAGCTTCTTCTTCGTCGCCTCGAACTGGTCCGAGGAGATGGAGATCGCCAGGTGCTGCACGGCCCCGATCGTCTCCATGAACGGCGGCAGGTCGTAGCCGGGGAAGTCGAAGAACCCGAGCAGGTTGTGGTCGCCGATGTCGAAGAAGAAGTGGTTCGAGCCCGCGTAGTCGCGGTTCTCCACGAGCTCCACCAGCGGGAAGCCGAGGAACTCCTGGTAGAACTTGATGGTCTCCTCGGTGTCCCTGCAGATCAGGGCCAGGTGGTGGACCCCCTGAACGGTGGACAGCGGCCGCTCGGCTAGCGGGCGCAGATAGCGCTCGCGCAGTTCCTGCCTGCGCGCCCGGATCCGGTCAAGCTCGGCACCCGTCGGCTGTGGCATGCCCGCCTCCCTCGTCGGTGGTGGTCATAGTCCATTATGCGGCCGACTGGTGGGCGTGATCCGGGCTCAGCCCCCGATGCCGGAACGCCCAGCCCCGCAGCCCGTGGCTCACCTGGGCGAGGGCCGGGGGCGGCACGGCGATCACGGGGCTTTCCGCGTGCGCCAGGCAGTAGCGGCTGATCCGGCAGGACAGGGCGTGCGCCAGCACACCTCGCCGACCGGCACCGATGACCAGGACGTCACCCGGATTGCACGCGACACCGACGAGCACATGCCCCGGTTCACCCCTGATCACGCCCGGCTCGATGGCCACGTCCTCGGGAAGGCAGCCAAACGCGAGGTCGATGGCTTCCCAGAGCCGCTGCCAGGCGGCATCACGCCAGATGCCCCGCAGGTAGGGCGACGGGTGACCGCGGTCGGCCAGGTCACCACCGGGAGGCACCCAGGCCAGGATCGGGACCAGCGGGACTTGATGCATGCGAGCAAGATCTGCGGCATGGCGGAGCGCCTGGAAACTTCCCGGTGACCCGCTCACGCCGACGATGATCCGACGTACGCCGGACACGGTACCGCTCCTTCCAGAAGGGGCTGTCTACTCCAAGGTAAACCTCAGCGGGACGTAATGCTGGACAAGCTGACGCGCCGCAAACGCCTTCCTGGCGCGTTCATACGGAATCCTGACGGCAGGCTAGATTCTGAGGCTAGCTATGTATTGACAGTGGCTTCCAAAATCTCGTAACCTCTACTTCGGATGAACCATCTAAAGAAGGTGAGCTCCATGAATAACCAGGAGCGGCGCCGCTGGTGGGCGCTCGGCGCGCTCGCGCTCAGCGTGCTCGTCGTGGGCCTCGACCTGACCGTGCTGAACCTGGCGCTGCCCACGCTCGGGACCGATCTGCACGCCTCAACCAGCGACCTGCAGTGGTTCGTGGACTCCTACAGCCTCGTCCTTGCCGCCTTGCTGCTGCCCGCCGGGCTGCTCGGCGACCGGTTCGGACGTAAGAAGATTCTGGTCCCGGCGCTGGTGCTGTTCGGCCTGGCGTCGCTGGCCTGCGCGTACTCGCACACGTCGGGCGAGCTCGTCGCCGCCCGCGCCGTGCTCGGCGTCGGCGCTGCCGTGATCATGCCGCTGTCGCTCGCGGTGATCCCGGTGCTGTTCACCCCGGCGGAGCGGCAGAAGGCCATCGCGGTCGTGATGTCGGCCGTGTTCATCGGTTACCCGCTTGGCCCGATCCTCGGCGGCTGGCTGCTGGACACCTTCTGGTGGGGCTCGGTGTTCCTGATCAACGTGCCGGTGATCGTGCTCGCGCTGATCGCCGTGGTCCTGCTGATGCCCGAGTCCCGCAGCGAGCACCGTCCCCGGCTGGACCTGGTCGGCGTCGTCGTGTCGAGCGCCGGCCTGGTCGCCCTGGTCTACGGGTTCATCAAGGCCGGGGAGGACGGCTGGAGCGACGCGGCCGCCCTCGCCACAATCGTGGCCGGCGTCGTGGTGCTGATCGCGTTCGTTGCCTGGGAGCGCCGGGTCTCCCGGCGGCCCGGCGGCCAGCCGCTGGTCCAGCTGTCGCTGTTCAAGTCGGCAGGCTTCACCTGGGGCACGATCCTGTCCACGCTGGTGTCGTTCGCGCTGTTCGGGATCCTGTTCGCGATGCCGCTCTACTTCCGCGACGTCCGCGGGCTCGACTCGCTCGGCGCCGGCGTGCGGCTGCTGCCGATGATCGGCGGAATGGTGGTCGGCATGATCGCGGGCACCCGGCTGCAGAGCCCGGTCAAGACCGCCGACGGCACGCCCGGCGCGCCGCGCGTGGGCGCTAAGGCACTGGTCGCCGTCGGTTTCGCGGTGATGGCGGCGGCCCTCGCGACCGGCGCGCTCACCAGCGTCACGAGCGGCACCGGTTACGGCGCCGCGTGGTTCGCGGTTGCCGGCGCCGGTCTTGGCCTGGCCATGCCGTCCGCGATGAACGCGGCCCTCGGCACCCTGTCCGCCGAGCGCAGCGGCGCCGGCTCGGCCGTGATCACGGCGCTCCGCCAGGTCGGCGCCACACTGGGCGCGGCCATCCTGGGCACCCTGCTCAACAACGCCTACCAGGCCAGGCTGAACCTGACCGGGCTGCCGACCTCGGCGGCGGGCGCGGTGCGCTCCGGGATCTCCGGCGGCGTCGAGGTTGCCCGCACGCTGGGTTCGGCGTCGCTGATGCACGACGTGGACGTCGCGTTCGTGCACGGCCTGGACGTGATGCTGTGGTGCTGCGCGGGCATCGCCCTGGCCGCGGCGTTGCTGGCGCTGGCCTTCCTGCCGCGCCGCGCGGGCACGCCCGCCGAGGCGGCGGTCCAGCCAGCGCCGGAGCGCGGCCAGGCCGCAACGGCCGCCCCGGCCGGTGCGCCCGCTATGGCATCCGACCCGGTGAGGACAGAATGACAATCATGAGCGAACAGGGCCCGGCCAGACCGGAGGGCCTCCGCGAGCGCAAGAAGGCCAGAACGCGTGCTTCCATCAGGGAGCACGCGCTCCGGCTGTTCCGGGAGCAGGGTTACCACGCCACGACCATCGAGCAGATCGCCGAGGCGGCCGAGGTCTCGCCGAGCACGTTCTTCCGCTACTTCCCGACCAAGGAAGACGTGGTGATCCAGGATGACATGGACGCCGTGGTCATCGCCGCGTTCGAGCGGCAGCCCGCCGAGCTGAGCCCGATCGCCGCGTTCCGCGCCGCATGGGCCGAGACCTACGCAGGGTTCACCGAGGAGGAAGTGGCCCGGCTCGAGGAGACCTCCGCAATGACCATGGAAATCCCGGAGCTGCGCGCCCGGTCGGTCGACGAGCTCAGCCGGACCATCGACGTCATCGCGGAGGCCACGGCGAGGCGGATCGGGCGCGACCCCGGCGACTTCGCCGTGCGCAACCTTGTAGGTGCGATCATCGGCGTGATCTTGTCCGCCACCATGCCCTGGGCCCCGGGCCACCACACGGCCGACACGTTCGCCCGCGTCGACGCCGCCCTGGCGCACCTGGAGGCCGGCCTCCCGCTCTAGGTTCGGCGTTAGCTGATCGACATCGTTTCGTAGGAGAGATAAAGCCGAGCGGCCCAGGACACCGGATCGCGCGCGAAGTACCGCTGCAGCGCGTCGTGGTTGAGGGCGTCGTCGAGCGCCGCCATGATCATCGATTGGTCGAGGACCAGTCGCCGATGGCCGATCGAGCCGGTCGCGGGGTTGACCGCGTCGTAGAAGCCACCTTCGGAGCTGTAGATGCCCGGATACAGACTGCGCAGGGCCTCGATGTTCGCGTAGGCCTGCTGGGGCAGGACCGTCAGCGCGATCACCGACGCGTGCGGGCTGACGGTATCCTCGGTCGCGCAGGTGGTGCACTGGGCCAAGCCTTCGCCGGCGGGAAACGCGAGTCCCTCGACGCCGAAGCCGCCGTAGTTCCCGGTGTCGTCCGCCGTGCTGGAGGGCGACATGCCCCAGACCGGATAGTGCAGGACCTGCGTCGCGTATTTCTCCTGGACCTCGGCCCAGCGCAGGTCGTCGAGGCCCAAGCTGTGCGTGCCCCAGGTCGTCTCGGGCACGACGAGGTTGGCCATCAGGCCCTCGAACATGCCGCCGGCATAGGTGGGCACGAACGTCAGCGAGGTCCCGGGGTAGGTGTAGTGGCCCTCCCAGACGTTGAACTTCTTGCCTGACTGCGGGTCGGTGTAGGTCTGCCAGTACCCCGGCACCGGCCACTGGCCCTGCGAGGAGTAGTCCGGGTCGGTCGGGCACTGCTTGGGAGGCAGTGTCCGCCACGTCCGCCACCAGACGTCGCCGGGCATCTGGTGCATGCCCATCCCGATGTAGATCGCGATTCGGGGGTCGCTGTAGAGCGTGTCGACGTGGTAGGGGGCTGGCCCCTGGTCGACGTAGTAGCCCCCGTACATCGTGCCGGTGTGCTGGTTGCCGAGCGCCGCGTTGACATTGCAGTCCGTCTGGGCCCGGTTGTCGTAGAAGATCGCGAAGTTCATTGGGTCCAGGAGCCGGTCGGCCAGGCCGCGAAGCTCGGGCAGCGCCTGGCGGACCTCGATCAGCCCGGATGCGTACCAGCCGTTGTCGACCGCCGAGACGAACCAGCAGTTGTCCTGGGCCGGGGTCGTCTCTCTGCAGTCGCCCTGCCCGGGGTTCGACAGGACGTTGCCGTTATTGGTGTCATACCACTGGTACAGGAAGCCGTCGTAGCGCTTCAGCGTGGTGACTTCGTCGAGCGTCGCGCTGATCAGCGAATCGGCCCGCGCGCGGTCGATCAGGCCCAGATCGTGGGCAGCGACGACCGCCCATAGGTACACGCCGATGTCCGCCGCCGAGGTGTAGGTACCGCGGACGGCGCCGGGGCCGAGGTTGTCCAGCGGCAGATTGGTGCTGGGGTCGACGTCGGCGGCGTAGAACTTCCACGTGTCTGCGGCGATGCTGTGCAGCACCAGGCGCTGGCGGGCGCTGAGGGCGCCACCGCCCTGGTCGGCGAGAGCCTGTCCCGGCACGCCCGCCGCGAACAACAGCGCGCACGCTGCGATCAGCGCTGCGGCGCAGACTCCTGCGCGGCGGGCGGTGCCGGGGAGGTAACTGCGAACGTCCACGGCCAGCCTCCTACTTGACCGTGAACGTTGACGGCGTGAGCGTGCCGACGGCGGAGGTGTCACTGACCCACAGGTCGAACGGCCCGGGCTCGACCACGAACTGGCCCTGATCGTTGTAGAAGCCGAAGTTCTGGCTACCGAGCGTGAACGTGACCGTCTTGGACTGTCCCGGTGCCAGCGTCACGCGCTGGAAGCCCTCGAGCTTTTCCACGGGCTGCAGGATGCTCGTGTAGTTCTCGTGCAGGTAGAGCTGCACGACGTCATCGCCGGCGACAGACCCGGTGTTGGTGATGGTCGTGCTGACGGTCAGCGGACCGTTCGCCGACACGCTCGTCGAGGACAGGTGCGGGCTGGACAGCGAGAACGTCGTGTACGAGAGCCCGTAGCCGAACGGGTACAGCGGCGCGTTCGGCGCGTCGAGGTACCTGGACGTGTACTTGTTGTTGGGGTCATACGGCCTGCCGGTCGGCAGCTCGTTGTACGAGATCGGGATCTGCCCGACATTCACCGGGAACGTCATCGGCAGCTTGCCACCGGGATCGACCTTCCCGAACAGGACATCGGCGACCGCGTCGCCGCCCTCGGTGCCGGGATACCACGCCTCCAGCAGCGCCGGCGCGTTGGCGGCCAGCCAGTCGATCGTCAGCGGCCGTCCGTTCATCATCACGACCACGTAGGGCTTGCCGGTACTGGCGATCGCCTGCACGAGTGCGAGCTGCTGACCGGGCAGGCCGAGCATCGTGCGCGACGATGCCTCACCGCTGTCTGAGGACGGCTCGCCGACGACCACGACCGTGACCGCCGCCGACCGCGCAGCGCTGACCGCGGCGCCAAATCCCGACGTGGACGTGCAACTGGTGTCGCAGCCCTGTGCGTAGGTGACGTTGGCGTTCGGCACCGCCGCCTTGATCCCGTTCAGAACCGGAACGATCTTGTCGACCGAGACCAGGTCGCCTGGGGTGGTGTCGTAGCCGATCGGCACGTCAGGTCCGAGCTGGTCGAGCGGGTCGTCGGCGAGCGGGCCGACCACCGCGATCGACGGCGTGCTGGCGCTCAGCGGCAGCGCCTGGTGGTGGTTCTCGAGCAGGACCATCGACTCGTCTGCCGATTTCCGCGCCGCGGCCAGGTTGGCGGGCGTCAGCTCCGCCGTCTGCACCCGCGTCGGATCGGTCAGGGGGTGCGAGAACATGCCGGCCAGGTACTTGAGCGTCAGCACGTGCCGGACCGCGTTGTTGAGCTGGGCCATCGTGATTTTCCCGGACGCGAGCAGCTGCGGTCCGTAATTGTCGTAGGTCGAGAACTGGCTGGAGCTTCCTACCTGCACCGCCATCTCGATGTTGATTCCGGCCGTCAGTGCCAGCTGTGCCGCTTGTGCGCCGTTTGCTGCGTAGCCGAAGGCCTCGAGCTCCTGGACGGCCTGGTAGTCACTGAGAGTCGTGCCGCCGAAGCCCCATTCGTCGCGCAGGATTGTCGTCAGCGTGTACGGATTGGCGGTGTTGGGCACGCCGTTAAGCGAGTTGAAGGAGGCCATCACCGTCGCAGCGCCTGCGTCGACCGCTGCCTTATAGGGCGGCAGATAGTCGTTGAACAGCTGCTGGGTGGACATGTCGACCGTGTTGTATTCCCGGCCGGCGACCGGGGCGCCATAGGCCGCGAAGTGCTTGACGGTCGCCGCCATCTTGTCCGGAGCCGCGAAGTTGGTGCCCTGATAGCCGCGAACCTTCGCGGCGGCGATCGCGGAGCCCAGATACGGATCCTCGCCCGCGCCCTCGACGACGCGGCCCCAGCGCGGATCGCGGCTGATGTCGACCATCGGGTTGAACGTCCACTTGATCCCGTCCGCGGTGGCCTCCGAGGCCGACACGGATTCGTCGTTCTCCACCAACGCCGGATCCCAGCTGCTGGCTTCGGCGAGCGGCACCGGGAACATCGTCTTGTAACCATGGATGACGTCGAGCCCGAAGATCAGCGGGATTCCGAGCCGTGAGTCCAGCGCCTGCTGCTGGACCTGGTTGATGTTGTTGACGCCAACGAGGTCGAGGACAGAGCCGATTTGCCCGTTCTTCGCCTCAGTCAGCAGGTCACCCGGCGTGCCGTTCGGCCCGTCCGGACCCGCCATCTCCAGCTGGCCGAACTTCTCGGCGACAGTCATCCGCCCCAGCAGGGCGTCGACCTTCGCGCTAATCGACTGCTGATTAGCCGTTAGGGCACTCGCACGGATCGTGCGAGCGGCCGACGAAGGCGTGGTCGACCCACTCGTGAGCAGCGCCACGGTCACGATGAACACTGCCGCCAAGCCCGCGCCAAATCCAAAGCGGCGCCTCGGCTTGGCCCAGGCCACGCGAGCTACTCGATCCGCCATTTCTCTCTCCTTCCCGACACCTCCCCAACCGCCGCTTATACCCCCGTGCGCGAGTCACGTCAACAGGCGCCGCCAAAATGGCGAAGCGCACCTGGGTGCCTGATCTTCCGGACCGCGGATCCTTAAGGATTCTCAGCCGAAAGGACCGGATCAAATGCCGGAAAACAAGACGTATACGCCGGAGTTCCGGGTCGCGGCGCAAGACCGGCGGGGCTGGCCGGACCCGTTCACCTCTGCCCAGACTGCCCGGGCCTGCGAAGCGGGAATGTTGCGCGTTCAACTATCGTTACGCGCAGCAGGTAGGCTCGGCACATCCGGCCGGGCGCCCTGGAGGAGGAGCCATGCCAGCGGTTACCGTCGACGACATCTTGCTGCTGCCCCGGATCTCGGAGCCGGACCCCGCGGTCGCGCGGGACCGCCAGGTGCTCGCGGTGACGACCGCGCCCTCAGCTTTCGAAGGCGAGGGGTTCCCGGTCCGCCGCGCGTTCGCCGGCGTCGACCTGGGAGCCCTGGACCCGTTCATTCACATGGACCAGATGGGCGAGGTGGACTACGCGCCCGGTGAGCCGAAGGGCACGGCCTGGCACCCGCACCGCGGGTTCGAGACCGTGACCTACATCATCGACGGGACGTTCCGGCACCAGGACTCCAACGGCGGTGGCGGCCTGATCACCAACGGCGACACCCAGTGGATGACCGCCGGCGGCGGCATCCTGCACATCGAGGAGCCGCCCGAGGAACTGGTGGTCAGCGGCGGGCTGTTCCACGGCTTCCAGCTGTGGGTGAACCTGCCGGCCAGGCTCAAGATGGCCAACCCCCGCTACCAGGACATCAGGGCCGGCCAGGTCGCGCTACTCAGCTCGCCGGACGGCGGGACCCTGGTCCGCGTGATCGCGGGCGAGGTCGACGGGCACGCGGGCCCCGGCGTGACCCACACCCCGATCAGCCTGCTGCACGCCACGCTGGAGCCCGGAGCCCAGCTGCGGCTGCCGTGGCGGGCCGACTTCAACGCGCTCGGCTACGTGCTCGCGGGCTCGGGCACGGTTGGCCGCGATGGGCGGCCGGTGCGGACCGGGCAGCTCGCGGTGTTCGGGCCCGGCGACGTGATCACCGTCGCCGCGGGCGGCCGCGCCGACGGCCCGAGCCAGGGACTCGACATCCTGGTGCTCGGCGGCGAGCCGATCCGCGAGCCGGTCGCGGCGTACGGGCCGTTCGTCATGAACACCAGGGACGAGCTGGTCCAGGCCTTCGAGGACTTCCAGGCCGGCCGGCTCGGCACGATCCCGGCCGAGCCGCATCCCGGGCACGACGTCCTCTAGGCGGGCAGCCAGGCGGGCCGGGCGGGCAGCGTTCAGTATCGGAGATGAGAGACTCGCGGCATGACATATATCGCCGCCGCCGACCGTTATGAGTCCATCCCGTACCGCCGCTGCGGGCGCAGCGGGATCCAGCTCCCCGAGGTCTCCCTCGGGCTGTGGCACAACTTCGGCGACGACCGCCCGCTGGAAAACAGCCGGGCGATCCTGCGGCGGGCGTTCGACCTGGGCATCACCCACTTCGACCTCGCCAACAACTACGGGGTCCCGTACGGCTCGGCGGAAAAGAACTTCGGCCGGATCCTGCGCGAGGATTTCCGGCCGTACCGGGACGAGCTGATCATCTCGACCAAGGCCGGTTACGACATGTGGCCGGGACCGTACGGCGAGTGGGGCTCACGGAAGTACCTGCTGGCCAGCCTGGACCAGTCGCTGCAGCGGATGGGCCTGGAGTACGTCGACATCTTCTACAGCCACCGGTTCGACCCCAACACCCCGATGCAGGAGACGCTCGGGGCGCTCGACACGGCCGTGAAATCGGGCAAGGCGCTGTACGCGGGCATCTCGTCCTACTCGGCGGAGCGGACGGCCGAGGCGGCCGGGATCATGCGCCGGATGGGCACGCCGATACTCATTAACCAGCCCTCGTACTCGATGCTGAACCGCTGGATCGAGGGCGGACTGCTGGAGGTGCTCGGCCAGGAAGGTATCGGCTGCATCGCGTTCTCGCCGCTCGCCCAGGGCGTGCTCAGCGGCAAGTACGACAACGGGATTCCCGAGGGCTCGCGGGCCAGCCGTCACACCTCGCTGGACACCGCCCAGCTCAGCGACGCGACGCTGAGCCACGTGCGCGCGCTCGGCGAGATCGCGCGGGCGCGCGGCCAGTCGACCGCGCAGCTCGCCCTCTCCTGGGCGCTGCGGGACCAGCGGGTCACGTCGGTGCTGATCGGCGCCAGCAGCGTCGCGCAGCTCGAGGAGAACGTGGCAGCGGCCGGGCACTCGTCGTTCACCGCCGACGAGCTCGCGGCGATCGACCGGGACGCCGTGGAAGCGGGCATCAACATCTGGGCCGCGTCCAGCGCGGGCTGACCAACCGCAGCGGCGATGAGCAGCCTCGACGGGCACCGGCACGTGCTGACCGACCGCCTGGACCTTCGCGCGGTCGCCGAGGCCGACGTCGGCGCCCTGCACCGCCTCACCTCCGATCCAGTGCATTCCGACCACGTTCCCGGGGGGCTGCAGGAGACCCCGGAGAGCACCCGCGCCTGGATCGAGCGCTTCCGCGGCCGGTGGGACATCACCGGGCTCAGCTACTGGACAGTCCGGCTCCGGGCGACCGGGGAGGTGATCGGGATCGGGGGCGCCGAGTGCCGCCCCGGATTCTGGAACCTCTTCTACCTCCTGGATTCCGGTTTCTGGGGCAGCGGCTACGCGACCGAGCTGGCCCGGGCCGCCCGGCGCGCGGCGGAGTCCGTCGATCCGGACCTGCCGCTGGTCGCCTGGATTCACGAGGACAACGCCCCGTCGCAGGGCGTCGCGCGCCGCCTCGGCCTGACGGACTACGGCCTGCTGGGAGCGGCCCACTGGAACGGCGAGCCGATGCACTACTGGGCCGACCGCGAACCCGGTGCCCGCCTGGGCCCGCGCTAGGGCACGGCTGTCATGGAGTTCACTACGCCAGACGCTTCGTAGACGGTGTAGTTCATCACCTCGCCCATGGTGGGCCTGGCGCTTCCCGGCGAGACAGATATCTGCGGGGGGTCAACGGCGACCACTTCCTCGTCGAGCACCGCTGAGGTCGCCGGGTCGAAGATGAGAGTGTCCCGGGTGCCATACTCGGTCACGCCCACACCAATGCCTTGGCGGCCGAGCTTGTCGGTCATCGGGCCAAGCGATTCGATGCCCGGCAGGTTCTCGATCATGCGGTAGAGCTCGGCCCTGATCCTCGGCGGGGCGCCCGACTGCAGAAACGTTCCGGCGAAATCAAACGTGGCGTCGGTGTCCGCATGCCCATCTTCGAAGTGCTGCACAATGAACCGTTCGAGCGCGGCCGGTTCCGTCGGCAGGTCTGCAGTACGGGGATAAACAGTAAGGTCAATCTCCTGCCCCTTCGGGAATGTCTGCGAGGGGATAACGCCGTCACTGCATGGGCCCGCAGGTGCGCCAGCTACTTCGCGTCCCTTGCCGTCGGGCGCCGCCCAGACCTGAACGGTCTGGACGCAAATGCCTGCGGTATCTGGCTGACTTGCCACCCCGCCGTTCCACTGGCCCTCGATGGTCTTGACGTAGATGTAGCGGCCCGGTCCCGTGCTGGCAGCAGCCGGCTGGCTGGCCGCAGTCCGCGCCACTTCGGCGAGGACCACCGCGGCCGGGCCTTTTGATCGTGGTGTATGCCCGGGAACCTTCGCCGGCGAGCCGGGGATGATGGCAAGCGCCACGGCTGCGCCCGCCGCAGCAGCCACGGCGACACCCGTCAGGGCGGCAATCTTGATACGGCGGCGGGCCGGGCCTGTCGCGGGCCGCTGCGCGGTGATCTGCCGGTAGAGCGCGACCGCGGCCGGGGAGTCCGGGTCGTCGAGGGTGACATGCCGGGCTGGTGCCGCCTCGGTGAGCATCGTGTCAAGATCCATCACTAACTCCGCTCGGCTTGACGACTGGCCGGAACGGGGCGGCCGGTCTGGGTTTTGGTCGCAAGCAACTCGCGCAGACGTGCCTTCGCCTTGTGCACCCGGATCCCAACGGCGTTCACCGAGCACCCGAGAGTCTGGGCAGCCTCGGCATGCGTGAGTTGCTCCCAGTGCACGAGCAGTAGCGCCTCGCGTTCAGCGGGCTTCAGCCGGGCGATCGCCGCGAGCAAGCGCTCTTGTGCTGGATCCTGAACCGTGCCGACGAAGTGCCCCTTGTCGTGCTGCTCGGCTTGGCGCCGGTCGGCCGCGAGGCGGTGGATCAGGTTGTCCCGCCGACTGGCGCTGCGGTGGCGCCGGGAGATCACCCGCCGGGCCGTCCCGTAGAGCCAGAAACGATCACCGGGAGGTGGTGGAACGTCGGCCAGGCGTCGCCAGGCGGTCATGAATACCTCCGCGACGACGTCGGCCACCTCGTCCACAGGGCCCAGGCGATTTACCGCATAGGCCTGGACCGGACGGAAGTACGCCTGGTAGAGCCGATGAAAGCGGAGTTCTGGTTCATCACTGCCCTCATCAGTGCTCGCCACAGATGCTCCTCGCAACCGAGTTGCTTACGCCTCATGAATCTCCGGCCGAGGCCAGAAGCTTTCCGGTTCGCGACAATAGTTCGAATCATCCTCAGCGCAGCATGGATGAGGATCTGGCTACGCGACCCGCCACATGATCCAAAAGACGGGGCCTAGCCGGGCTCGGCGGCCAGGCGCCGCAGCGCACCGCGGACCACCTCGGGGTCGGTGGTGGCCCAGAACGGCGGCAGCGACGCGCGCAGGAACCCGCCGTACCGCTTGGTCACCAGCCGGGGATCCAGGATCGCGACCACTCCCCTGTCGCTCATCGTGCGCAGCAGGCGGCCGGTCCCCTGGGCGAGCAGCAGCCCGGCCTGCGCCGCGGCGACCGTCATGAAGCCGTTGCCGCCGCACGCCTCGACGGCCCGCTGCCTGGCCGAGGCCAGCGGGTCGTCGGGCCTGGGGAACGGGATCCGGTCGATGATCACGAGCTGCAGCGACCGGCCGGGGACGTCCACCCCCTGCCACAGCGACAAGGTGCCGAACAGGCAGGTCGCCTCGTCGGCGGCGAACCTGGCGATGAGCTGGGACGTCGGATCCTCGCCCTGGCACAGCAGCGGGTAGTCGATCCGCTCACGCAACTCGCCGGCGGCCTGCTTGGCGGCCCGCATCGAGGAGAACAGGCCGAGCGTGCGGCCCCCGGCCGCGGTGACCAGCTCGCAGATCTCGTCCAGATACTGCGGCGCGAGCCCGTCCCGGCCCGGCGGCGGCAGGTGCCGGGCGACGTAAAGGATGCCGCTGCGCGGGTGGTCGAACGGTGAGCCGACGTCCATCCCGGACCAGGTCAGAGGGTGCGGTTCGGCTGCATGATCTTCGTGGCCGGCCGGTTCGCCATCGTAGGGCGGCACAGTGTCGGCCGGCACGGTCTCAGACGGCACAGCCTCAGACGGCACAGCCTCAGACGGCACGGTCTCGGACGTGGCTGGCCTCACCGCCGCGTCCGGCGTCGCCTGCGGCATGGCCGCGTCACCCGCGGGCAGCCCCCACTGTCTCGCCAGCGGGTCGAACGAGCCGCCGACCAGCAGCGTGGCGGAGGTCAGCGCCACCGTCCGCTGGCCGAACAGCCGCTCGGCCAGCAGCCCGCCGACCGCGAGCGGTGCCACCCGGAGAGTCGGCGGGCGGCGGGCATCAGGATCGACCGGGACATCCAGCCACACAACGTCCGGGCGCGCGGCGACGTCCGGGCCGAACGCGCTCAGCATGCGGTCCGCTGCATCGTGCAGCTCGTCGAGCGCGGCCAGGGCGACCCGCCGCGCCGCGAGCTGCTCCGGCTCATCGTCCGCGTTCTTCGCGCTGGTGCGGATCTCGGTGGCGCACGATCCGGCGGCGTCCCTGAGCGCGGCGAGCGCGACGGCGAGGTGCTCTGTCAGCACGTCGATGCGCCCGGCGGGCGCGTCGGCCAGCATCAGGGCCAGCCCCTCCCCCGCATCTTTGAGCCTGCCCGCGGCGTCGTCGGTGACCTGCTTGCCGCATCGCCGGGCCGCGGCCTCCACCGCGGGGGCCGAGAGCTCGGCCGTGGCAATCGACGTCACCCGGTCGACGAGGTCATGGGCCTCGTCGATGATCACGACGTCGTGCTCGGGAAGCACGTTGCCGTCCTCGAGCGCGTCAATGGCCAGCAGCGCGTGGTTGGTGACCACGATGTCGGCACGACTGGCGATCTCGCGGGCCTTCTCGGCGAAGCACCGGGTGCCGAAGCCGCAGCGCTGGGACCCGATGCACTCCCGCGCGGTGACCGCGACCTGCCGCCAGGCCCGCTCGTCCACGCCCGGCACGAGCTCGTCTCGATCGCCGGTCTCGGTCTGCTCGGCCCACTCCCGCAGCCGGGTCACCTGCCGGCCGATCTCCGTGTTCGGCGAGGGGTCGAACAGAGCGTCCTGCGAGTCGTCGGCGGCGCCGGTCTGCAGCCGGTGCTTGCACAGGTAGTTGCGCCGTCCCTTGAGAATCGCGAACGTCGGCGCCCGGCCGAGCAGTGGCTTGAGCGCTTCGGCGAGCCGCGGCAGGTCGCGGTCGATGAGCTGGCTCTGCAGCGCGATCGTGGCCGTGGACACCACGACCGTGGCGTCGAGCCCGGCCGCGTGCCTGGCCGCCGGCACCAGGTACGCCAGCGATTTTCCGGTGCCGGTGCCCGCCTGGACCGCGAGGTGCTCGCCGCCGTCCATGGACCGGGCCACGGCCTCGGCCATCTTGACCTGCCCAGGCCGCTCGGCGCCGCCTATCCCGGCGACCGCGGCGGCCAGCAGCGTCGGCACATCGGGTAGTTCACTTGGTTCGCCGGCCACACCTGAAACGTATCGCTCTCCTACGACGATCCGCGGCAGCCAAACGCGCTACGGCACAACAATGACCGGGCAGCGCGCGTGCCGCGCCAGCCAACCCGGAATCGAGCCGGCCACATGGCGCAGCTTGTGCGCCGACGCCCCAACGACGAGCGCGTCGGCGCTGCTGGAATCGGCGGTGGCCGCGAGTTCCTTGGCCGCGTTCCCGCGCCGCGCCATCACGCTGACGTCGAGTCCCTCGGCGTCGCATACCTGGTCCAGCTCGGCGAGCAGCCACGGCTCGAAGTCCTGGCGCTCCCTGGCGGTGCAGATGACCTGCCCGGTCATCGGCTCACAGTAGACGCCGAACGGGATCACGTAGACGACGAGCAGCGGCCGGCCAAGCCGGCGGGCCAGCCCGGCCGCGTAGGCCAGCGCGTTCCGGCTGGACGGGGACGCGTCATAGCCGATCACGACGGGGTGGCCGGGCCCGCGGGCACCGGGCGCCCGGGCGGACTGATCCTGCTGCGCCCTCCGCGGTTCCGGCTCGTCACGCTCACCAGGGCGGCCGTGTGCTTCCCGGCGTGCCTGTTGGGGCGGCCTTTGCGGGCCATCCGCGCGGTCAGGCTGGTCCCAGCGCGGCTCGGGCCCTGGCTGCTCCATGAGATTGGTCCTTGCGGTTCATGCTCCGCTTCGTAGGAACGGCTCCATCATATGACTTAGTTCGCACTAAGCAAATACTCTCCCGGAGCCACCGAGGCAGCACCGGACGTGGTCGCTTCATTGTCCCAGAAATCCCCGGTAACTCCCGGACAGGCACGAAGGAAATCCAGGTCACATCCCCGGTCTCGGCGCTCCGCGCGCCCGCAACAGCATCGTGGGTCCCACCCGGTTGCAAGAAGAACAGCGTGGAACCCACGACCGCATTGGGTGACCACAACGGACGGTCGGAGGTGGGCGAAAAATGGCTATTTAGGCCCCTTGGCGAGAGTGCTGGGGAGGTCTAGGGTCGGGAGTAGGTGAGCCGGGAAGGCTGGTCGGCGCGACATACCCGTACGCGTCCGCCAGGAGAACCCGATGACCGCCGAATACACACCTGCTGACACCGCATCCACCACCAGCGCGGCCCCCGTGGCCCGCCAGGCCGCGGTTCCCGCACCGCCAAGCTGGGCCTGGATGCGCGGCGCGCTGATCCTGACCGGCGCCGCGCAGCTGATCACGATCTCGGCGCTGACCAGCGCCGACCCGCTGGCCGCCACCTGGTACTCGCTGCTGCTGGCGATCGCCCCGGCGCTGCTGGTGGCCGCGGCCGCGTTCGCACCGGCCCCGGCAAACCTGCCCCTCGCCGTCATCGCCGCCGTGGTCCTCGTCGTCGGCATCATCGCCGGGATCGCGCACACCGGCGCGTTCTACCTGCCCGCGCTCGTGGTGCTGGCCGTCGGAGTGGCCAGGATCTGGCGAGAGCGCGGCTGAGCCCGGATTTAATCGGTGGCCGTCACGCGCCGGCACGCCATAGCGTGAGCGGCGACGTCTAGCGGGCTGGCGGCGGTGTGAGCGCCACCCACAGAGGAGAAATGGCCTTGTCCATGGTCATGGTCCGCCGTGTCCGGGCGGCGACCAGCAGCACCGAACCCAGCCGGTGCCCACTTCCTGCATGACCGCGCGCTGATCATCCAGCTCGTCCGCGCCGCTGGCGCTGGCGACGGACGGCTCGTGCTCGACCTCGGAGCCGGTAGTGGCGCGATCACGGCCAGGCTGGCCGAGGCCGGGGCCCGGGTCATCGCCGTGGAGCGGGACCCGCGCCTGGCAGCCCGGCTGCGGCAGCGCTTCGGCCGCGACCCGAGGGTCCGCGTGGTCGAGGCTGACCTTCGCCAGGTGAAGCTGCCGCGGCGCGAGTTCCTGGTCGTGGCCAGCCCGCCGTTCTCGCTCACGACTACGCTGTGCCGCCGCCTGCTCGGTGATCCGCGGGTCAGGCTCGCCGCCGCCGAGCTGATCATCCAGGACGGCGCCGCCAGGTGGCTGGCGAGCCCGCGCCCGCGCGACGCCGAGACGGCCTGGTGGACCGCCCGTTACGAGGTACGGCTGGCCAGGACGGTCAACGCGGCGAGCTTCACGCCGCCGCCCAGCGTGGCGGCGGCGCGGCTGTCGATCAGGCCGAGGCCAATGCCCGCCCCGGCGCAGCGGCAGCTGCGGGTGCTGCTGCGCGCCGCCTATCGCAGGCCCGGCACAAGGGCAAGCACGGTGCTCGCGAACGTCGGCGCGCCCGGCGGCAGGCGGCTGCTGACCCGGGCCGATATCGACCCGGCCGCGATGGTCGAGCAGATCACCGCGGAGCAATGGCATTGCCTCGCGCTCCTGCTGTCGGTCAACGGGCCGTCCACATGATCTGGGAGCCTGAAGCGCACATTAGGGCTTGCGCGGCGGGTGTCTGGTTGTGCGGGCTGGTCATGGCGTGCTGGGGTTGTCGAATTCGCCGTTGCGCACGCCTGCGGTGAAGGCGTTCCACTCGCTGGGGGTGAACTGGAGCACGGGGCCGTGGGGTGATTTGCTGTCACGTACGCCGGTCTGGCCGCCCCTAGCTGGGCGACCCCGACGCGGTTGCTGTTGGAGAAGCTGCGCGTGCTTTTGGTCCACGTGATCTGCTGCACGGTGGGGTCCTTTCGCCTTGATTCGTAAGGGGGCGACTGCCGGGTCGGCTCTGGCGAGGCGGTCCCGGCCCGGTAGTCACGTCAGGGAAGAACGGGTTGCTTTAGTGGATGTTGGGATGGTTCCCGCCACATTGGCCGCAGCTTGTCGCTGCCCGGCTTTGGAGTCGTTAGATGCCCGCTTGTCATCAGGTGGGGCAGGCAGTGTTGGGGCTGCGTGCCCGGTTCCCTGCTGGGCGGGCATTCTGTCCTGATGAGCGCTGTCAGCGAGGCGACGCAAGCCGACGTGGAGTCCGGGCCGGACCGGCTGCGGAGCCGGATCGAGGAGCTTCCGGGGAGCTGGTTTTACCGTGCGGCTTGGCGAGTCCGGCCTGCCGGGCAGGCCGGTGATCTGGCTGCGCACCCGGTCAGGGGTGACGCCGTGCCCGGTCAGTATTGCGGCGGTGATGCCGTGCCGACGCCGACCAGGCGACGGGTCCGCCGCGGCAGCGGCACCAGGGCGGCGGCGGTCTTGGCACCGGCACGTGGACCGCGCCGTCGACCCAGCTCTACGGACATGTCCACGCCGCTAAGCGAAGGAGCGCGCCTCGAAGCTGATCCCGCCACGGTCGGCCATCCGTAGCACCCGCCTGCCGCAGCGCGGCGGGCGGCGGAGGTAGAGGGTGAAGTGCCAGGCCTTGAACCCCAGGTCGAAGTCGCGGCCCGCCAGGTGCCACGCGGTCTCGTCGTGCGGGATCTCCGGCCCCAGCCGGTACAGGTTCCTCGTCTGCAGCGGCAGGCAGATAGAGCGCAGATCGCCGGTTATCGACCACACATTGTGGAAGACCAGCGTGGCCGGCGAGACCCAGAACTCGGCGCTCCGCAAGGGCACCGGCGGCTCGACCCGGCGCACGATGTAGTCGAGGTCGAGGTGCAGTGTCAGGGCCGACGGCGCGGTGTCGTCGAGGTCGTCCTGCTCGAGGAACTCCTCCGGGGTCAGGTCGTCGGGCGGGCCCTCGTCGTCAGTGACGGCGATGGCGTGGATCTGGCAGGAGTCCCACGACATCGCGTCGAGGTCCTGATCCGTCCAGGTGGCCTTGGTCAGGCCGGACTCGGGGTGCACAGCCGTCTGCATAGGACAAGTATCGACCAGCACGAGCACATCGACATTGGGTGCGGCTCCGAAGGGATCTCTAATTAGTAGTTTTCCGGATGGCCAGTTGACCGGTGTTGTCGTCTCCTACCGCCGTGTGCAGGGGGAAGGAGGCGGCGGCTGACGCGGGGCGCCAGCTGCGGGCGGCGGAGTTCGCGGCCCGGGCGGGGCTGGCGAGGACATCATCGAGGGTTATCCGGCGCGGCGGCTCTACGAAGCCTTTAGCTTCCTGGCTGAGGAGAATCTTCCGGACGGTGCTGAGGGCGGCTCGCGTCAGCGGTTCCGGCTCCGGCGCCAGTGACGCCGCGCATGGCAGGGCCAGCTCGACCACCTGGGCCCCTTGGAATAGATCGTCCAGTTAGGCCGCGTCATGACTGGACGATCTAGCAGGCCAGCGCGCGCAGCTGCCACGATAGGTCGCATGACTGAGCCAACCCGCGAATCCAGCGGCACCGCGGCCTACCGCGCAGCACGCGACCTGCTGCTGCGCCACCGGGAGGACTACGAAGCCGCCATGGCAGCGTTCGCCTGGCCGCAGCTCGACGAGTTCAACTGGGCGCTCGACTGGTTCGACGTGCTCGCCGCCGAGCACCCGGACCGCGACGCGCTGCGCGTCGTCACGGCCGACAGCGACACCCGGCTGACCTACGCGCAGATGGCCGCGCGCTCGAACCAGGTCGCCAACTGGCTGCGCGATCTCGGGGTGCGCCGCGGCGACCGGGTACTGCTCATGCTCGGCAACATCGCGCCGCTATGGGAGGTCATCCTCGCCTCGATCAAGCTCGGCGCGGTGATCATCCCGGCGTCCACGCTGCTCGGGCCCGAGGACCTGGCCGACCGGATCGCCCGCGGCGACGTGCGGCACGTGGTCACCGAGGACGCTCATACCCCGAAGTTCGAGGGGCTCAACGGGACGTGGACCCGGGTCGTGGTCGGTGCGGCCGCGCCGGGCTGGCACCACTACGACGACGCCGGGACCGCACCGGCAGACTTCGCTCCCGACGGCCCGACCAGAGCGACCGACCCGCTGCTGCTGTACTTCACGTCGGGCACGACCGCGCAGCCGAAGCTGGTCGAGCACACCCACGTGTCGTACCCGGCCGGGCACCTGTCCACGATGTACTGGATCGGCCTGCAGCCGGGCGACGTGCACCTGAACATCTCCTCCCCCGGCTGGGCCAAGCACGCCTGGAGCAACGTGTTCGCGCCGTGGATCGCGGGCGCAACCTCGCTGATCCTGGGCCACGAGCGGTTCAGCGCCCAGGCGCTGTTCGACGCGCTGCCCGCCTGCGGGGTGACCTCACTGTGCGCCCCGCCCACGGTCTGGCGGATGCTCGTGCAGGCCGACCTGGCCGGCGCGGACGTACGCAGCCTGCGCGAGTGCGTCGGTGCCGGCGAGCCGCTGAATCCTGAGGTCATCGAGCAGGTACGCAGAGCCTGGAACGTGACGGTCCGTGATGGGTACGGCCAGACAGAGACCACGGCGCAGATCGGCAACCCGCCAGGGGCCGGACTGCGCCTCGGCTCGATGGGCCGTCCGCTGCCCGGTTACGAGGTGGCGCTGGTCGACCCGATCACCGGCGAGCAAGCCGAGGAGGGCGAGATCTGCCTGCCGCTCGCGCACCGCCCGCTCGGGCTGATGACCGGCTACAAGGACGACCCGCAGCGCGCCGCCGAGGCCATGCGCGACGGCTACTACCACACCGGCGACGTCGCCTCCCGCGACGCGGACGGCTACATCACCTACGTCGGCCGGACGGACGACGTGTTCAAGGCGTCCGACTACCGGATCTCGCCGTTCGAGCTGGAGAGCGTGCTGATCGAGCACGAGGCCGTCGCCGAGGCGGCCGTGGTGCCCTCGCCAGACCCGCTCCGGCTCGCGGTCCCCAAGGCCTTCGTCATCCTGGCGGCCGGCCACGAGCCCGACGGCGATACCGCGCTCGCGATCCTCGCCTACGCCAGAGAGCGGCTGGCCCCGTACAAGCGGGTCCGGCGGCTGGAGTTCGCCGACCTGCCGAAGACGATCTCCGGCAAGATCCGCCGGGTCGAACTGCGCGAGCAGGAGGCGGGCCGTCCCGACGACAGCCGCGGCGACACCGAGTTCTGGGAGGAGGACTTTCCCGGCCTGAAGGCTGGTCCCGCGGGATGATCCGGCTGAGCGACGACGAGACCGGGATGCTGGCCGGAGCCTCCGGCCCGGCGGCGGCGCTGTCTATGCGCGTGATTCTGGCGGCCGCAAGGATCCAGGGCGCAGGCCGGCTGATCCCGATCGCCTCCGCGCACGTGGATAGCTGTCTCTACCATGGGCCGTCCAGCCTCGACTTTGCTCGCGCCCTCTTGTCCGGTGGCGGCCGTGTCCGCGTCCCGACCACCCTGAACGTTGGCGGGCTGGACCGCAGCCGCCCGGACCTGTTCGCCGGGCCTGCCAGCCACGGCGAGGCGGCACGGCAGCTCATGGACAGCTATGTCGAAATGGGATGCCAGCCCACCTTCACGTGCGCGCCCTACCAGCTGCCCGGCCGCCCTGCCCCGGGCACCGACGTGGCATGGGCGGAGTCCAACGCGATCGTGTTCGGCAACAGCATGATCGGCCTGCGCACCAGCAGATACGGGGACCTGATCGACATCTGCGCCGCGATCACGGGCCGCGTCCCCTACGCCGGGCTGCACATTCCGGAGAACCGGGCCGCGCGGGCCATATTCACGGTGGAGCAGGACGCGCTGTCACGCGTGGATGAGGACCTGCTGCCCGCTCTGCTCGGCCATCACATCGGCCGACGGACGGGAACGCTCATCCCGGCCCTGGACGGCCTGCAGGCAATCGCGGTCACCGAGGACTGGGGCAAGGCCTTCGGCGCCGCCGCGGCCTCCAGCGGCGGAGTGGCTATGTTCCACATCCTCGGCGCCACCCCGGAAGCGCCGGACCTGGCCGCGGCAACACAGGGGAAGCCCCCGGTCCTGACCGAGCGGGTATCGGGCGCGGACCTGATGGCTGCGCACCGCGAGCTCACCACCGGAGCGCCGGGAGCGCGGCTCGGCGGCGTCAGCATCGGCACCCCGCATCTGTCCGCCCAGCAACTGGCCCGCCTCGCCGCGCAGCTCGCCGACCGCCAGGTCAGGGTGCCCACGTACGCCACGACCAGCCGCTTCGTGATCGGGTCAGACCCGGCAGCAGCTCAGCGCCTGGAAGCAGCCGGGGTAACGATCATCCGCGACACCTGCACCTACTTCCAGCCGGACATCATCGACCCGGGCGCGATGGTCATGACGAACTCGGCCAAGTGGGCCTACTACGCGCCAGCGATGCTCGGCTGCACCGTCATCCTCGCCAGCCAGTCCGACTGCATCGAAAGCGCCGTGTCCGGCGAGATCACCCTGAGCGGCCGTCATGGCTGACGGCGGCCTGCTGATGGCCGGGGAGCTCATCCTCGGCCAGGCAACGTCCGGGCCGCTGCTCAGGCTGACCGAACCAGTCAGCTTCTGGGGAGGGGTCGACGAGAAGACCGGCCAGATCATCGACCAGCACCATCCCCAGTACAAGGTCTGTCTGGCAGGCACCGCTCTGCTGATGGGGGCGGCCCGAGGGTCCAGCTCCTCGAGCAGCACGCTGCTCGAATGCGTCAGGCTGGGAACCGCCCCGGCGATGCTGCTGCTCACCGAGCGCGACACGATACTGCCCGTCGGCGTAGCTGCGGCGTGGGAGATCTACGGCCGTGGCCCCTCCGTGCTCCTCCTGCCCGGGCGGCTGGATACCCGGGACGGCGAGCAGATCCGGGTGGACAAGCAGGGCCGCATCTACAAATGCTCGGCTATTGCAACAGATGAGTGAGTACGTGCAGGCCAGGCCGTGGGCCGTGGCCGGCCAACATACCCGGCCTGGTGACGGCGCCCGGGCCATAGCAGACCGGTCCGCTGACCGGCAATTCGCCGTGCAGGGCTGGGCTCTTATCGGGCGCCGTTGACAAGGTGGACCGCGCCAGGCACTCTATAACCAGATGGTTTCAAAAAAGGATGGTTATAGATGGCGGCAGACCGGCTGAGCCTCGTATTCG
>Ga0209333_1000132_pt1 | contig 41697 bp, 31 predicted proteins | sample BlaSpr_A8_OM2_O3_FD_187982 | JGI IMG/M metagenome (GOLD analysis project Ga0209333, IMG submission 187982) | Forest soil microbial communities from Thunder Bay, Ontario, Canada - Black Spruce, Ontario site 2_A8_OM2_O3 (SPAdes) (version 2) | ecosystem: Environmental > Terrestrial > Soil > Boreal... | reverse complement strand
GCGCGAGCCATTTCCGCGGCGGTCACCGTGGGTATCGGCTGCCTGGCCTATTTCGCGGGAATACTAGGCTTGGTGGTCTTGATCGTGAGCGGCGCGGTTGCCTTGTATCTGGCGATCTACCGCAAGGCTCCCGAATGGCACAGGAGATTGGAACCGCTGGCGGCGGATTTGATCGGCCCGGTGCTCATTGTCCTAGCCCTTGCGTTTTGCGCGTTCGTCCTTCCACCGCTGCCCGGCGTACCAGCGCGCATCGCAGTCGCGCACGTCAAACTTGGCGCGGTGAACGTGGCATTGCTGGACGAAAGCATTGGCAGCGCCATTGTGTCGGTGGCAGGCATTACGGCCGATGGCATTTCGGCCGCGACCACGCCCCTGAGCGTGGCCCTCGATCGTCTGCAGATCACGGACACTAGCCTGGTTTCCAGGCCCGATCTGGTCCTGGCGCGCGTGCCGCAGATCGTGGCTTCGAGCGTCCGCTATCAGACGGGATCTGCGCCCGCAGGATTGTTTTCCCTGCACGGCGTGGCGGAGTCGCCGATGCTGCAGAAGGACCTGCGCAGGATAAGTTACCTGCCGGATTCTCTGCGCCGACTGGCGCCGTCGAGTTTCTGCGTGAATTGGAAGCTGGGCACGGATTTGCCGGATGCCTGCGGTGGGAGCGACGCGCTATCGCTGCGCGGCTCGGCGGATCTGAGCGATCCGGCGCGAATCCGCTTCGCCGCGGAGTCCGTTGTACGCACATCGGGTGCGGCCGTGCTCTCGCGGGCCGCGGGCACAGGTACCCAGGTTCAGATAACGGGGATACGGTCGCTGCAGGCGTCCGCGCTGCGCATTGGCGGGGGCAGGGGAACGGTCGATCTGAACAGCACCGTGCGGGCGCGCTTCGAACTGCGTGACGTAGCGGCAGCCGGCCTGCGCGTAGGCGCAACGGACTTGCTGGCTGATGCGGCGAGCCTGCGGCAGGTCAATGCCAGCGGCGGTGTGCGGCAGATCACTCTGGCGCCAGTTGGTGGTATTGGCTCCGCGATCGACTCGGTAGCGTGGGACTTTCATCTCGTTCCCAGCGCTAAGGACGATGCGCTGCGAGCGCTTGTGGAGGCGAAGAACATTCGGATATCCGGCGCGGACCCGGCCATCGATGCGGACATGCCGCTGGCCCGGGCGGGAGTCTCGGGCACGCTCTCCGCGGAGCGGTTCGATGGTGCGCTGGCCACTTCCGGGTCCACCTGGGAATCGCAGCCGGTGCGTTTTTCGGCCGATTTGTTTGCGGGCGCGATCCATGTGCCGGAACAGCCTTTCGAGATCGGCCAGACTGCCGCCTCCTTTTTCCCCTCTCGCGTCAGCGGGAAACTGAGCGCCGATGCGGGCATTCGCAGCCTGAGTCCCGTCGAGACAAACATCAATGGGAATGTGCTTTTCGCTTCGGAGGAAATCGCGTTGACTCCGGTGCGGACCACGCTGAAGAGGCTGCATCTCTCCATCGCCAATGCGTCGTCCATCTCGTTCGACAGTTCATGGGGCGTTCAGTACCCGGGCTTTCCGCGGTTCTTCGATCTGATGGAGGTCTCCAAGCTGCGGCTTTCGAGCGAAGGTTCTCTTCACGGAATCCGTTACCAGGATGGCGTCCTGCCAGTGTGGAAGCTGCCCACTGCCGCTCCGGAAGAGTTTCGGGTGGGCGGGTCGCTCTCGGGACCCCTATGGGTTGAGGCGTTGGGCGGCCGATTGCAAATCGGGCACGCCACGGCCGGCCTTAAGAAGCTGACCTTACGGGGCGGGCGGCTTGAGGAACTCGGCTTGAGCGCCCAGGCCGGCGATCTCAGCACATCACACGGCGTGAGCGGCCTGACTGTCGCAACTGATATTTCACTTACCGGATCGCCGGTCGCGGTGGCAGTCTCCGGGAGCCTGCCAGGCGCGGCGGGCTGGTCCCTGCGCGCCGATCCGCTACGGATTCAGTTCGCCGCTCCCGAGATCGACGCCGCGCCCATCTGGCGTGACACCGCGCCCATTCTGCAGGAGTTTGGCGTGGCCCTGGACGGCCTGCATCCATTCGCCCGCCTGCGAAACTTGACGGCGGAATTGGGCTTCCGGGAAGGGCTGCTCGCGTCCGCCACAGGGGGCCTGGAAGTTCTGCCGGGCGCACTCGCCAGCTTGGACTTGCATGCGCCGCTACGCTTGGCCACCGCCGAGACGGACGGCCCAATCGGCTTACGCTTCGCGCTTGCACCGGCGGACGGTTCGTCTAACTTGACCGCCTCCGTATCCGCCCACTCCACGCGGCTCCGATTGGAAGCCGAAGGCGGCGCAGGAACCGTCGGCACGGATCTGGAGACGGAACTGCGTGGTTCACTAAGTCCGGCCGAAACCAGCCGTACACCGGTTGCCAATCGCCTCGCCAGTATGTTCGCGGGACTGCGTCCGCAGGCCGACGCCGCCCTGGATGCATTCGGCGGCGGCGCAGTGGACGCGGCCTGGAAGCTGGAACTCGCCAATACGGCGCCGAACGAGCCAGCTCTGCAGGTGTCCCCCGAGCGGTGGTCCGCGAAACTTGGCCTGCCGCGCGTGGATGTGTCTTTGGGCGGCACTCGCGTGCAAGCTTCCGGCCAAGCGATCGCGGACCTGGTGGCGCGGGGCGACGCGTTGATCCTCGACGGCCGCATCCCGGCCACGGTGGAAGGGCGCGAATACGATATACCGATTTTGGCCGCGTTTACCGGCCGGGAACCGGTGCGCGCGCCGAGCGGCGACCTCCTTTGGGACCCCGCGCAGTTCGCGCCAATCTGGGACGGCTTCCAATCGCGCAATGCATCGGCTTCGAGCACCAGGGTGCTGGACCGCGCGGAACTGACGGTTGGGAACTTCTCTTTTCGGAGCATCCGGATTCCCATGCAGCCGGTTCCCGTCACCGTGGCCTACACCAATCCCCTACGGATTTCCCTGCCGCTTTCCGGGCTGGTGTTGGCAGGCACGGTGAATGGCTTCGCGCAGGCCGAGGTGGGCTGGACCGGCGGCATGGCCGCCATAACCAGCCGCCTCAGCGGGAAAGTAGAAAACTTGCAGACCGATGGGTTTGAATTGCTGTCCGGCGGAACGAGTTCCGTCCTGCTGGCGGATGTATTGAACACCGGCTTCGCCTTTCGCACGGACGATTTGCGCCTGAACCGGGAGAGGTTGACGGCGCTTCTCCAAGATCCGCTATCAGGCGAGCTGATCGACCATGTGGGCCTGCGGCTGGATGTGCGCCGCTCTCTGCCGGAGGGACCTCCAGCATATCTGCAGTCGACCAGCGTCATCGATGTTCCGCACTGGAATATCCTGGTACGCGACATCGTGCGCGATCTGCAGATGAAAACCTCGCCGGAGGCTCTCCGGTACACGGGCCTGAATCTGGGGATCGAAACGAACGGAGATCGAGTCATCACACAGGGGCCGTTCCTCACCATGCAGGGAATCGAGTTTTACTCCAAAGACAATGCCGTGAGATTCGTGGGGGACTTACGCGTACACTTGCGCCCGCCGGAGGGAACTTCGACGTCGGTGCGGGGGCTAATCGGATTACTAGGGAGCTTTCAATGATCTGGCGTTGCGCAGTTTTGTTTCTGGCTTTGTTTGCGGTGGGCTGTCAAAAGAAGCCGGTCGTTCTTGGTGTGGACCTCTACGTTCACCCGGAAGCGTCCACCCCCGACGACATTATGCTGCAAGCGGCGATTTCAAAGGAGATCGCCAAGGATCTGGCGCCCAACGGCGGCCTGGTGCATGTGCAGGTGGTGGAGTGCGTGGTATTTCTGAGCGGTTCGGTGGTATCCGATGGGGACCACCAGAAAGCCCATGCTATCGCGCAAGACATCAATCTGAGCCTGGATGGGGTGCGCATCGCAACGAAGGGCGTTCATGACGACAAATTGCACGTCGCGCCGTGACCGGCGCGCATTCAGGTATGAAACCGCGGCTTGGCGGAATTGCGTGGGCAGGTATTCTTCGCCTGCCCACGTTGGGGTGGGAACGACTACTTCTGCGCAGGGGTGCTGGTTGAGCTGGTAGTCTTTTTGTTGCCGTGCTTCGGGGCCTTCTTGGTGGTCTTCTTCGCCGGTGTGGTGCTCTTCTGGGCCGGCGTCGACTGGCTCGGCGTAGCCGGCGTTGTGGACTGCGCAAATATCATGGGCAGGCTGGCGGCGGCGAAAACGATCGCGAATAAACTCTTTTTCATGTTGATCTCTCCTTGAGGGACTTTCTTGTCCCGTCTATTCCATCTTGCCGTAACGCCCGTCTTATTACGATAGACTCGAAAGGCTAACTCACGGACTAAAGAGGACGCTGAAATGGCTCAACCATAGCCCGTGTCCGGGTAGTCGATTAGCCCCGGTACGGTATATCAATCCCAAGCGCTGTAGCGCCATCATGGACTTGGAGGACCGTGAAAGAACATTCATCTGCGCCCGCCCGCCGCATCACGCACCGCAGCCTGCTGCGCGTTTTGACCGCCGGCTTCAGCCTGGTCATCGTCCTGCTGCTGGCTGGCGCCTTCATCGGCATCGGCAACATCCACACCATCAAGGAGAACGCCGCGCGCCTGGTACAGGAGCAGCAGTCCACCAACCGCCTGCTCGAAGAAGTACATCGGCAGCAAGCCAGTCTGAGCGAGGTTTTCTCCATACTGGCGCGCGATCCGGATTCCGTGGATTACGGGAAGATCCTATCGCAGTTGAACGAGGCGGACCGCAACATTGACCGCATCGTGGCGGAGGGCGCGCAGACTCCGCAGCGGCGCCTCTACGATCAGCTCCGGCAGACTTCCGGGGCTTTCTCGGCCGAAGCGCGGCGATTGCTGGCGGTCGAGGAGCCCGAAACATTTTCGTCGCAGGATCTGTTCCGCGATCACGAGGCGTTCATCTCGGTGGTCGCCAAGCTCATCGAATTCAGTTACCATAGGGCCGTTGCCGCGCAGACTCAGATCGACCAGCGTTCCGAACGCCTGGTGAAACAGTCCGCCGCGTTCCTGGCCGCATTTCTAACCTTGGCGCTGCTCTGCACGGTACTGACCGTGCGCTTGACCGCGCAACTGTTACGCAAAATGGAGTGGCAGGAGAGCGAACTGAGCCGCGTCTCCTGGCACATGCTGGAGGACCAGGAGAGCACCGCGCGGCGCTTCTCGCACGAGTTGCACGACGAGCTCGGACAGTCGCTGACCGCCGTCAAAGCCAACCTGTCGGCCCTGCGCGGCACTTCGGACGCATCGCGCCTGGACGACTGCCTGCGATTAGTCGACGAATCCATCGGCAATGTGCGGCAGATGTCGCAATTGCTGCGTCCCACGATTCTGGACGACTTTGGCCTGGAAGCCGCGCTGCGCTGGCTTTGCGAAGGCTTCACGCACCGCACGGGCATCCAAACGGAATTCAAATCCGAAATCTCCGGCCGCCAACCCGATGAAACCGAAACGCACCTGTTCCGGCTGGCCCAGGAGGCGCTCACCAACGTGGCGCGGCATTCCGGCGCGCACACCGCCGTGGTGAAGTTGGATTCGCGGGACGGCGAAGTGCGCTTGTCGATCCGCGACGATGGGCAGGGCTTGCCGGCCGCTGGCGCGGGACCGCGCGGCATGGGTATGATCGGGATGCGGGCCCGCGCGCGCAGCGTCGGTGGCGACCTGAGCGTGCGCTCCAAGGCAGGACAGGGCGTCGAGATTGAAGTCCGCGTGCCGGCCGGCGGCGCAACATGAGAGAAAAGATCCACATCCTGTTGGCTGACGACCACGCTGTGGTGCGGCAAGGATTCAAAATGATCCTGGCCGCGCAGCCCGATATGGAGATCGTGGGCGAGGCCGGCAACGGCCGCGAAGCGCTGGATCTGGCCGGCCAGTTGCAGCCCGACGTGATCGTGATGGACGTGGCCATGCCGGAGTTGAACGGCATCGAAGCCACCCGCCGCGTCGCGGATGTGTCTCCCCGCACGCGGGTGCTGGCGCTGAGCATGCACAAGGATTCCGTGTATGTGCGCGAAATCTTGCGCGCGGGGGCCCGCGGCTATCTGCTGAAAGATTCCATCTCGAGCGACCTGCTGGCCGCCGTGCGCGCCATCGCCCGCGGCGAAGGCTACCTCAGCCCGGGCGTATCGGACGCGGTGCTCAACGATTATCGCCGCCATGTGACCGATCCCATCGATCTGCTGACCAGCCGCGAGCGCGAAGTGCTGCAGATGATCGCGGAAGGCAAGACTAACAAGGACATCGCCACGGTGTTGAACCTGAGCGTCTACACGGTGGATGCGCATCGGGGCCGCATCATGGAGAAGCTGAACGTGCATAGCGTCACGGATCTGGTGCGGTTCGCCGTGCGGTGCGGGCTGGTGGATTGAACCCTGCGGGCACGCGTGATGCGGCAGCAGCGATTTCCCTCACGCGAGAGGATCGGGATTCCACGAAGTTTCTTGAATCGTGCGGGCACCTTTCGCCTTCTTATTGTTGTAGCGGAGAGTACGGTATGGCGACAGAGAATCACAAAGGCAAGATCGCTCTGATTACGGGCGCGAACAAGGGGATTGGGTACGAATTGTCCCGCCAACTCGGTAAAGAAGGTGTTACCGTGCTGATTGCCGCGCGCAACGCGGCATTGGGAGATGCTGCAGCAGGAAAACTAAAAGCGGAAGGCGCCCACGCATACTTCATCGAGCTTGACGTCACCAAGCCCGAGACAATTGCGAAGGCGGCCCAGACGGTTCGAATGCGATACGGCCGGCTCGACATTCTCGTAAACAATGCGGGAGTGGTCGACAAGGGCGACGGACTGCCCAGCATCGCTGATCCTGAGGCTGTCCGGCGTGTCCTTGATGTCAACTTTTTCGGCGTCTTGGCTGTTACACAGGCTATGCTGCCGCTCATGCGTAATTCGGCTTCAGGGCGTATTGTGATGATCTCAAGCGGTCTCGGTTCGCTTACCTGGAACGCGGATTCGCGATGGCCGTTCGCCGCCCTAAAGCCGCTTGGTTACAACGGCTCAAAGGCAATCTTGAACATGATGACGGTGCAACTTGCATGGGAACTGCGCGATACCCAGATCAAGGTGAATGCCGTAAATCCCGGTTACACCGCTACCGATCTAAACGGCAACACGGGCACGCAAACGCTCGAAGAAGGCGCCGCGGAGGCGTTCCGACAGGCTCTTGCTCCAGATGGCGCTCCCACGGGCGGCTTCTTCGAAACTGGGGGTGTCGTTCCCTGGTGACACCAGCCTAAAATTCCGAGCTCTGTATCCGGGAATGCCAGGCACGAAGTCGTCCTTGGCGGAGATCCAAGGAATTCGCCACCTAACTTAGCCTTCGCATCCACTTGGTACGGCAGGTCGCGGAACGACAACGAGTTCCCCGTAGCTCCGGCGGTCCACTCAAACGGATCAATCCTCGAAATGGCCGTCGCGGCCCTTGCCGGAAACGCCTAATGGACGTAGTGTCGGCGTCACTTGCACGCCGCGTCGAGCCGATTCCGGAACCGTTACATGAAGCGCTCAACTTCCGGTTTTTATGGACAAAGATACGACCCGGTGTCCCGACCGGCGTTGGCGCTTTTCGCCGGGCTGAGCGCCAACCCCGGCCGCTATGAACAGCCACTTCATTGCCCATCCGGGCTCGCCGGCCTGCCCGCAACCGCACCCGCCGCGCCCGACATCGCGCCGCGCAACACATCGTTCGCGAAGAAGAATTTGCCGTCGTTAGGCACCATCATGATCTGCACTTTGTCCGACAGCCGCTCCGCGATGATCTTCTGGATCAATAGCGGATTCTGCGTAAGCACTTGCCCCTCCGACTTCATCCGCTCGGCGTCTGCCGCAGCTACCACGCGAATATGATCGGCATCGGCCTCCGACATCAGCTTGCGCTTTTCCAGTTCCGCCTTGCTGTCGATTACCTTCGACTGCGCCATGGCCTCGGCGTTCATGACCGTAGTTTCCTTGCGGGCCTGGGCCTCCAGCCGCGACTGTTCAATCTGCTTTTGTTTGAGCGGCAGGGTATGCTGCATGGCGTCCGCCTGCGCCTTGGCCTGCAATACTACCACGGCAGCCTCGGCTTCGGCTCCCGTCACGCGGCGGGCCTTGTCGGCTTCCGCTTCCAGTTCGGCCGAGTGAACCTCTTTCTGTTTGATCTCCAATTCGACCGATAGGCGGTCGTTCTCCTGCTCCTTCAGCAGGAGCGATTCCAGCCCCTTGGCGTACTCGGGCGGCAACTGGATATCGCGCAGCATGATTTCCTTCACCAGAACTCCGTCGGTGGCGAGCTTCCGGGTAATGGCATCCGCGGCGCGCTGCCGCACTTCCTCGCGCATGCCCGCGAACACGTCGCGCACCAGGTAGCCGGGCACGATCTGCCGGAAGACGCTGGACACCACCGCGGGCACCAGTTCCTGGTCCACGGGCTGAGACATATTGGAATGGATATACGCGAGACGTTTCGGATCGAGCCGGTAGCGGACAGACACCGCGACACCTAAGGGCAGCCCTTCCTTGGTTTGGATCTTGAGCACTTCGGACTTGTTTTTCGAATCGGATTTCGGATCGGATTTCGGATTGTCATTGGCGGCCGTCGTGAAGACCTGGTCGCGCATGTCGTACAGCGCGATACTCTGCACGAACGGAACCACTAAGTGGACACCCGGATACAAGGTGTCCGGCGCCACGCCCGAAATCTGACTGACCAATACACCTGCCATGCCGCTGGGCACCATGGCGATCGATGCGCTCAGAAGCAGCGGCGAGCATCCAACCAGCGCGAATCGCAAGGCCGTTCGCCAGCGCACCGCATCCAAAGTCACCGGACCGGACGCGCCCTCCGCGGTGCGGCGCGCGTTGGCCCGATAAACATCCCACAACACGAGGCCGATGGCGCCGGCCAGCAAGCCGATTCCAGAAGCCAGTAACATATATTTGATCAACAACATTTGGCAACCTCCTTACCCGGACGACTGTTGGGCAAGCCGGGGGCCAAGCTTAGAATGCCAAGAAACTAGCGGCATTCCGAGTTGGATTCGCGGGGAAGCTTGTGTAAATCGAAACACGCCGTGTGCCGGCAGCCGCGGGCGGCCTACACCAGATAATACAGTGCGTCCTCGTCCGTCGCGACGCTTTCCGCCCGGTGACAATGCGCGCAAGAGTTATCTTTCACCAGCGCATACGCCCGGCGCACGGCCTTAATAGTCGACGAATACTGCCGCTCCTCTTCCAGGAAGACGGAGTCTGCCGGCAGCCAATCCTGGAAGCGCAGGCTAGCCATCGGCCTCGCAAGTTCCGGACGAACTCCGCACAGCAGCACGGTGCGTCCGGCGTGCTGCATTTCGTGCAGGAAATGTTCCAGGCGCTCGAAGAAAACCACGTCGGGGTTGCGCGTACGCTTCAACCGCAGCACTACGCAACCGATGCCCGTCTCTTCGGAACGCTGCTTCAGCGCGTCGAAGCAACGGTCCAGTTCGGGAGCCGATCCAAAGAATACCTCGCCCTCCAAATCGTAGATGATCACGGCGGTGCAAAGCGGATCCGCCGGCACGCGTTCCCGCACCACGCGTTCCCGGGTTAATACCAAATCGGAGCCCCGCAGTCGTGCGGCGCGCGGCACAAACAGCAGGATCGAAACCGCCACGCCGATCAGAATGGAGAATTCCACGCTGATGAATACCGAAGAAAAAGCTGTAATCAGCACCAGCCCGGCATCGTAGCGCGAGGCGCGCAGAGCGTAGCCCATGCGCTTCCAGTCCACCAGCCTGGCGGCGGTCACCATCAGCAGTCCCGCGAGGGCTGCCTTCGGGATAAAGCGCGCGGAGGGCGCCAGCACCAGAACCACCAGCGCCACGACCGCCGATGCAAACACGCCGGACATGCGGCTCACTGCGCCCGCCTGATAGTTAATCGCCGAGCGCGTGAGGGAACCGGACCCGGGCAGCGCTTGGAAAAACCCGCCAAATAAGTTTGCCAGCCCCTCCGCGAGACACTGCCGGTTGTAGTCCAACTGCTGGCGCGTGTCGTTGGCGATCGACTTGGCGATGGCCAGCGCCTCCAGCAATCCAAGAAACGAAATGGCCAACGCGCTGGTGGACATCTCCTTCACCCACCAGAACCTTATTTCCGGGATGTGCGGAAGCGGCAAGCTGGCGGGCACGTTGCCGACCACCGACAGCAAAGCCTTGCCATTGGCCGCCGGAATCGACCAGCCGAAGTGCGCCGCCAGTGCGGCCGCCGCGATCAGCGCCAGCAGCATATCCACCTGCGGCAGATGGTAGCGCCGCGCCAGTTTCCGCAGAATTACCACCAGCGCAATAGTTCCCAAGCCGATACCCAGGGCATAGCGGTTAGGCGCACCTCCCTGCGAGATGGTCAGCCAGAAGCGCAGCAGCACGTGCTGATGGCCGGTGCCGCGGTCTTTGATGCCCAGCAGATTGGCCACCTGCCCCAGAGCCACCAGAAATCCGGCGCCTGCCATGAAGCCGATCACCACCGATTCGGAGATGTAGCGCGTCAGATCGCCCAGCTTGAACACGCCGATCAGAATCTGGAAGACGCCCACCATCACCGCCAGCAGAAACGTGGCTTGGTACACGTCGAAACGGGCTTCCGGATCGAGGAAGGCGAGCGCGCTGAATACCACCAGCGAAATGGCGTTCGTGGGACCGTTGATCAGGTGGGACGACGACCCGAAGATGGAGGCCACCAGAGTCACCACAATGGCGGAATATAGGCCGAACCGCGGATCCACGCCCGCGATCAGCGCATAGGCCATGGCCTGCGGCAAGGAGATGGCCGCCACGGTGGCGCCGGCCAGCAGATCCTTGCGCGCCTTGCTCCAATCGTAGTTCAAGTTCATGGCGTCGCCTTCGGCTTGTAGATCGCGTCGAAGATGCCGTTCTCGGCGAAGAACTTCTGCTGGGCGTCGTCCCAATCCTTGGCCAGAATCGTCACGGGGAAGAGATCGATTTTCGGCAAGCGGTCCGCGTGCTTCTTCAGAATCTCCGGATCGATGGGCCGGTAGCCGTATCCGGCCATGGTTTCCTGCGCCGGCGCGGTGTAGAGAAACTGCAGATACGCCTGCGCGGAGGCGGCGGTTTTCCGGCGCGAGACGTTGCCGTCCACCCAAGCGACGCTGGGCTCCGCCAGGATGCTGACCGGCGGATAGACGATCTCCAACTCGCCCTTGGAATCCTCCACTTCGCGTAGCGCCTCGTTCTCCCAAGTCAGATGCACGTCACCCACTTTTTCGTCGGCGAACGTGGTGGCTGCGCCGCGCGCGCCGGTGTCCAGAACCGGCACGTTCGCGTAGAGCCGCCGCAAATAGTCGCGCGCTTGCGGCTCGCTCCCGCCGCGGTAAATCACCGATCCCCAGGCGCCCAGCAAGCTCAGCTTGCCGTTGCCCGAGGTCTTCGGATTGGGCGTGATCACACTTACGTCCGGGGCAGCCAGATCGGGCCAGTCGCGGATATGCAGGGGATTGCCCTTGCGCACCACAAACACGATGGTGGAGGTCCAGGGCGCGGAATCGTGGGGCAGGCGCTTGGCCCAGCCATCGGGAAGCAGCCCCTGTTTGCGCAGGGCATCCACGTCCGAGTACAGCGCCAGCGTGACCACGTCCGCATCCAGGCCGTCAATCACGGCACGCGCTTGCCGCGACGAGCCGCCATGGGATTGTTTGATGGTCAGCTTCCGGCCGGTGTCGTTCTCATATTTCGCGATAAACTGCCGATTCAAATCGACGAACAGCTCCCGCGTGGGGTCGTAAGAGACGTTTAGCAACTGGCTCGATTTGCCACGATCCGTGTTACCCACCACAACGAGGGCCGCCGCCACCGCCGCGGCTACCAGAGCGAATGTGTTAAGCCACCTGGTTTTCATGGAAGTTCAATGACGATACCATGACAAGCGCATAAATGTCTACTAAGCTTATCGACTTTTCGGAAGGGCCGCGACGCAGGCCGTTTGCGGTACGCTACGGGCTGGTGAACCATGCGCGCTTTCGTTCTCTTGTTGGCATTCTTGCCGGTCGCCGCGGCGGCTGACGACTTCCGCGCCACCGTCGATTCGGACACGCCGGCGCTGTTCGCGACTTACAAAGATCTGCACGCACATCCCGAGATCTCCCAGCACGAAGAGCGCACCTCCGCGTTGCTGGCGGAAGCGTTGCGCAAGGCGGGCTTCACCGTCACGGAGCACGTCGGCAAGTATCCGGACGGCCGCGCCGCGTTGGGCGTGGTCGCCGTACTTAGGAACGGCGCAGGCCCCACAGTCCTGCTGCGCACGGACATGGATGCTTTGCCCGTCGAAGAAAAAACAGGTCTGCCGTATGCCAGCCAAACGGCCGGCGCCATGCATGCCTGCGGACACGATCTCCACATGGCTTGTTTTCTCGGGACCGCGCGCACGCTCGCCGCCATCAAGGACCGCTGGCACGGCACCCTGATGTTGATCGGGCAGCCCTCCGAGGAGCGCGTGAACGGCGCGCGCGCCATACTCGGCGACCGGCTCTACGAACGTTTTGGCCGTCCGGACTACTGCATCGCGCAGCACGATACCCCGGAAATAGCCGCAGGCGAAGTGGGCGTGGTCGCTGGACCGATGCTGTCCGGCGCGAGCACGGTGGATGTGACCATTCGCGGCGTGGGCGGCCACGGAGCACATCCCGAAGCCACCAAGGACCCCATCGTTATGGCGGCGCAGTTCGTGCTCGCGCTGCAGACCATTGTCAGCCGGCAGACCGCGCCCCAGGAGCCGGCCGTGGTCACGGTGGGATCGATTCACGGCGGGACGCGGCCCAACATCATTCCGGATGAAGTGAAGCTTGAAATCTCCACGCGCGCTTTCAGTGAGGAAGTTCGCCGGAACACTCTGGCGGCCATCGAGCGGACCGCGCGCGGCGTGGCGTTGGCGGCGGGCGTGCCGGAAGATCGCGCGCCCATTGTGCAGGTGAACCAGGCGGAATCCGTACCGGTTACTTACAACGATCCGGCGCTGGCCGCACGGCTGAAGGACGCCCTGCGCGCCACGCTGGGCAGCCAGAATGTGCTGGACGGAAAGGCCGCCATGGTGAGCGAGGACTTCGGTCTCTTCGGATTGGAAGGACGGCAGATCCCCTGTTTCATGCTGTGGCTGGGGGCTGCCGGCCCGGACAAGCTCAAAGAAAGCGTGCGCACGGGACAGGCGCTGCCATCGCTGCACTCCAGCTTGTTCGCGCCTCTGCCCGAACCGGCGATTCGCGCGGGCGTCATCGCCATGACATCGGCTGTGTTGGATCTGATGGCCAAGTAGCTTGGCCACGCATTAGGGCAAAGCCGCGGCGAATAAGTCCGTCAGCTTCGAGAACGCGCGGTCCGCCTGGGGGGCATTGTATGCCGGATTGTCGGATGCCGTCCAGCCATGCGACGCGCCCGCGTAAATCTCGCTCTCATACTCGCCGCCCCACTCTTGGAGCGCGGCGTCGAGCTTGCGGATGGCGTCTTCCGGCATGCTGCGATCGTTAACCGCGTGCCCGAAGTAGAGTTGCGCTTGAATGCTCGGCAGCAGCAGATGCGGGCTGGTGGGAGCGTCCGTTACCAGGCTGCCGCCATGGAACGACGCAGCGGCCGCAATACGCTCGGGGCACGCGGCGGCCACCCTTAAGGCGTATGCGCCGGTATAGCAGTAACCCACCACGCCGAATCGCGAACCAGGCAAGACCGATGGATGCCGGGCCAAAACGTCCACGTAGATTGCGGCATCGCTTGCAATGGCCTCGGGCGTCAGGGGCGACGTAAGCTCCGCAAACCGCTTCCAAAAGACCTCCTCGCTGTCGCCGGGTTTGCGTTCGAGCACCGGAGGCCGCGAGGTTCGATAAAACACGTTCGGCATCAAAACTACATAGCCCTCGGCAGCCAGCCGGCGCGCCATATCGCGGTAGGCCGGACGGATGCCGCCGATGTCGGTCAAGTGCAGAACGCCCGTCCGCTGGCCTTCTCCTTCCAGCCGGTAAACGACCGCGTCGGCGGCTCCGTCCGCCATCGGAATCTCGATTTCTTCCTGGACCATGTTCTCCTCCTGTTCCCATCCTAGCCGCAGGACCGGCCTGCCTCGCATATAAATGTTTGCTATATGTATAATAGATACATATGCCAAACGCGGATACCACTGCCCTCCAAAAAGGCAGCTTGGAAATGATCCTCCTCGCCCTGCTTGAGGCGCGCGCCCGCCACGGATACGAACTGGCCAAGCTGATCGAGTCCGAATCCGGCAACAAGCTGCAGTTCCATGTGGCTTCCCTCTACCCGATGTTATACCGCTTGGAACGCAAAGGCCTGGTGGAAGGCCGTTGGGTGGAGAAGGCGGGCGAACGCCGGCGCCGCTTCTACCGCTTGACCGTGCAGGGGCGCCAGGCGCTGGCCCAGCAACGGCGAAGCTGGCGCGAGTTCGCGCACGCGTTGAACCGGCTGACGGGGTTCAACCATGCCTGACTGGTGCGATTACGTGCGCGGCCACTTTCCGCAACTGCATGTCTCGCCCGAGCGCTGCGCTTCTTAGATCTCGTCGGACGGCTGAAAGCAGGCATCTCGCAGAAGCGCAGCCGCCAGGAACTGCGCGCCATGGCGGCGGCCTTAGCGGAGAAATATCCCGGCGCCAACCGCGGCTTCGCGTTCGATGTGCAGCCTCCGCGCGCGCAAGTCACCGGACGCTTCCGCGTAGCCATGTTCCTGCTTCTGGGACGGCCGGCTTAGTGCTTCTGATGGCCTGCGCGAATGTCGCGACCCTGTGTTGGCCAGGGCCGCCGCGCGCCACAAGGAAATCGCCGTTCGCTTGGCGCGGCGGCCGCGTCTCTTAATGTACTCTACAATAGAAAGTACTTTTCTAGGGAGGGAACTCATGACCATTTTCGATCTGCTGTTCATCGCCATATTCCTGGCGACTGTTGTGACACTGCTGAGCGCCGCATTCCTGGCTCTGCGCGGGCGGGGCGCGCGCGCTCTCGCGATCCTGCGCCGACTTGGCATCTGCGCCGCGGCATATCTCGGCATCGTCGCGATCGCGTCCGTCTTCTGGCCGCGCACTGTGCTCCTGGTGGGCGAGCCGCAATGTTTCGACGATTGGTGCATTACGGTCGAAAACGCCAGCCGGCGGCCCGCGGGCGGCAGCATTGCATACACGGTCGCCCTGCGCCTGTCCAGCAGCGCGCGCCGGATATCGCAACGCGAGAATAATGTGGCCGTCTACATGACGGACAATCGCGGCCGCCGTTACGATCCGGCGCCGCGCCATCCGGAATTCCCGTTCAACATCCAGCTAGGGCCACAGGAATCCCTCACCGCAACGCGCATCTTCGCGCTGCCCGCGGATGCGCATGAACCGGTATTGGTCGTCACGCACGAGGGCGGTTTCCCCATTGGCTGGTTCATCGTCGGTTATGAAACGTGGTTCCGCAAGCCCACTATTGTGCGGCTCGAGTGAAATCCGCGATTCGCGGGGCAAGAGGCTCCAGCCTTAGGTACTTCTCCAACCAGGCGAGCCGGCCAGAAGGCGTAAGGGAGGCTGCCCGATATCGATTGTTGCACACGCAGTTGCATACCAGGGCTGGGGCTGGATGCGGTAAGATTTGTTCAAGGCAATCCCTAATAAGGCTATGGACACCACCTACTCGAAAGCCGTGGCGCTGGCCGTGCCCGTCTTTCTCGGCCTGATCGCCCTGGAATTCACCATGGACCGCGTCAAGCGCACGCGTTACTATCACCTGGCGGATGCCATCAACAGTCTCAGTTGCGGCGTGGTTTCGACGGGCGTGCGCGTGTTTTTCGGCTTCCTGGGCATCTTCTTCTACGAATGGGTGCTGCTGCACTGGGCCCCGTTTCACTTGCCGGCCAAGCACTGGGGCACCTGGGTCTTCGCCTTCGTCTTCTACGACCTATGCTATTACTGGAACCACCGCTGGGGGCATACGGTGGGGCTGTTCTGGGCGTCGCACGTGGTGCACCACCAGAGCGAGGAGTTCAATCTTACAACCGCCCTGCGGCAGCCTGGTACCGGCGCATTTCTGAGTTGGATTTTCTATCTACCCATGGCGCTGTGCGGCATTCCCGTGGGGGTCATGCTGCTGGTCGGCGTGGTCCAACTCTTCTACCAGTTCTGGCCGCACACGCAGCTCATCGGCAGGCTGGGTTTCCTGGACCGCTGGATACAGACACCCTCCAACCATCGCGTGCATCACGCGCAGAACGACATCTACCTGGATAAGAATTATGTGGGCGTGTTCCTCATCTGGGATCGCTTGTTCGGCAGCTTCCAGGAGGAACTGGATGAGGAGCCGTGCATCTTCGGCATCCGCGGGCAGTTGAACAGTTGGAACCCTGTGTGGGCCAACCTGCATTACTACGTGGCGATGGCCAAGGACTGCTGGCACGCTAGCGCATGGTCGGACAAAGTCCGGGTTTGGTTCGCCCCGCCGGGATGGCGTCCGGCGGACGTGGCGGCGCGTTTTCCCAAGCGCCCGTACGATCCCCGCGTGGATTTCGTGAAGTTCGATCCGCCGCGCAACGTGGCGCTCAGCGTCTACGGTCTGGTGCAGTTTGTGGCGCTGATTGCCGCCAACAGCCAGTTTCTGGCGCTATTGCCCAAGCAGGCGGCGTCACTGAACATCGCCTATTTCCTGTTCATCCTGGGATCGCTGGTGTGCCTGGGCGGCGTGTTGGAGAACCGGCGCGAGTTCCTGATCGTAGAAGCCGCACGTCTCACCGCGACGGCCTTGGTGGTGCTGGTGAGCGGCGCGTGGTTCGGCGGCGTGCGCGATCCGCGCGTGCTCGTTCCAGTGGTGGCGTTTCAAGCGGTGTCGTTGGCATGGCTGTGGCTGGCGGCGCGCGCCAGCGCTAAGTCGCAGGCTGCCGTTGCCGCCGCCTGAATCGCCAAGACCCGCACACCGTCCACACGTGTTAGAATCGGCGCAATTTAAGTAGTTCTCGCATCCGGATTACGAGGGTTCACGCTATGAGGGTTCACGGGTTTGCTCTATCGTTTCTCGTTGTCGGCCTCACGTCCTGCGCTCCGTTGCGCCATGCGAGCGTCTCTGCGCCATCGCCTTCCTTGGCGAAGCAACGCGCGCCGGCCCGCGAGGACAAGGATGCCGAATCTCCAGGCGACGCCGCCAAGGCCTTCATCACACGGCGCTGGCAAGGTCCGGGCAAATTTCCATCCGAACGGTACCTCGTAGCCAAACAAAAGGTGCGGAAATTTCCGGTTCGCGGCTGGGGGCAAGGCGGCGCGATGGAATCGGCAGCCTCTACTCCAAGCCTGAGCCCCTGGCAGCCGCTGGGGCCTGGGAACATCGGTGGGCGCGTGCGCGGGATCGCCATCGATCCTACGAACCCCAACACGATTTATGCCGGATCGGCGACTGGTGGAGTCTGGAAGACCACCGACGGAGGCCAGAGCTGGGCTTCGTTGACCGACCTGCTGCCTGTGCTCACCATTGGCAGCCTGGTGATGGACCCCACGAATCCCCAGATTCTCTATGCGGGCACGGGCGAGGCTACCGGGAATTCCAACCAAATCAACGACGAGGCCACGGGCGAGGGCGTAGGCGACGGAGTCTTCAAGACCACCAACGGCGGAACTACCTGGACTCAGTTGGCAGGCGCAGCAACCCTCGGTGGCTTTATTCCTTCCCTGGCAGTCAGCCCTACCCGTCCATCGAACATTTACGCCGCTACCAGTAACGGCCTGTTTGTGTCGACGGATGCCGGGAACACCTGGACTCAGGCGCTGTCCACCCAACAGGTTAATGAAGGATGCAACTCGGTTGTCGTACGCGGCGATCAACCCACGGATATCGCTTTTGCGGCTTGCGGATCCTATACCATTGGCGCCACGAGCAATACCTTTACTTACTCCATCTATCGCAACATGGATGCCGGCGGCTCCGGGACCTGGCAAGTAGTGCGGTCCGATTCCAACGACGAGCAGTCTGAGGCGTTGGCGCTGGCGCCGTCGAACCCCAGCACGATCTATGCCATCACGACCGTCTATGTCACGGGGGCACTCGGCGCAGTCCTGCAGTCGACCGGCAACGGGGACAACGGGACTTGGCAGGTCATGGCCGATGCAAGCAGCAGCGGCGTCGCAGCCAATATATTAAGCGGAGACCCTTGCTTCGGCGGCGACGGGCAGGGTTACTACAATCTTGCGATCGCGGTGGACCCTACCAATCCGAACACGGTATTCGTGGGTGGGATCGATCTGTTCCGATCCGACGATGGCGGCGTCACTTGGGGATTCATCGATCCTTATGCGTCGACGGGCACCGCCCATGTCGACCAGCATATTTTCGCCTTCGCGCCGGGCTATAACGGCAAATCGAACCAGACTCTTTATGTGGGTAACGATGGCGGCGTCTATGTCACCAGCGTGGCACTGGAAGCCCCTAACCCGGCCTGTGGCCCCTACGGACCGGGGCGTTGGAACTCGCTGGACAATAGCTTCGCCACGACGCAGTTTTATTATGGGACGCCCGTGCCGGGAGGGTGGACTTATTTCGGCGGCACTCAGGATAATGGGACGGTCGTCGGTACCGATCCGGCGGGCATCAACGGCTGGAACCCCGTTTTTGGCGGGGATGGCGGCCAGGTGCTGGTGGATCCTCTCGATCCCAATGTCCGCTTCGTCTCACTGGCGGACTTTTTGGACATTGAAAAATCGTCCGATGGCTTCCTGACTTTGGTCCCAGCGGCTAACGGCATCGCCGACTCGGAATACAACTGGGCTTATTATTATACGTTCGACCCCAGTAACTCCCTGACTCTCTACTTCGCCGGCGGTACTCGCGTCTGGCGCAGCACTGATGCCGGGAACAACTGGGTGGCCGCGAGTGCGACCATCCCCAGCAACACTCTTGGAGCCTCGGTTGTGGCGGTCGACCCCAACGACAGCAATACCGCATACTTCGGCGCCAACTACAGCGGCCAGGTTTATAGCACCTCCACAGCTCTGACGGCCGATTCGACGACCGCCTGGATGCCGGTCCAACTGCGCAGTTCCAAAAGCGGGTTTATATCCTCGATCTCGTTCGACCCGAACCTGCCGGATCGCGTCTACGCCACCGTCTCCACTTTCCAGGCCATCGGTGCCGACGCACAAATTTATCGCTCCGACGATCGCGGCATGACATGGACGGCGATTGGAAACGGTCCGAACCAGCTTCCGGATATACCCGTTCACACTCTTATCGTCGATCCGGACTTGTCGTCGACGCTCTATATTGGAACCGATATCGGTGTGTTCGCCAGTTTCGATGGCGGCAATACCTGGACACAGGGCGCTGCCCCGTTTGCCGACGCTATCGCCTACGGCATGCAGATCCGCAAGGAAAACGGAGTCAAAACGCTGTGGGTATTCACATACGGACGAGGCGTGTGGAGGCTCAACCTGAGCGGTAGTGCGTCTTCATGCACATATGCTTTGTCGCCAAACGCCGTCTCGGCGGCCGGCGACGAAACCGTCGGGTCGTTGCAAGTGCTCACGCAACCGGGCTGCACCTGGTCCGCTAGCCCCGGACCCCTGAGCTACTTAACTTTCGCAACCATCCAGAGCCCGGCCATCGGCGTTGGCCCGGGCCCGGTATTCTACGAGATACCGTTCAATACCAGCGACGCAAGCCGGACGGACACATTGTATGTGCAGGGAATGCCGGTGACGGTCACTCAGTCCGCGGTGGATTCGGTGAGCCACACCACGGTAAATGATACGATTGGTTTCGCCCGCATAGTTAGCCCCCTGCCGTACGGGGACTACCTGTCCAACCCCGCAGGCTATACGGGCTCGGCTTCCGATCCCGTACACTCCTGCACCGGCAGCCCAGACAGCCTGAACGCATGGTGGGCGGTGTCGGCCACCCAGGCTGAAAATCTGATCGCCACTGTTAGGGCTCCGGCGCAAGACTTTTATGGCGACGCAGGTGTGGTCGTCACTGCCTATCCCCTAAGCGGCGGTGTCTTAGGTAAAGAATTGGCGTGCCAGGCGATTCCGCAGAATATGAACGTTTTAACCGGCAGCGGTGGATACCCCGGAACACCTGGCTCCATCACTTTTCCAGTACAAGCCGGTTCCCAGTACGCTATCGAGATATCGGCGACCACGACTGAGGCTCCGAACGCTGAATACCTCCAGGTCGCGGCTTTGGCGCAGGTGAAGGTAATGCCAACGGCGCAGTCGCTTCAGGCGGGCCAACAGATCCAATTTTCCGCCGCTGTTGTGGCCCCTCCCAACACGTCCACAAGAGTCCGATGGACGGTCTCTCCGCCCCAGTTCGGGCGGATTACGCCATCGGGATTGTATACCGCACCCGCGGCCGCCGCCCAGCCGACGCAAGTAACGGTAACCGCCGCGAGTTTCGCCAATCCCGCCGCTCTGGGAACGGCAACCGTGACCATCAGTCCGTCCCCTGGACCGGTTATCAATCAGGGTGGGATCGTGCCAGCCGACAGTTCGACGCCAATTATCCAGCCCGGCTCCTGGGTATCGATTTATGGAAGTAACCTGGCGCCCGGAACCGCAACCTGGAACGGCGATTTCCCCACATCCCTGGGCGGCGTGAGCGTCTCCATCGATAACAAATCCGCCTATTTGTCGTACGTCAGCCCGACGCAGATTAACCTACAAGCCCCCGACGATACGTCTGCCGGTAACGTGAACGTCGTTGTAACGACACCCAGCGGAACCACTACTTCCACGGTTAGCCTTTCGCAGGTCAGCCCGTCCTTTCTCCTATTCAGCGGTAAATACCCCGCGGCCATTATCCCCACGCCTAACGGAGGCGGCGCTTATGGCAACGGTACTTACAATCTGCTGGGGCCTGCGGGGGCGTTCAGTTTCAGCACCCAGCCAGTCCAGGCGGGACAGATCCTGGAGCTATATGGCGTGGGCTTCGGTCCAACCAATCCATCCGTGCCCGCCGGCCAGTTATTCAGCGGCGCCGCACCCACGGTCAACCCGGTCACAATTACAATCGGCGGCGTCTCGGCAAAGGTCCTGTTTGCCGGTATCGCCGGAGCCGGGCTGTATCAGTTTAATGTGATCGTCCCGGAGGTCGGCGCCGGGGATCAGTTGCTTCTGGCAACCGTGGGTGGCGCGCAGACACAGCCTAACATATATGTTACGGTCCAGTGAGGGCGCCGGCTTTGGGCAGCTTAAGCATAACCAAGCTTACCCCGTCTTCCCACATACGCCCCCATCAGCAGTGCCAGCGTTGCAAGCAGATACAACGGCGTCCCGTGTCGTGTCGCCGCCATTCCCATGAAGTCGAGGCCGGGAATGTGGTTCATGGGACCTTGACTGGCGGCGGTCTGGGATTTCGGCTGCTCATCGGCGGCGACTGGCCGGGCTTTTCCGGGTGGCTGGCGGGAGCGCTGTTCGTGCCGACCTTTGCGCTGGCGCTAGGCGTCTGGAGCGGATCGAGCAAGCTCTTCGAAGCCCTATATACGCCTGTGGTGGTATGTTTTGAATGTCAGAACGGGTTACGCTGCGCTGCCCGCCGCGCGCAGTCGTTCCCGGAAGGATTCGGTATGGATTCTATGGCCGCGGAAGGGGAAAGTCGCGGCTACCTGGAACACTACTTCATCCAGGCCCGTACCGTGCTCCCATTCCTTCAGGGTGCCCTGCATCTGCATTATTTGCAAGGGCGCCACCCGTAACCAGACTGCCTGAACATTAGCGCCGGGCAGTTCGGCCTCGATGCACCGGATATCGATTCCAATCGCGCCGCCCGCCGCCGGAGGACGCTGCGCCTGAATCTCTTGCGTGAATTCCCAGCACCGCCGGAGGTCCGCGGGGTCTACAGGCTCCGGCGCCGGAAGCGGACCACCCGCCTTGACAACCTCCCTCAGTGTGTTCCAGTCCGTCCGCGAATCGGCGTCACTCATAAGTTCATCATAATGCCTATATGGACCTCGTTGAACGAGTCACCGCCTCTGACCGGCATGGGGCTGTTGCACAGCGTGCAGGCATGGCATAACGGGCGCGTCCAATACCTGGATGATATGGTGCAGGGTAGCCCGGAGAAACTGCGGCAGGTAATCGACACATTTCAGAAATGGGCGGCCGGGCGCGGTCTCCGGCGCGAGGACCTGCCGCCGCACGCTTCCTTTATCCGTACGCCGCCGAAATATCGCACTGCCAGCCAATTGCCGGTGCTGGAGCAGGCCTGCCGGCTGCATTTTGTCGCGCCGCAACTGCCGGAGAAGAAGCTGGAGAAGCTGCGGGAAAAGGTGAATGCCGCGGCGCCACCCACGGTGTTTTCCATCGTGAAGGCATCCAAGTGTTCCCAATGCAATCAAGAATTGTGGAAGGGAGAATCGCTTACCATGCAGGCCAATCGGCCGCTGTGCATGGAATGCGCCGACCTCGATCATCTCGTTTACCTCGGGAGCGGCGATGCGGCGCTGACTCGCCGCGCCACCAAACACAGCAGCCTGTGGGCGGTGGTGGTGCGGTTCAGCCGTTCGCGCGGGCGCTACGAGCGTCAGGGAGTGCTGGTACAGCCGGACGCGCTCGAAAGGGCCGAGGAAGAGTGCCTGGCCGATGCCGATCTGCGCGCCGCCCGCCAGGTGCGCGACGCGGAGAGGCGCCAGTCGATGGCGAACTGGCCGTGCGGATGGCGGAGAAAATTCGCGCACTGTACCCCGGCTGTCCGCCCGTAGAAGCTAGCGGCATTGCCGCGCATACCGCCGCGCGCGGCAGCGGACGCGTGGGCCGTTCGGCTGCCGGCCGTGCGCTCGATGACCAAGCCGTGGCGCTGGCGGCGGCTGCATGGGTGCGGCATCGTCATACACGCTACGACGAGCTGCTGATGAGCGGCCAGGAGCGCGCGGCGGCGCGCAGCGAGATCCGGGACGATATGGACCGGGTACTGGATCGCTGGGGTAGACTGTAAAAAGCGGAGCGATCATGCCGAAGCGTCAACCCACTGTTTTCAAGGGACCTTACTCGACTAACGCCGAGGTGGCGCGGATATTGGGCATCTAAATCCCAGCGCGCAAGAGAGCTCGAGCGCATGATGGACGAGTACTACCGCCAGGAGCGCATGCGGCTAAGCAAGACCAGGACGCCGAGAAATGGACGCGATGATCGCAGACGACGCCGCGCGCGTTGAACCGCGGCCACCGTCCGTCTTTCTGAACTTCCCCTATGACCGGCAGTTTGTCCCACTGTATCTTGCCTACGTTACGGGAGTATGCGCGTTCGGGCTAATTCCGAGAATTGCGCTCGAATTACCCGGAGGAGAACGGCGATTGGATCGTATCGTCGGGTCGATCCTCGGCTGCCGGTATTCATTACATGCCCTTCGAACTGGGACTCACAGTCAGGCCTCACCATCACAATCCGAAGCGGTATACGTGGTGCGTCGATTACCGGCGTGTCTTGTGGGTGACCTTTCCGGGTCGGACATCTACAGCCATGACGGAAGTCCGAAGGGCGGCTCGGGATCGGTAGAGTCTAGCCCTGTGCGACGCCCGCCGCCTACGCCTGCTTCTCCGCCAGATCGCCGATCACCGGCAACACCACCTTCTTCCCCTGATAGGTCTGCAGGAGCATGTAAATCCACAGGATGAAGAAGAGCAGATCGATCAGGCCAATCAGGCGCCAAATGCCCCACGGAAGAATGATGCGGAGCGCCTCCCAAATGACAAGCACGACCACATTCAGAAAAATCGACTGGAAAGCGTGAAATCGGATCAGCTTGTTCTTGTTATAGGGCTCAAGAACCAGAAAAATTATTCCGGTCACGAATCCGAACAGGTAGCAGAGAGCCGCCGCGGCATTCTCGGGTAATCCGGGAGCCGAAATCGGCGGGATCGATACGGCAGGGAGACCGGCTGCATCCACCGCCGTCCCGCACTTCGCGCAATAGCGTCGACTGGCGCACCACAACTCGGACAGAAAGCCATTACTCCTCCGTTTCAGCTTAAGGGATCAGGCGGCGCGTCCCACACGCGGGGCGGCGATGGAGAACACCAACCCACCCAGGACCGCGCCCAGGATGATCGCCAAATTTCCCGCGCCCATCAGGGCAACGACCAAGCCCGCAAGCCCGCCCATCGCCATGCCGACCAGCGCCACTACGAGCCTTTTTAACATATTGCTATGCTCATATTAGCGGTGAATACGGGAATTGTCATCTTTGCACATGGGTCCAGCCTCCCATCCGCCAATGAAGCCGTCAGGGTCGTGGCGGAAGCGACGGCCGCCGCGGGAGAATTTGAGCGCGTCGAAACAGCGTTTCTGGATGCTCGGCCCGACTTGGCGGAAGCCGTAGCGCGTTTGGCCGATGCGGGCGTGACCCGCATCCTGGTGGTCCCTTATTTTCTGACGCTGGGAATCCATCTGCAGCGCGACCTGCCGGCTATCGTGGAACAACTGGGCCAAACCCACCGGAATGTCGAGATCCGCATCGCCCCACCCCTCGACGGCCATCCTGCGCTGGCAAGAGTTTTGCTGGACCGCGCCCGAGAGGCGCTTATCGGTTGGAAATAAATGGTTTAGCCGGATTTATTCAAACAATCTTCTGACAGCTTGACAATAACACACTAAAGTTTAATAATGAGAGTGTACTAATGAGCATCAGGAGGATTTCAGAAACATGGGAAAGATTATCGGCATCGACTTGGGAACCACGAACTCCGTGGTCGCCGTTATGGAAGGCGGTCAGCCGACCGTAATTGCCAACCAGGAAGGCAACCGTACCACGCCGTCGGTTGTGGCGTTCACCAAGAGCGGGGAAAGGCTGGTAGGACAAGTTGCCAAGCGGCAAGCCATCACCAATCCCGAGAACACGATTTTTTCGATCAAGCGCTTCATGGGACGGCGCTATGACGAAGTCACCGAAGAAATGAAGATGGTCCCGTACAAGGTTGTGCGCGGCGACTCGAACGATGCGCGCGTCGACATTGCCGGCAAGAAGTATTCACCGCCGGAGATCTCGGCGATGATCCTGGGCAAGCTGAAAGAGGCTGCCGAAGCCTATCTGGGCGGCAAGGTCACGCAAGCCGTAATCACTGTTCCGGCTTACTTCAACGACGCGCAGCGGCAGGCCACCAAGGACGCGGGCAAGATCGCGGGCCTGGAGGTGATGCGCATCATCAACGAGCCCACGGCGGCGGCACTGGCCTATGGCCTGGACAAGAAGAAAAACGAGACCATCGCGGTGTACGATTTCGGCGGCGGCACGTTCGATATTTCGATCCTGGAAGTCGGCGAAGGCGTAGTGGAAGTGAAGTCCACCAACGGCGACACACATCTGGGCGGCGACAATATCGACCAGCGCGTGATGGACTGGATTGTCTCCGAGTTCAAGCGCGAACAGGGGATCGAACTGTCCAAGGACCAGATGGCCCTGCAGCGGCTGAAGGAAGCCGCCGAGAAGGCCAAGATGGAATTGTCCACGCTGCTGGAGTCGGAGATCAACCTGCCGTTTATCACGGCGGACGCCTCGGGCCCGAAGCACCTCACCATGAAGCTGACGCGCGCGCGTTTCGAGCAGATGGTGGAGGATATCGTGCAACGCTCCGTAGGGCCTTGCAAGCAGGCGCTGGCGGATGCCAACACGACCCCCAGCCAGATCGACGAAGTGGTCCTGGTCGGCGGCCAGACGCGCATGCCGCGCATTCAGCAGATCGTGCGCGACCTGTTTGGGAGAGAGCCGCACAAGGGCGTGAATCCGGACGAAGTGGTAGCGGTGGGAGCGGCGGTGCAAGGCGGCGTGCTGGGCGGCGAAGTGAAGGACGTGCTGCTGCTGGACGTGACGCCTCTTTCGCTGGGCATCGAGACGTTGGGCGGCGTGTTCACCAAGCTAATTGAGCGCAACACCACCATCCCGACGCGCAAGGGCGAAACGTTTTCGACGGCGGCCGACAACCAGCCATCCGTGGAGATCAAGGTATTCCAAGGCGAGCGCGCCATGGCGCAGCATAACCGGTTGTTGGGCGTGTTCCAGCTTGGCAACATTCCGCCTGCGCCGCGCGGCATGCCGCAGGTCGAGGTGACCTTCGATATCGACGCCAACGGCATCTTGAATGTCGCGGCCAAGGACAAGGCCACCAACAACGAGCAGAAGATCACCATCAGTTCCTCGTCCGGCCTGTCGAAGGACGAAGTGGACAAGATGGCCAAGGACGCCGAATCGCATGCGGCGGAGGATCGCCAGCAGCGCGAAACCATCGAGACGCGGAACCGCGGCGACGCCATGATCTACAACGTGGAAAAGACGTTGAAGGAGCATCGCTCCAAGATCGGCGACGAGGAAGCGCGCAACATCGAAGCGGCCATCGAAGAGACCCGCAAGGCCATGCAGGGGAATGAACTCGGCGCAATCAACACGGCCATCGACAAGCTGACCGCCGCCAGCCACAAGCTGGCGGAAGCCATGTACAAGTCGTCTTCGGGTCCAGGGGGCGCTCCGCCCGCGGGCGGCCAGCCCGAACCCGGCGCCGATGGCGCGGGCGGCGGCCAACAGAAGAAGGACGACGTGGTGGACGCCGAGTTCGTGGACGTCGACGACAAGAAATAAAGCCCGGTGACTAGGGGCTAGGGACCGGGGAAAGACAGCGCCTCGCCCAGCCCCTAGTCCCTGGTACCATCCCAATCCCATGCCTCCCAAGTACGATTATTACGAAACTCTGAAGGTGGCGAAGGGCGCCAGCCAGGATGAGATCAAGAAGTCTTATCGCCGGCTGGCGCGCAAGTTTCATCCCGATGTGAACCCGGGTGACAAGTCCGCCGAGGAACGTTTCAAACAGGTGCAGGAGGCTTACGACATTCTGAGTGACGCCAAGAAGCGCCAGGTCTACGATCAGTACGGTTTCTATTCGGACAACATACCCACGGGCGGCGGCCCGGGCCCCGGAGCGGGACCGGGTCCACAGCCCAACATGAATTTCGACAGTTTCGACTTTTCGGACTACTTTCAAGGCAGCGCCGGAGGTGGGGGCCGGCGTGCGTCGACGGGAAGCGGCGCCGGCACGGGCGGCTTCCGAGACATCTTTTCGAACCTTTTCAATCGTGGCGAATCGCCGCAAGCAGCGCCGGAGAAGGGCGAGGATCTCGAGTACTCGCTGAATATCGATTTCTGGCAGGCCATCAAGGGCACCCAGACGCGGCTCAATATCACGCGCTACGACACGTGTCCCACCTGCCACGGAAGCGGTTCGGCGGGCGGCCAGACCGTGACCTGCCCGGAGTGCAGCGGGACCGGCTCGGTTTCCCAGATGGCCGGCGCCATGCGTTTCAATCTCACCTGTCCCAAGTGCGGCGGCAGCGGCAAGCTGAAGAACGCCTGCCCCACCTGCCAGGGCGAGGGACGCATCGCGCACACCGAGACCGTGGACGTGCGCATCCCGCCCGGAGCCCGCAACGGCTCGCGGCTGCGGGTGCCGGGCAAGGGCAACGCCGGCTCCATGGGCGCTCCCTCCGGCGATCTCTACATCACCACGCGCGTGGAGGAGCATCCCTACTTTCAGCGCGAGGGCGACGACATTCATATCCGCGTGCCGGTAGCCGTGTGGGAAGCCGGGCTGGGCGCCAAGATCGAAGTGCCCACCATCGATGGCCGCACCCTGCTGAAGATCCCGCAAGGCACTCACAATGGGCAGAAGTTCCGGCTGCGGGAGAAAGGCGTATTCAACGCCCGCACCAACCAGCGCGGCGATCAGATTGTGGAAGCCGCCGTCCAGACGCCCAAGGTTCAGGACGAACGCACCAAAGAGATTCTGCGCGAGTTGGCCGGGCTGCACCCGGAAGATCCGCGCACCGATCTCTGGACGACTCTGTAGGGACCGCCATATGCGCAAGACCATGGGCAAGGGAAAATCCAAAGGCTCGTACATGATCTCGTCGGTGGCCGAGCAGTATGCCATCCACCCGCAGACCTTGCGTCTCTACGAAAGAGAAGGGCTGCTGAAGCCTTCCCGCAGCGACGGCAATACGCGGTTATACACGGATGGCGATCTGGAGCGCCTGGAAGTGATTCTGCACCTCACCCGCGAGCTCGGCGTCAATCTGGCGGGCGTGGAGATCATCCTGAATATGCGGGAGAAGATGTCTGAAATGCAAGCGCAAATCGAAGAATTCGTCACCACTCTGAACCATGAGCTGGTGTCCCGCCGCCGGCCCCCAACGCCGGACGATAAGCACTCCCTGATTTGCGTCGTCAACTATTCGACCGTTGCGCCCGCCACTCCCCCACGTAAGAGTCGAGGCCAGGCAACTTAAGTGTTGGCGGTTGTCGTCCACGAACCCGGCTGGAATTGCCCGGACGATTGTCCTGCGGGCAAGCCGGCCTGTTCCAGTTGCTGCAACGTGTAGAATTTCCCCGGCTGTATGCCCGTGACCGTGCCGGTGTACCCCCCGACCGAAAAGGTGTCGGTCCCTGCATTCCGGTCTGCTTCTGAAATGTAGATTGGCAGGGGTCCGGAGGACTGCCCAGGTCCGGCATAGCCAAGCTGTTGTGCCGTGTAGGTCTGCCCACCCATCGTGATCGATCCGGGATCGGACCAGTAGGCCGTGGTATCGATGGCCTGTCCCGACGCCAGCCGCCCGGCGTTCTCCAACGCCAGGTCTTGATCGAACTGTTGTTGCACTTGCTGGCTCGGGATGCCGGGCAGTTGAGATGTAAACTCCGCGGCATTGTCTCCCATGGAAGTGGCGAAGGAATTGCCGTCCTGATTGGCTAGCGCCTGGGTATAGATCGCGTCCGGGCTATACACGGTGCCGGCCGCGTAGTTGTTACCCGCTCCCGCGGCCGGTTGGTAAGAGATGTTAGCGTCGCTGGGCGCCCCCTGTTCGGCATAGTAGCTGTTGAGCCACCCTTGTACATCCGGATCGCCTAGGCTGGTCCCGATGGCGGGAGCCGTACTGGCGGGACCGGATACGGAAGGGGAGGGCGCGGCCGTCGCTGTAATGGCGGCTGGTGCGGCAGCTCCGAACCATGCTGTATAACCAGCGGCGCCGGCCGCCGTCTGCGCGACGGGAACCGGGATCACCGCCGGATTGGAGACGGGATCCACGGACGCAGATGGCACGCCTGCCGCCGGCGCTGTCGGTTTCGCGGCCGCTCCGAACAATGCCGCGAAATCGGCGTTGGGCGGGGCCGTTTGACCCTCCGGTTTCTCCATTACCTCGATGCGCTGATTGTGGATGGCTTGAATCATTCCGTCTTCTCCTTGGCGCGCCTGCCCGCCTGGCCAAGCAAGGCTTTCACGCGCCGACAAACGTATTTGCAACCCGGCGGCCACCACAACCCTTTCGCCGCCGGGCTGAAGAATCAGGCGTATAGCGCGGATACCGGGCGCCAGGCAGAGCGGGCCGGCGACGCAATTTTGACGCTTCCGCGGTTCTGCGCCACGAAGTCGGCGCACCGCGTTCCAGTCTACAATGAAAGAGATGCCGAGAGCGATAACATCCATCCTTTTCCTTGCGATTGCGGTCGCCGTGCTCGGTGGGCAAGCTCCGCCGCCTGCGCCCGAAAAAGCTCCCTCGCAAGCCTCCCCGCAGCCCCCCCCCGAGGCGGACGCCGCCTTGCGCGCACGCGTCAACCAGTTCTACCAATTGGAAGTGCAGGGAAAGTTCAACCAGGCGCTCCAACTGGTTGCGGAGGACACCAAGGATCTGTTCGTGGGGACCAGCAAGCCCACTTACACGACCGTTCAGATGCACAGCCTGCGCTATTCCGCCGATTTCACAACCGCGGAGGTCATCGTGCTCGTGACCCGCCTGCTGCCGATCGAAGGTTTTATGGGCCACCCGCTGCCCACCAAGATTTTCAGCCGATGGAAGCTGGAGAATGGCCTGTGGTGCTATTACGTGGATCCGAAAACGGACCTGCCCGCCACCCCATTCGGACCGATGCCTCCCGGGCCTGCGCGTCCCAGCCCGGCGCAGCCAACCATAGCTCGTCCTGTGCCGCCGGCATCGGCGCCGCCGGTGTCAACGCCGCAGGCGGTGGCGGCGCCGCCCGTCTCAGCACCCCCGGGATTCGCCCTCCCGGGCATGGTGCAGGGCGTGCCCGCGCCCGCCGGAGTTGCGCCGGGAACGCCGCGCCCCTTGCCACCCATGCCGGCCGACGTGGGAAACTTTCGCGCGCTGACATGGGATAAGCCCACGATCAAACTGAAGTCCTCCGGGCCATCCTCGGAACAAGTTGCAATTTTCAACCCGACGCCCTGGCCCGCGACGCTTGTTCTTACCGATCCAAAGGTCGCGGGCCTTACAGTCAAACTGGATCCCTTGATCGTTCAGCAGGGCCACAAGGCTATCTTGAGCATTCTGTCGAGCGGCGACGTTCAGCCTCCCAAGGCGCCCATCAACATCGTCGTAAGAAATCGGAAGACGAATCAAATTATCCCGATTCCAGTCTCATTTGCCAATTAGCGGCTGGCCCTTGCTTGTGGGCCGCAATCACTGAATCGCTATAACGGATCCATTTCCGAATACGAAATCGGCGCCCTCATACACCACGATCGCGAACGGCGCGTTGTTGCCCGGCGCGGCATTCTGCGGCAACTGGAAATCCACTTCGTAGACGCCCACACTGCCATACGCGTATTTGGCCGAGAGGACCGGGACACCGGTGTTGTTGACTCCCACCAGCACGCCCGCGATCACCGGCAGATCCTGCGGCACCCAATTGCCGGCGTCCAGCGTCAACGGATCGAACTCATCGGTAAACAACGTCGGCGTGGTCTGTCCAAGTCCCGTAACGAACATCCGCAGGGTATCTCCGGGCCGTGCTGGATTGGTGACCGAGGCGAACGAGCCATCCTCTCTCACCAGGACCGCGCGTCTTTGCCCATCGGAATCCGTGAATTGGAAAATTCCGGGGCTGAACGGCAATACTGTAACAGCGAAGGGTTGGGAAGCTGAGCCATTGACGGTCGCCACCACAGGGACTGTGGCCGGCGGGACGGCGGCGGACGAGGGAACCTCGCAGGGCACCTGCACCGACACGGATTCCTGGCCGTTTACGTTCGCAACATAGAGGATGGGCGCCAGCACGCCGCCGAACTGGACCGAGACGCCGGCTACCTGAGTCTGCGGTGCGACTATCGCGGAGGCCACGCCCTGAAGCCCGGATGCCAGCCCCGTTCCATAGATCGTCGCGAGGCTGCACGGCGAGACGAACTGATTCTGGAATCCCGCCGCATTCACGATTGCCGTGATTCCTCCGATGCTGGGCGGATTCACCGTCAGGTTGAAGGTCTGCGTATACGTCGTACTTCCCGACTTGACACTGGCGGTAATCGCCACGGGGCCGTAGAGGGCGCCCGCCGTCACGGTGACCTGCGCTTGGCCCTGTGCATTGGTAGCGGCACTGGCCGCGCTCAGGGTGGCGGCTCCGCTTGAAACCGCGAAGTTGACGGTGGCGCCTGGCACGGGCGCGGCATTGTCGTTCACCTGCACAATCAGCGGGTCCGCGAAAGCCGCTCCTTCCAGGGCTTGCTGGTTATTGCCGGATATGGCTTGCATCGCCGTAACGACTGTGTTCAGGTTGACCGTGAAAACGGCTTGCACCGAGCTGTTACCGGCCAGCGAGACCGTTACTTGCGCCGGTCCGGTGACCAGAGTCGCCTTGGCCGAGACGTCGCCATCGGAGAGCGAAGACGAGACGATGTCGCTGAGAATGGCGGCGCCCGCTGTCACGAACCACTTGACCGCGATGCCGGCGGATGGATTTCCGCCTGCATCGGTCACTTGGGCGACCAACGCCACGGGCGCAACCACGCCCGCATTAACGGTTTGATTGTTGCCGCTGACGATCTTGAGGATAGCCGGCGGTCCGGAGAGGACCGAAAACGGCGCCTGCGAGAAGCTCACATAACTAACGCCGACGACGACTGTGTAATAGCCCGATCCAAGCCTGCCGCCAAACAAAGGGGTACACGCCGCCATGCCGGATGAATTCGTGAGCACTGTACCCGCCTGCTGGCCCGGTTGAGTCTCGCAAGTTATACTCAGGCCCGCCGTCTGGGATTGCAGCGTCACCTGAATATTCGCCAGGCCCCCATTTTGCCCAAGCACGCTCACCACAATCGGCGTGCCTGCCGCGGAACCGCCGACACCTGTCAATGCTGGAGGCGCCGCCGCGGGAACCAGACTGACGGTCGCGCCCGCCCCGGGCGTCGCCGCCGTCTCTACGAATTCGACGCTGGCATTAAGGGCCGATGCAACCACCGTAACCTGGGCAAAGGGCGTCACCGCTGTGAGCGGTAGAGGCGCGAACGCATAAGTCGCCTGGCCGGCCAAGTTAGTCACAGATGTCGCCGTCACTGGCTGGCTGCCCTGTTGCGTGGCGGTCCAGGTAACCGTGGTGTTCGCCACGGGCGCTCCGGTGGCATCGCCTACTTGTACCACTAGCGGGGCGTATTTCCCTTCGCAGCCCAAGCACACCAACTGCCCGTTGCCGGCAACGATCGAAATGGTCTGAGCCTGACAAAAAGCCGGGAAAAGGAACAACACAGTTAGCAAACTCCCGGCGAAAAGCTTCGGTTGGTGCATACGCCCTCCTCCAGTGGCCCTAGAACCAAAAACATTGACGGGGCGAGGAAGACTAGTCTAGCACCATCCTGGGAGTTAGTGAAAAATATAAAGCCAGGCAGGTTCCCGGCGAGTGGGAACCTGCCTGCGGCTTACTGAATCGGGATAGCGGACGGGTTTCCGTATACCACGCTAGTGCCCTGAAAAAGCACGATCGCGAACGGCGAATTGTTGTTCGCCGCGGCATTCTCCGGAACCTGGAAATCCACCTCGTAGACGCCCACCATGTCCGCGGAGTATTGGGCCGAGAGCACCAGGGCGCCCGAACCGCCGACGCCCACTATCACGCCCGAGTTCACCTTGAGAACCTCCGGCACCCAGGTATTGCTGGCATCCAGCACCAGAGGATCGAACTCGTCGGTAACCAAAGGAGGCGTAGTCTGTCCAAGTCCGGTAACAAACATCCGAAGGATATCTCCAGGGTTCGCCTTATTCGTCACCGAGATGACGCTCCCGTCCGACCGCACCACGACCGCGCGTACTTGCTTATCGCTGTCCGTGAATTGGAAAATGCCGGGGCTAAGCGGCAATACCGTCACAGGGAATGGTGATGAAGCTACCCCGTTTGCGGCCACCACCAGCGGGACTGTGGCTGGCGGAATAGCGGCCGACGAGGGCGTCTCGCAGGGCACCTGCACGGCCGCGGATTCCTGGCCATTTATATTCGCCACCCATAGAATCGGCGCCATCACACCGCCGAACTGGACAGTGAGGTTAGCCACCTGGGTCTGCGGCGCGACTAACGTGGAAGTGACGCCCTGCAGTGTGGGCGCAAACCCCGTTCCGGAGATCGTGGCTAGACTGCACGGCGATACGTCCTGGTTCTGGAATCCCGCCGAATTAACGATCCCGGTGATTGTCGGGCCGGGCGGATTCACAGTCAGGTTGAACGTCAGGGTATACGTTGTGCTTCCGGACTTTGTCGTGGCGGTAATCACGACCGGTCCGGAGGTGGTGGCGCTGGCCGTTACGGTTACCTGCGCCTGGCCCTGTGCGTTGGTAGCGGCACTGGCTGTGGCGCTATTGGTTGCGCCAAGGGTAGCGGGTCCGCTGGTCACCGCAAAGTCGACGGTGGCGCCCTCCACGGGCGTGCTGTTGTCGTTCACTTGCACAATCAGCGCATCCGTGAAAGCCGCTCCCTCCAAAGCTGTCTGGTTATTGCCGGAAATGGGCTGCATCGCCGTAATAACCGTATTCACATACACCGTGAAAACTAGAAACACAGAGCTGTTGCCGGCCAGCGAGACCGTCACCTGCACACAACTGGCGCCGGCTGTCGGGCAGGGGCCCGATCCGGCAGTCGGGGTTATCCACGACGAGACATCGCCGTTGGAGAGCGAAGTCGACACGGTGTTGCTGAGTGTAGCGAGACCCAACGTCTGTTTCCACACGACTGCGGTGCCGCTAGAAGGATTTCCGCCGGCATCCGTCACTTGAGCGACAAACGTCGCCGGCGCCAGGGTGCCCGCGTTGACGCTTATATTGGTAGTGGGACTGATGAGGTTGATTTTACTGGGCGGTCCCGCGACGATTGAAAACGCCGTCTCCCCGAAGCTCGTGTAGCTGACGCCGACTGAGATGGTATAGTAGCCCGACCCCAGCTTGGTGCCAAACAGAGGCGTACATGTCGCATAACCGGAGGAATTCGTCAGAACGGTGCCCGCCTGCTGGCCTGGTTGTGTCTCGCAGCCAATCGTCAGACCGGTCGTCGTGGATTGTAGCGATACTTGAACATTCCCCAAGCCCCCGTCTAGTCCGAGCACGCTCACCACAATCGGAGTGACGGCCGTGGTCGACGTCTCACCGGTGGTATAGACGCTGCTTGAACCGTCCACACCGTCGGTCAGCACCGGAGGCGCCGACGCTGGAACGAGGCTGATGGTAGCGGCGGTCGTTCCAGCTCCGGCGGGCTCGGCAGTTGTCTCGTAGAAGGTCGTGCTGGCTTGGACGCTATCAACGGTGGCCGATGCCACCACAGTGGTCACAAAAAAATCCTCCAGGACGGCAGGCGGTGGCGGCGCAAATGCCAAACTGGCCTGACCGGCGGAGTTCGTCACGGACGTCGGCGCCGTGGTCGGAGAACCCGGCTGCGTAATCGTCCAGGTGACCGTGGCGCCCGCCACGGGTTTCATGGAAGAATCGTTCACCTGCACCATGAGCGCTGCGTATTTCTGGGGATTCACTGGACAATCCGGGCACACCAACTGTCCATTGCCGGAAACAATCGAAACGGTTTGAGCCTGGCAAAAAGCCGGAAAAAGGAACAACGCGGTTAGAAAACTGCCGGCGAAAAGCTTGAGTTTCTGCATACACGTCCTCCAGACGTTAAGAGAAGTAAAGGATGGCGGACGCGGAAGCCTAGTGTAGCACCTTCCGGATCAAAAAAAAAGGGGGAGCTTTAGGCTCCCCCCTTTCTCACGAACGATGCCGTGAAGGTTTAGTGAACGAGTTGCTCACCCGTCAGGTTGCAAGTGTTTGTCGTGCCGTACGCCGAGCAGATGAACGGAGTCGCGGCACGCGTGGAATCGGGGATGATCAGCGCCAGATAGGCGGCGGCGAAATTGCGGATCCCGGTGTCGCTCACAAAGGAGTAACCGTGAGCATATTGGAATTCGCAAGTCGCGATCGCGTACCCGGTGGTCCCGTAGGTCGGAGCGCTGTTGTAACCAGGATCGATTGTGGACACAGAGAAAGCCCACGTCGTGCCCGGCGGAATCAGGCCAGTGGTTAGCGTGGTATCCGAAGTCGAGCTGTATACGCCGCTCGTCCCGAGGGTTGTCGCCGCACCACCGTTGCCGAAGAAGCTTACGGTACAAGCTCCCGTTTGCCCGACCGCGCCCTGACTTCCGAGACTATCCATCGATGTGTTGGAAATCGCGATACCGGTGTCAAAGCCGTAGAAGTCGGTGACGTACGGGAACAACAGGATCGTCTCGCACGGCGAGATGCTGAACAGACTGGTCGGTGACGGCGTCTGCGCTTCTACCGTGGTGGAGAACGATGGAATCGGCCCTGTGGAGTCGGCGTCCGCATACGTGGCAGTCTGCGGATAGAAGCCGATGGACACTGCGGCCGGTCCGGTTAGGGTGCTCGGGTTGCCCAGTTGGGCCACCAGAGAACCGTAAACGTTGAACGTAAGTGAGTCGATCGCCGAAGGATTCGTGTCGGTGATCTGCCAAACTACAGTCACACTGATGGGTGCCGTGCCCATTGAGTTGTCCGCGACCGTGACCACGCTGTTAGACCCGGGACTCGGGTTGGCCGTCGGCAAGAGCAGGTTGGCATCGGACAGTACGGATACGCATCCGACGGGCGATGTGGCGGTGCAAAGCGCCTGACCCGTAGAGATTGCATAGCTGTCCACGGAGATCACGGCGCCTACAGGAATGTTGCTGATAACCGCCTGCAACTCCGTTGGGGCGTCCGCTGCGCCGCTCCACGCATTGGGGAGCGAGCCGCCGGTAAGGTCGATTTCCAGTCCGCTCTCAGTGTAGTAAACCTGTCCAGGCGTGTTCTGGGGATAGGTCGCCATGCTTCCACTCCCGTTTACACCCTGAGTCTTGAATGCGGTCGAGAAGTTCTCCGTAAATGTCACGCTTCCCAGTGTACCGTTGAAGTTCTCGCACTGATATAGGGTCGCGCCTGCTGAAGAGGGCGCAGTGTTCACCAAGCCCCAACTGATCTGGCCATCGATAAACTGGCCGCTGTTGCTGCCGCTGTTGATGTTGATCGATGAACTGGGGCTAACCGAGACGAACGCATATACCGGGGTGGTGCCGCCACCGCCGGCTCCCAGGGCGGCAGTCGTCGCGTCAATGCGAATGTTCGTGATGCGATACGTGCGAGTCGTCGCCGGCGGGTCGGCCGGCACGCCAAAGAACGTGATCGTGTTCGGTCCGGGCGTCGTGGCGCCTTGCAGTCCTTCATAAACGTTTGGGGGCGGGTTTGTGTAGCCGCCGGCGCCATTCGCGGTTCCTTGGCATTGTACGGCCGGATTCGTCGGGTCCGTACACAAGACCTGAGTTGCCGGGGCGGGATCGTTAACCAGCAACAACGCTTCAGACAAAAGGTTTGGCGTTGGCGCCGCGGCTTTGCCCAGGACGCGGCTGGTCACGGGCGCACTCAGGGACACGCTGACAGTTGCCTGAGGTATAGGCGTGCCGGCTGCCAACGGCAGAACGCCTTGAGGGGCGGTACAGGTCAGCAAAATGTCACCGGTTAGCTCGGTGAACCCTTCGTGCCGAAGCGTCGGTATTACCACCGCCGATGCGTTACACGTTACTTGCGCGCTCGCCGGAACTACCGATCCTAAAACCAGGATCAGCGCGGCGAACGCTAGAATCCATCTGCGAAAATCTGCCATTTCCTTCTCCTTGTGAATTGCGAAATTGAATCGGTCGAAGTTCTCTCTCAACCTGAGCCTCTCTCCAACTGCCTTCCATACTACCTGGGGAACTTCTCCGTGCGGGCGGAGATTTCATTAAGATTTTGCCGGCAACCCCAATACATGGCACCGGGTCCTGCCAAGCTACGCCCTGCGATGGGGCTGCGTGTTTCTGTTTTTGTCTTTGGCCGACTCGCAGGATTGCCCAAAAATTGCATGTGTCGCGGACTCAGTAAAGATATTCATAGCGTATCGCTGCGCGCATGTCAAGAGAAATTCTTTGCATTCAACGGCGAACCCGCCATTTTCCGATCCCTAAAGCACACATCCAAAGGTACGCTCGAATTAGATCACGATGCCTGCCCGCCAGTCAACGGTTTCGCACCGAATCGTCCCATTTTAACGATTTTTAATGAAACCCACTGCGGCAGGTCCGCTGAAGCCCGCCGCTCAAGGTCCAATCTACCACATTATCAATCACTTGTGACTTCAAATTCGCAGCAAGTATCCATCTCCTGCACGCCCCGTCAGCTTCGACAGTGCGTAGAGATACCATTGCAACTGCCGTTCGTAACGGGCCGCACCGCTCGCATCGCTTTTGAAATCGACCACCACCCAGCGATCCTGCTCCACGAACGCCAGATCGATGACGCCTTCCAGCAGCCGCCCGTCTTCCAGACGCAAGTGGATCGGCAGCTCACGGTGGCAGCGCGGGGCGGCGCGCGCGCGTTCCAGCAGCGGATGCGCCCAGACAGCTCGCACCGCCGAGGCGGCGTCCTCGGCTTCTTCGCCGGGTGCGCCCAGCAGGCGCGCGTGTGACTGCGCCAATGCGGCAATTTGATCGGTTGTGCCCCGTAGATCCAGATCGCGCAGGATGGCATGTACAAGGATGCCAAAGCGCCGGCCCCCAGGGTGACCGGTCTTCGTCGAAGCGTCATGAATATGTATAGATCGGCGCTCGGGCGGCTCCTCTATACCTTCCGTGGGAGAAATAATTTGGAAGGCCGGAAAATGGCCGCGCGCGATGGTCTGCTGGCGCGCATGCCGCCATTGTCCGTACCGCGCGATTCCCTCAGCCGCAGGCGCGGCGGGCTCCGCCGCCAGAATGTCCTCCTGCCGCAGACCGAAGCCGGAGGCCACATCAAGGCGTAGCGCGGCGGGGTCCCACCAAACCACCTGATGATCGCCCCGCTGCGGACGATGCACGCCGGGACGCACGGATTCCTCGGGCTGCCCGAAGTATTCCGCAGGTCGTTGCAGCACGGTGCGGTCGCCCGCGAAGGCCGGGCAATCCCTGGCCGCGGCCCGTTCGCGGCGCTTGTCGCGCGGCGGATAGATGGCTTTATTCAGCGGACCCAGCCAGCCGTCGCGCTCCTCATCGCCCACCGCGGGAATCACCAGCAGATCCCGCGCCCGCGTGGCCGCCACATACGCCACGCGCACGCCCTCGGCCAGTTCGCGGGTGTGCTCGCGCTGTTCATGCTCCAGCAATTCCCACGGCGCGGCGCCTAACAAGCGCGTGGCACAGAGGTTACCTTCGACGAAGCGTTCGGCGGTCTCCCGCGCCAGCTTTGCCGTCATATCCGCCAGGATCACCACGGGGAATTCCAAACCCTTTGCGGAATGCACCGTCATCAGGCGGACGCCGTCGGACGCCTCTTCGAGCACCGGCGCTTCGCTCGATTCGCCCTTCTCCGCGCGCACCCCCAGATCTTCGACAAAACCGCGGAAGGAGAGACCGCCGGTCAGCTCAAACGTGCGTGCCAGATCGCAAATCCGATAGACGTTCGCCAGCGCCTGCGAGCCGCCCCTCCGCAGCATGAACCCGGCGTGAGCGCGGCTGGCTTCGAGCAGCCCATTGATGGTGTCGACAATGGGGCGGTAGTTGCGATTCCGATGCAGGCCCTTCAAAATCGACAGCGCATCGGCGATGGGTTTGAATTCGGCCGGGAGCGGCTGCGAGTCGCGGCGATACGCGCTCAAGTGCCCGACCTCGAACCGGAAGCGCAGCAGCAGATTGTCCGGGATGGCGAAGAGCGGCCCGCGCAGCGTGCCGAACACCGAGAACTCGTCATCCGGCCACTCGATAGCGGCCAGCGCCAGGCGCAAGGCTTCCACTTCGTCCCGATGGTAGAAGGACTTCGACCCCACCAGCAGGTGCGGCAGGCCGCGCGCTTCCAGGGCCTGCGTATAGTCGCGCGAGGTGTCCGAGCCAAAGCTGAGGAACCGGCGAAAGAGCACGCAAATATGCTTGGCCTGCAACTGCACGGGCGCGCCATCCCGACCGCGCACCTCCCAACGGCTCTCGTTCACCAGCCAATCGATGTAAGCGGCGACCGTCTTGGGCAGACAGGCGTCGATGCTGTCGTTGCTGATGCGCAGCGACCCGTACGGCGCGGGCGCCGGCAGCACCACGATGGCCGGCTGCCGCGGGTTGGCCGCGCTGTATTCTTCGAGTGGCGCATAGTGCGCCTGGCCGCCATCATGATCGCCGGTCATTTCCGGCGCGAAGGCCGCGTTCACCAAGTGCTGGATGGGCCGCACGGCGCGGTAGCTGGTCGTCAGGTGGATACGCGCCACACCGCGGTAGACCAGGGCCTGGCAGACGTTTTCGTAGAGCACCACGTCGGCGCGCCGGAACTTGTAGATGGATTGCTTGGGATCTCCCACCACGAAGAGTTTGCCTGGAATGGGCGTGACTTGCAGCCAGTCGTTCTCGACGGGGTCGTTGGCGGACAGCAGAATCAGGATTTCGGCCTGCAGCGGATCGGTGTCCTGAAACTCGTCCACGAAAATGCGGCTAAAGCGGTCTTGCAGGTATCGGCGGACGCTCTGGTCGTCGCGCACCAGGTTGCGGACCAATAGCAACAGATCGTCGAAGTCGAGCTTCCCTGCCCGCTGCTTAAGCTCCCGATAAGCCTCCACCAGATCCTGCATGTCGTCGCGCAGGGCGGCCGCAAAATCGGCGCCGGCGTCACGGCAAAACGCTGCCAAATCGCGCAGCAGGGCTTCGCGGGCATCCAGTACCTGCTGGCGCGAGATGCCGGGCGCGAAGTTGCCTGCACCCGGCTTGAAGTTCCGCTTCAGTGCGGGACCCAGCTTCAATAGCCGCGCTTCACTCGTGTCTTCGTCGCCGGGTTGGTTTACCAGTTCTGTCAGCGGACGCATGCCAGAAACCAGCCGGTCGCTCAATCGCGGACACTGGCGCAGCAGGTCCGCGATTTCCCGGCAGTGGCGCATCAGCGCCTCGACGCGCGCAGCTCGATCGAACGGTTCCTTGCGCCAGGGGCTCGCATAGCCGCGCCAATCCAACACATGCTTGCCGGCGCTCTTGATCGATTCAACCGCAGGGAGATCCGCTTGCCAAGGCTCGCGCCAAGCCAGTCGCGTGAGAGCGCGGCGCAAGGCTGTGGATCCCGCATCCAGCTTCTTCTGGAACCACAAGTCGAAGGCGCGGTCGTAAATACGGGCGGCTTCCGGCTCGGTAAGTTCCTCAAAGCCCGGATCGATGCGCGCTTCCACGGGACGCTCGCGCAAGATCTGCGCGCAGAAGCCGTGGATGGTGCCGATGGCCGCTTCTTCCAGGCGCTTCAGCGCGTCTTCCAGATGCGCGCGCTCCGGCCCATCGGCGCTCGCGGCGCGGGCCTTGTCAAGCTGTTCGCGCAGCCGGATCTTCAACTCGCCGGCAGCCTTATGGGTGAAGGTGACCGCCACAATTTTCTCGACCGGCGTCCCCGCCGCCAGCACCCGCACGATACGCCGGATCAGTTCCGACGTCTTGCCCGTGCCGGCGGAAGCTTCCACGATCAGGCTCTCGCCCAGCGAGTTGCGGATGCGCTCGCGGGCCGCGGCGTCGTCTGTTTGGGTACCCGTCTGTATGCCCGGAATCACGGGATGTTCCTCATCTCCTGTAACGCTTCCAGCGGCTCGCGTTTTTTCCGCGCGGTGCGCCGCTCTTCGTTGGGGCCGCAGACCGGCAGATAGTCGCACATGCCGCAAGCGCCAGGTTGCGGCGCGGCGGGGAGGAACCCGCGGGCAATCTCGCCGTCGATGATCGCCATAGCCCGGCTGAACCACTTTCGGGTATTCGGCGTGACCTCGAACGGAATCTCCTCATACCCCCCGCGCTGGGTGCAATAGAAAAGGCGGCTTTGTTCGACAGGCAGTCCCAGCAGGGACTCCGCCGCCATACCGTACGCGAGCGGCTGCATGTAAGCCCCGCCGCCGATATAGGTCGGACCGGGATTCGGCAGTTTTCCGGTCTTGTGGTCGGTGATGCGCAGAGTGCCGCGCACCGGGTGCCTTTCGATCAGGTCGATCGCGCCGCGCAGTCGCGCCCCGTCATCGAGGATAGCTACAGATTCTACACTCGCGGGATCCCGATATTCCCCGGCATCCGTGCCGAAGCTGTATTCGAAATGCACCGGCATCCAGCCATCGTTCGCGGCCGCGACGCTCTCGATCCAGCCACGCAGATCAATGCGCAGATCCTCGATCTCACTGCGCCACACGCGCAAGATGGCGGGAGCCAGTTCCTCCTCATTTTTCGCCGCCACGCGGTCCAGCGCCTCATTCGCAATCTCCAGGACACGGGCCTTGTTCTCCGGCCGTATCGGCAGCAGTTGCGCCGCCTGCAAGTCTCGGAACAGCCGGAACTGCGCCTCGTGAAACAGTGCGCCGCGAGTGAGCGGGTCCATCTGCTCCAGCGCCACCCTCTCCTCGCGCGGATGCAGCTTGTGGATGGCGTGCAGCAGGAACCGG
>Ga0209333_1000129_pt1 | contig 42733 bp, 40 predicted proteins | sample BlaSpr_A8_OM2_O3_FD_187982 | JGI IMG/M metagenome (GOLD analysis project Ga0209333, IMG submission 187982) | Forest soil microbial communities from Thunder Bay, Ontario, Canada - Black Spruce, Ontario site 2_A8_OM2_O3 (SPAdes) (version 2) | ecosystem: Environmental > Terrestrial > Soil > Boreal... | reverse complement strand
TGCTCCGCGAACTCACCCACGCCCACCTGCTCACCGAACACACACCAGGCCGGTACACCTCCCACGACCTGCTACGCGCCTACGCCGCCGAGCAAGCCGCCACGAGCCAGGAGCAGGCGCGGCACGAGGCCACGGCCCGGATGCTCGACCACTACCTGCACACCGCGCACACCGCCGCCCGGCTGATGCAGCCGCACCGTGGCGCGCCGACGCCCGATCCGGCGCGCCCCGGGGTCACGCCCGAGCCGCTCGCGAGTTATCAGGAGGCGCTGGCCTGGTTCGAAGCCGAGCACCGCGTCCTGGCCGCCACCCTTGCCCTGGCCGCCGAGGCCGGCTTCAACGTGCACGCCTGGCAGCTGCCCTGGGCCCTGGCCAGCTTCCTGGACTGGCGGGGTCACTGGCACGAATGGGCCGCCGTGGAGCGCGCCGCCGTGGCCGCCGCCATCCGTCTCGGCGACAAGACCGCGCAGGCCATGGCCCGCCGCAGCGCCGCGGCCGCCTGCCTGAAAATAGGCGCTCACGTGGAGGCCGGCATCCACCAGGCCGAATGCCTGGCGTTGTACCGGCAGCTCGGCGACCGCGCCGGCGAGGCGCGGATCCGCCAGGATCTTTCCGGGGCGGCCGAGATGCGGGGCCGGTACGCCGACGCGCTCGGCCACTCCGAGCAGGCACTCGTCCTGTTCCGGGCCACCGCCAATCGCGCCGGGGAGGCTAACGCGCTCAACTCGATCGGCTGGTGCCACGCTCAGCTCGGCAACCCCCTGCAGGCGCGCACGGTCTGCCAGCAGGCCCTCAGCCTCTATCGCGAGCTAGGCAACCGGTACTGCGAGGCACACATCTGGGACAGTCTCGGCTACGCCGAACTGCTGCTCGGCCACCTGGCCGGCGCCGCCGACCGCTACCGGCACGCCCTCACCCTCATCCGCGAAGTCGGGGACCGGTTCGGCGAGGCCGACATCCTGACGCACCTCGGCGACGCCCGCGAGGCCGCCGGTGACCAGCCAGAGGCACAAGACGCCTGGCGGCAGGCGCTCGCGATCCTCGACGACCTGCACCATCCGGCCGCCGAGAACGTCCGCGCCAAACTCGCCAGCATCGGCGGTCACGCGCAGCCGGGAACCGGGCACAACGCCGTCGCGGTCAGGCCCGCGGCAGGTGCACGACGCTGACGAAGAAGCTGCCGATCTGCCGGACCGCGTCCATGAACTGCTCGAAGTCCACCGGCTTTGTGACGTAGGCGTTGGCGTGCAGGGAATAGCTGCGCAGTACGTCCTCTTCGGCCCGCGAAGTAGTCAAGATCACCACGGGTATCACCCGCAGGTCGGGATCGGCCTTCAGCTCGGCCAGCACCTCCATGCCGCTCACCCGGGGGAGGTTCAGGTCCAGCATGATCAGGCCGGGACGGGGCGCATCGGCGAACTCGCCGTCCCGGCGCACGAACCGCAGCGCCTGCTCCCCGTCGGTCACCACATGCAGCGGGTTGCGGATCTTATGATGCTCGAACGCCTCGCGGACGATCAGCGCATCTCCCGCGTCGTCCTCGACCAGCAGGATGTCCACGGTCTCGGCCTGCGCGTCATCGGTCATCCGCATCATCCTCGCTCTCCGGCGGAATCGGCAGCGTAAAGCAGAACCGCGCGCCCGGTGAGTGCCCGGTGTCCAGCCACATCCGGCCGCCGTGGTACTCGATGATCTTTCGGCAGAGCGCCAGGCCGATGCCGGTGCCCGGGTACGCCTGCCGGTCGTGCAGCCGCTGGAAGATCACGAATATCCGGTCAGCGTACTCGGGCGGCACGCCGATGCCGTTGTCCGTCACCGAAAACTCCCAGAACTCCCCGTCCCGCTGCGCGGCAACGCTGATCCGCGGGTCATCCTCGCCGCGGAACTTCAGCGCGTTGCCGAGCAGGTTCTGGAAGACGGTGGTGAGCAGCGCCGCCTCGGCGCGGACCACGGGCAGCGGCCCGGACTCGATGCGGGCCTGCTCCTGCTGGATCGGCACCGACAGATTGGCGCGCGCCTGGTCGAGGGCCTCGCTACTGGGCACGAGTACCTGGTCGCGCACGATCCGGCCGACCCGGCTGAAGGCCAGCAGGTCGTTGATCAGCTGCTGCATCCGCTTGGCGCCGTCCACCGCGTACTCGATATACAGGTCTGCCTTCTCATCGAGCTGGCCGCCGTAGCGGCGCTGCAGCAGCTGGCAGAAGCTCGCCACCTTGCGCAGCGGCTCCTGCAGGTCGTGCGAGGCCACGTACGCGAACTGCTCCAGCTCCGCGTTGGAGCGCTGCAGCTCCTCGGCCAGCGCCCGCAGGTCGATCTCGGCCTCCCGGGACGCGGCCAGTTCCGAGACGATGCGCTCACGCATCCGGTTCACGTCCGCGCCGAGCTCGGTGGTCTCGCGGGCGCCGCCGGCCCGCACCGCATGGTCGAAGTCTCCCCCGGCGACCATCCTGGCGTCGACCGCGAGCCCGGCGATCGGGCGTTCCACGGCGCGGCGGATGGCCAGCGCGAACAGCCCGATGATGACCAGCAGGGCCAGCCCGATGCCGATGATCACGTTCCGCAGGGTGGCGATGGCGCCGTCCAGCTTTGCCACGGCTCGCTGCCGGTACCGGCTGATGTCGCCCTGCAGCACTGAAACCGAGGCGCGCAGCGCGTCGAAGTCCGCCTTGCCTTGGTCGACACCGGGGCTGATGACCGGCTTGCTACTGGCCCGGACCTGGGCGATGGTCGGCGTGGCATACCGGACCTGCCAGTCGCTGATCCGGCGGTCCACGGTGGCGAGGTCGCGGCTGGCGCCGGGCACGTCACCGAGCAGGCTGCGCAGCGTGGCCTGGGCACTGCGCTGCTGGGTCAGCCCGCTGGTATAGGGCTGCAGGAAGCTCGGGGCAGCGCTGAGCTCATAACCGCGCACCCCGGTCTCCTGGTTGATCATGCTGGCGTAGAGCTGCAGGGTCTGGCTCGCCGCCGGATCCGCCACGCTGATCACCTGGTGCCTGGCCGCCGAGAGCGTGTGGAAGGCGGCCCCGGCGACGACCGCCGCGACGAGGGCGACCAGCACACTGGCGGCGACGCCCGCCCAGATCATTCGGCCCAGCGGCCACGGCTCGCGGCCGGCGATGGGTTCCTCGGCCTGCTGCGCGGCCGGGCTCGTCATCGGCTGGGCCGCCCGCGGTGCTGCACGGCGAGCAGGGCCAGGTCGTCGTCCAGGTCACCGCCGTTGAGGTCGCGCACCCGGCCAACGACATAGTCGAGCAGCCGCTCGACCGGCCGGTCCTGCGGCGAGCCCGGGTCGCGGCTGGCAAATTCCTCGATGCTGCGGACAAGGCCCTCGCTGCCGAGCCGGGCGGCCCCGTCGCCGACCCGGCCTTCGATGAGCCCGTCGGTGTAGAGCAGGATCGTCCAATGCTCGCCGAGCTCCACCTCGATAGCTGGCCAGTGGTAGGCGTGCAGCACGCCGAGCGGCAGGCGGGGCACCGTCGCCAGCTCGCGCACCCCGGACGGGCTGATCACCAGGGGGCGGGGGTGCCCGGCGAGGTGCAGCAGCCCGCGCCGCCGGTCGGGCGCCACCGACAGCATGCACAGTGTGGCGAACATCCGGTCGTCGTGGCGCTCGTACTCCAGCACCTGCTGCACCGCCGACAGGACGCCGGCCGCCGGCTGCCCGGCCAGCACCATGGTGCGCCACGCCACCCGCAGGCAAACCCCCAGCGCAGCTTCGTCGGGGCCGCGCCCGCAGACGTCGCCGACGAGGGCGTGCAGCCAGCCGTCCGGCGTCTCGACGAAATCGTAGAAGTCGCCGCCCAGCTGCAGCTGTCCGCCGCCGGGCCGGTACCGGGTGGCCACCGTCAGCGCTGGATCGAAGACCACCGGCGATGGCAGCAGGCCCCGCGCCAGCCGGGCGTTCTCCTGAGCCTGGACCCGGGCCACAGAGAGCTCGAGCTGCGCTTTCTCGGCCTGCTTCCGCTCGACCGCGTACCGGATGACCCGGTACAGCAGGGTCCCGTCCACGTGCCCCTTGACCAGGTAGTCCTGCGCGCCCGAACGGACCGCGGCCGCACCGAGCAGCTCGTTGGCCAGCCCGGTCAGCACGACCACGGCCATGTCCGGAACCTGCTCCTGCAGCCACCGGATGCCGTCAAGGTCGGTTGCGTCCGGGAGCCCAAGGTCGAGCAGCACGCAGGAGGCGCGGGGCAGCAGCGGTTTCGCCGCAGCCAGCGAACTGGCCCGCTGCACCCGCACCGCGGGCGCGTCAGCCGTAGCGGGCTCGTCGTGCAGCAGCTCCTGCACGATCAGCGCATCCCCGTCGTCGTCCTCGATCAGGAGAACGTCGATCCACGGGGGCATCCGCGGGGGAGCAACGTCGGCGCCTGGCAGGTCCTGGGACACCATTCCTGCCTCGTTCGGGGTCTTGCAGCGGCTCAGTCTCTGGCTAGCAATGACCGCAGAACATACTGCATGATCCCGCCGTGCCGGTAGTACTCGGCCTCGCCGGGGGTGTCGATCCGCACCACGGCGCGGAACTCCTTCCCGTCCGCGCGCACGGTCACCTCCCGCGGGACCGGCCCCGAATTGATCTCCCCGATCCCGGTCACGTCGAACACCTCGTGCCCGGTCAGCCCCAGGGTCTCGGCCGTCTCCCCCTGCGGGTACTGCAACGGCAGCACGCCCATCCCGATCAGGTTGGACCGGTGGATCCGCTCGAACGACTCGGCCAGCACGGCCCGCACGCCCAGCAGCACGGTCCCCTTCGCCGCCCAGTCGCGTGAGGACCCGGAGCCGTATTCCTTGCCGGCCAGCACCAGCAGCGGTGTCCCCTCGGCCAGATAGGCGCGGGACGCCTCGTAAATGGAGGTCTGCTCGCCCTCGGGCAGCTTGACCGTGACCCCGCCCTCAGTGCCGGGGGCGAGCTGGTTGCGCAGCCGGATGTTGCCGAACGTGCCGCGGATCATCACCTCGTGGTTGCCGCGCCGCGAGCCGTAGCTGTTGAAGTCGCGCCGCTGCACGCCGTGCGAGATCAGGTACTCCCCCGCCGGGCTCTCGGTCTTGATCGCCCCGGCCGGCGAGATGTGGTCGGTGGTGACCGAGTCGCCGAGCTTGGCGAGCACCCGCGCGCCGTGGACGTCGGTGACCGGCTCGGGCTCGCTCGGCATGCCGTCGAAGTATGGCGGGCGCCGCACGTAGGTCGACTCGGGTTCCCACGCGAACGTGTTGCCCGGCGGCACGGCAAGGTCCCGCCAGCGGTCGTCGCCCGCGAACACGTCGGCGTAGTCGCGGGTGAACATCTCCGCCGCGACCGAGCTCAGCACGATGTCGGCGATCTCCTTCTGCGTCGGCCACAGGTCGGACAGGTACACCGGCTGCCCGGACTTCCCGGTCCCGAGCGGCTCCGACGTCAGGTCGATGTCCATGGTCCCGGCCAGCGCGTACGCCACCACCAGCGGCGGCGACGCCAGGTAGTTCATCTTCACGTCCGGGTTGATCCGGCCCTCGAAGTTCCGGTTGCCGGACAGCACGGAGACCACGGCCAGGTCGCTGTCGTTCACCGCCTCGCTGATCGCCTCGGGCAGCGGCCCGGAGTTGCCGATGCACGTGGTGCAGCCGTAGCCGACCAGGCTGAAGCCGAGCTTCTCCAGGTACGGCAGCAGCCCGGAGCGCTCGTAGTAGTCCATGACCACCTTGGAGCCCGGCGCGAGCGTGGTCTTCACCCACGGCCTGCGGTCCAGCCCGGCCTCCACCGCCTTCTTGGCGACCAGCGCCGCGCCGATCATGACCGACGGGTTGGACGTGTTCGTGCACGACGTGATCGCGGCGATCACCACTGACCCGTGGTCAACCGACGTCGTGGTGCCGTCCTCCAGCGTCACCTCGACTGGGGCGGACGCCCGGACGCTGGCCTTTGCCGGCTGCTCGGCCGGCTCGCGGGTGACGACGCCGTTCTTTTCCGGGGTGAACGGGTCCGACGCCGGGAACGTGTCGGCGATCTCCTCATCCAGGCTGTCCAGCTGGACGTACGCGCCGAGAGCTTGCCGGAACGAGTCCTTGGCGTCGGTCAGCGCCACCCGGTCCTGTGGTCGTTTCGGGCCGGCCAGCGACGGGACCACCGTGGCCAGGTCGAGCTCGATCTCCTCCGAGTACCGCGCCGGGCTGCCCGGGTCGTGCCACAGGCCCTGCTCCTTGGCGTACGCCTCCACGAGCGCGATGTGCTCGTCGCTGCGCCCGGTCAGCCGCAGGTAGGCGAGGGTCTCGGCGTCGATGGGGAAGATGGCGCACGTCGAGCCGAACTCCGGGCTCATGTTGCCGATCGTGGCCCGGTTCGCCACCGGCACGGCGGCAACCCCGTCGCCGTGGAACTCCACGAACTTGCCGACGACGCCGTGGGCGCGCAGGATCTCGGTGATCGTGAGCACCAGGTCGGTAGCGGTCGCCCCGTCCGGGAGCTCGCCGGCGAGCCGGAACCCGACCACCCGCGGGATCAGCATCGACATCGGCTGGCCGAGCATGGCCGCCTCGGCCTCGATGCCGCCGACCCCCCAGCCGAGGATGCCGAGCCCGTTCTCCATGGTGGTGTGCGAGTCGGTGCCGACGCAGGTGTCCGGGTAAGCGGCAATGGTGCCGTCGTCCGCGGGCTGCACCATGACCACCCGGGCCAGGTGCTCGATGTTGACCTGGTGCACGATGCCGGTGCCCGGCGGCACGACCTTGAGCTGGCTGAACGCCTGCTGACCCCAGCGCAGGAAGCCGAACCGCTCGGAGTTGCGCTGGTACTCGAACGCCACGTTGCGCTCGAACGCGTCCGGCCGGGCGAACACGTCGGCGACCACCGAGTGGTCGATCACCAGCTCGGCCGGGACCAGCGGGTTGATCCGGCCCGGGTCGCCGCCGAGATCGCGCATGGCCTCGCGCATGGCCGCCAGGTCCACGACGGCGGGCACCCCGGTGAGGTCTTGCATCAGCACCCGGGCCGGGCTGAACTGGATCTCGGTGGACGGCTCGGCCGCGGCGTCCCACGCCCCGACTGCCGCGACCTGCTCGGGCGTGACGTTCATGCCGTCTTCGGTCCGCAGCAGGTTCTCCAGCAGGATTTTCAGCGAGAACGGGAGATCGCCGCTGCCGTCGACCGCGTCCAGCCGGTGGATCTCATAGCTGGTGTCACCGATGCGCAGCGTGCCGCGGCTGCCGAAACTGTTGCCTGTCATCGCATGGCCTCCATCGTGTGGCCTCCTGGCCGTCTGCTCTTCCCGGCGCCCCGCCGCTCATCCACTATCCCGCCCGGCCGCCCTTATCCCGCCCGCAGGCGTTCATTCGCCGCTAATGGCATCTTGCCGCAGCCGCGGGCGGGCGGCTGCCCCGGCCCGGCCGCGGCCCGCGAGCTGTGCGCAATATCTCGATGTCAAGCTATCTTCCCTCAAGCTACCCCGAAACTATCTCGACGTCAAGGTATCTGCAGGTTCCCGAGCTCATGGCAACCGGGGCAAATCAGGCACCGGCCTCGGCATGAGTGACCGCCGCGCCAGCCGGCTTCAGCGCCCGGCGGCCACCGGAGAGCGTGGACGGCTCGCCGGCTGGGCCCGCCCGGCGCGGCGCGGCATGGCAACGTATTCGCCCGGATTGGCCCAGCCGGTGATATGCGGTCCGCACAGGCCGGATAAATGATGGGTCAATTGCCGCTAAGCGGAACCCATGCCTCGTTTGCTCTGCCAGGTCGCCGGGTACGCGGAAGGGACCATAAGGGGGATTTTTCTTTTAGCACATCGGGGGACTAATGCGCCTTGCCAGGTGCGCCGCTGCAATCGCTGGGCTGATCATGGTCGTGCTTCTGAGCGGTGCTCCTGCGGCGCTCGCCGGCGGCGGCGGTCCGTCGCCGGCCAGCGTTTTCCCAAACCCATCCACACCGGGCACCTCGACGACGTTCACGATCGACTGCTCGACGGGGGCGGACACTCCGTGCACCTCGGCGACGCTGGACGGCTCCTCACTCGGCCTGCCTGCGCAGATCCCGATGCAGCCCGGCAGCCAGACGGACATGTTCGTCGCCACCGTGGTCCTGCCGAGCTCGCTCGCCCCTGGTACGTACAGCCCGGAAATCACGTGTTCCAACGGGGTCTCGGCTACGGCGACCCTGACCGTGAACGCGGTCCCCGGCAAGGCGCCGCAAACCGGCGACGGCACGACGTCCACCGCGACCAATACCGCGCTGGCCAACGTCGGCTATGGCCTGCTCGGCGCCGGGGCGCTCGCCGGATGCGTGATGCTCCGCAGGCGCTGGTCCGGCCGCACGTCGAGCTGACCCACCGGGAACAGGGGCGCCACCATGCCGAAGCTGGTCAACGGGGTCATCGTGGCCCTGGTGGCGGCCGGCCTCGTGCTGGCGTTCGTCGGCAGCCACACGCTGCGCTGGTCGCCGCCTGCGGCGCCGCCCAAGTGGGAGGGATCGTCCCGAACCCGTACGCCCGCGCCGCCGGCCCGCAAGGCACCGGCCCGCGGCCATGCCTCCGTCCCGACCGTGCGGGTGGCCGGCCGCCGCTACCAGGAGACGCCGATGGCGCGGTCCGCCCCCGTCTCCGTCTGGATTCCGCACATCAAGGTCCGGGCCGAGATCATCTCGCTCGGCCTCACGTCCGGTGGCGTGGTCGGCGTGCCGTCGCTGAACACGCCGTTCCTCACCAGCTGGTACAACAAGGGCCCGACCCCCGGCGCCCCGGGCGCCGCGGTGATCTTCGGGCACGTCGACTCGGCAGCAGTCGGGCCCGCGGTCTTCTACCACCTCGGCAACCTCCGCCCGGGCGATCTCGTCTACGTCACGCTCAAGGACGGGCGCACGGCGCTGTTCCGGGTGTACTCGGCCTCGCTGTACACGAAGGCGGAATTCCCCGATAACACCATCTATTCCTATACGAGCTGGCCATCGCTGCGCCTAGTCACGTGCGGCGGCCAATTCGACGCGTCGACCGGGCATTACCTGTCGAACACCGTGGTCTTCGCGCAGTACGTGGGGCAGCGGGCCGCCTCGGCCCAGTCGTGAGCCCGCGGGCTCGATGCGCGGCGCACCGAGCCCTTAGCTGGTAGCGTCAACGTCGCTTCGGCCAGTCCCGGACGCCGGCAGGCCTGCACCGCGAGGAGACGTTAATGGCTGGGACCCGTGCGGCGGAATGGCTCGAGGTCGCACCGGGCCACCCGCTCGGACTGCAGGCGCTACCCTACTGCTCGTTCACCACAAGCGACCGGCCGACCGAGGCGCGCGTCGGGGTGGCGATCGGCGACCGGGTGCTCGATCTGTCTGCCGCCACCTACCGCCTGTGGGCCGGCCGCGCGGATCTGATGCGCTCGGGTCGGCTCGACGAGTTCCTCGCCGCCGGTGATCGCGCCTGGGAGCAGATCCGCGGGGCGATCACCCGCTGGCTCAGCCACGACGAATACCGCGAGGCGCTGCAGGACCTGGTGATGCCCGCCGCCGACGTCACGCTGCACCTGCCCTTCGCCGTCGCCGACTACGTCGACTTCTTCGCGTCCGAGGACCACGCCAGCAACGCCGGCCGGATATTCCGGCCGGGCGCCGAGCCGCTGTCCGCGAACTGGAAGCACCAGCCGATCGGCTATCACGGCCGGGCCGGGACGGTGATCATGTCTGGCACCCCGGTGCGGCGCCCGTACGGCCCGCGCCGGCCGGCCGGCACCGACGGGCCCGCCTTCGGCCCGTCGGACAGGCTCGACTTCGAGGCCGAACTCGGCTTCGTGGTCGGCGCTGAGTCCGTGCTCGGCGAGCCGGTGACCGTCGACCGCTTCACCGAGCACGTGTTCGGTGTGTGCCTGGTCAACGACTGGTCGGCCAGGGACATCCAGGCGTGGGAGTCCGTGCCCCTCGGCCCGTTCCTCGGCAAGTCGTTCGGCACCACGATCTCGCCGTGGGTCCTTCCGCTCGCGGCCCTGGAGCACGCCAGGGTCCGGCCACCGTCGCTCGACACCGAGTTGCTGCCCTACCTCGCCGAATCCGCCAGCTGGGGCCTCGACATCGAGTTCGAGGTTCGCCTGAACGGTCATCTGATTTCCCGGCCGCCCTATGCCGCCATGCACTGGAGCCCAGCGCAGATGCTGGCCCACCTGACCGTGAACGGGGCGTCGCTGCGCACCGGTGACCTGTACGCCTCGGGAACCGTCAGCGGACCGCGGCCCGATCAGCGCGGCTGCCTGCTGGAACTGACCTGGGGCGGGTCGGAGCCGCTGACCCTGCCCGACGGCAGCACGCGCACCTGGCTCGAGGACGGCGACGAGCTGTCGATCACCGCCACGGCAGCCGGCCCGGACGGCGCCAGGGTCGGCCTCGGCGAGGCACGCGGCCAGATCATGCCGGCCCAGGACCCGACGGCCATCTGAGCGCCTATCGCGGCAGATGACAGCCACCATCGACCACCTGGTCTACGTCTGCCCGGATCTAGGGCCGGCCGTCGACGACATCGCCGGGCAGACGGACGTGCGGGCCGCGTTCGGCGGCCAGCATCCCGGCCTCGGCACCCATAACGCGCTGCTCTCCCTCGCCGACCGTACGTATCTGGAGATCATCGCTCCCGATCCGGCCCAGCCGCGTCCGGCCGAGCCGCCGTTCGGCCTCGACACGGTGACGCAGCCGGGACTGCGCGCCTGGGCGGTCGCACCGGATGATCTCGATGCGGCCGTCCGGCAGGCGGCCTCGGCTGGATTCGACTACGCCGCGATCGTGAATCGGCGGCGCCGTACGGCGGACGGGCGCGAGCTCACCTGGCGCATGACCACCTACGCGCAGTCGCCCGAGGTTGCCGTCACACCGTTTCTGATCGACTGGGGCGGCGGTGAGCACCCTGCCGGCACCGCGCCCGGTGGGCTTAGCCTGCATCAGTTCCGTCTGCGCTCACCGGAACCGGGCCGCCTGTGCGCACTGTTCCGCGCGCTTGGCCTGGACCTGAACGTGGAGAACGCCAGCCGACCGGCGATCAGCGCGGTTTTGTGCGGCCCGCACGGTCAGCGCCTGGTGCTCGGAAGCTGACGCCCGACGGTTCAGCGCCTTGCCTGCTGCTGCCGGATGGCCGCGGCCGGCCTGACCGGCGTGCCCGGCGGGGTCAGCGCGGTGAGCAGCCCGGTCAGCGCCAGGACCACAGCGATCGTGCCGCACTCAACCTTCGTGGCCAGCGCCGGGCCGGTGCCGGTCGCCGGCTGGCGGCGCAGCCAGACCCGGCCGGCCACGGCCAGCCCGGCCGCGCACGCGACCAGCACCGCCTTGGCGATCAGCACCAGCCCGTACGTGGTCGTCAGCGACCGCAGCGGGACCAGCACGAGTGCGGAGATGACCCCGGTCACCACGATCACCGTGAACAGCCACGCGGCGGCGGTCGCGTAGAGCCGCATCAGCCCCCGCATGTCGGCCGGGTGATACCGCCAGGCCAGGGCCGCCCGCAGCGTGTAGAAGAGCATGCCCGCCCAGATCGCCGCGGGCAGCAGGTGACAGTAGGTGATCAGGGCGCCCGCCACCGGGATGATGCTCTCTGGGTGGGCGCGTACGCCCTCCGCCGCGACCACCCCGAGCAGCGGCAGCGCGGCCAGGCCCGGCCGCCGCAGCCGCAGCAGCCCAGCGCCGATCACGAACAAGGCGAGCTCCGTGCCGGCGATCGCACCGGCCGTGGTAGAAAACAGCCGCGGCACGTGCGCGAAGCCGGTCACCAGGCCCGCGCCTCCGACCGCGATCAGGGCGAGCCAGGCGCTCGCGGCCCCGCCGAGCAGCGAGGCGCGCAGCGCCCACGGCGCGGGCAGCGGGACCGGGAACGTTCCCTTGTACTGCCGCGCAAGGCCGCGGCCGGCCAGGCCGCCGAGGGCGATCGAGAGCCCGGCGAACAGCAGCCAGCGCGCCACGGCGGTCTCCCAGACGATGGGCATCGACAGCCGCGCGGACACCCCGTCGGACAGCAGAGTGGTCACCGGCATGACAGTAGCGGTATACGCCATACCGCCGGCGGGCAGCCTCATAGGTCACTGATGGCACCCAAACCGGCCAAAAGTAATCAGCGCGCCTCCGCGTCGCCCGCCGCCGCCGGGGCGAGCAGGCCGCGCCGGACGTTTCGCGCGCCGATGGCCCAGAACGCGACGCCGAGCAGGACCATGGCCCCGAACGCGCCGAGCGTCACCCACTCGAAGAACGCCCGGGACACGCCCCAGCTCGCCTCGACCGAGTAGGACTGGCCGAACAGCGCGTTGATGGCACCGGGCCAGAGCAGGGTGACGGCGGTGATCACCACGAACGCCTCGGTGATGATCGCGGCCGCCCAGGCACCTGCCATGCCGCCGGGAACGCGGTACGGGCGGTTGGTCTCCGGGTAGAGCTGCCGCAGCCGCACCAGCGCCGGGAAGATGAAGAAGTAGCTGACCGCGGTCGTGGACACGGTGAGCGACAGCATCACGGCGAAGAAGTTGGCCAGCTTGCCACTGGTTCACACCACCTGGCACAGATGCCCTTGCACCCAACGCACCAGCGCCGTCTCGCGCCCAACCTGAACGCCAGACTCATTGATCCGGAAACCGCCGAACAGCGTAGACGTCTCCAGTTCCCGCGCGGCCTCCCAGAGATCCGCGGCCTTCGTGCTATCAGCTCGCCGTGCAGACTCCAGCGCGATCACGGCGCCGGCAACTGCCTGCACCGCCGGGTAATCCGGCTCCGAGCCTGCATAGCCCTGGTACGCGCCTAGAAACACGTCCTCGCCCGGTCCCAACTCCGGATGCCCGCTCATGCTAGGGAACCACTGGGCTATCCCATAGATGCCCGCAGGATCATCGATCGCACGAGCAAACTCCCGGACACCCGCCGCGACAGCGCATATCCGCCGTGGCGGCTTCGGCATGTTCATCGCGTCGGTGACGAGCTGCGCGTCATCCTCGAAGACTCCAGCACTGAGCAGGCTCCAGTCACCCTCTGGCACTCCACCGTCCCCGGCATGCGTCACACGCAGGCCAAGCGCCTCAGCCTCGGCCTCAGCGCCTTCAATGACCTGCCGACCGAACGCTCCCGGACCCTTCGCGAGAACCAGCTCGTCCGCCTGGTCTTCGGCCGCGAGCAGCCTGACGAACGGAACGGCGTAACGGCTGGTCGGACTAAGAATCGAAACGACGTTACCAGGATGAGCGCGCTCAACGTCATCGCCAGATCCGCCCTGGTTCCAGATCAGCCAGTCATGCTCAACGGCGAGGTTCCCGGCGCGGCGCATCAGGACTGTCGAATACGGACCGAGCAGCAGATCACATCTCGTGGCGACGTCCGGAAGCTTCCGCTGGATCGACTCAAATTCGCCGCTGCGGTCGTCCTCGATTACGAGGTCAAAGGAACCAGCCAGCTCACGGAGCGTTTCAAGCCCTGCAGCAGCCTGTGAACCGAATTTGCCGAAGCGGCCAGAGAGGGAAAGACAGGCGCCGACTCGCAAGCGAGCTGGCATTCTGCCTCCTTAGCACATGTCTACTTCGTAGCGGTACTGATGCGTGTCCGCGCTGGCTACCGAGTCCTGAACCTCGACGGCGCGGTTTCGTCATCGTAGATCGTCCGAATCGAGCTGACCACGGGCATGCCGTCTGGCAGCTCAAGAGCTGCCTTCTCGGACGCGGAAGGCAGCCGCGCCAGCAGATCATCTTCTGAGCGCGCGATCCGGCGCCGGATCCGGCCGTCTTCGGCCTCGATCACAGCATGCGCGCCGCTCTTGATCCTTCCGGGCGCCGCGAGCGCCGTGCCCTCAGCCATCGCGGCAGGATCCGCGATGTGAAACCCGGTCGTCGGCGTCGCGGACGAGCTGGCGGCCGGGAAACTGCCGGATGAGGTAACGGTCCACGATTCGCTGGTGCCCGCCGAAGGTGCATCCCCGGTTGCGGAACCGCCGTTATAGCCGTTGGTCGCAATCGTGGTGCTCGGGTTGTTGGCGAAAGTGGTCTGACCGACAGTTGTTGCTGTCATATTCACGAACGTGCCGATGTTCGGGCCCCACTTGCCGATGCGGAAGGCGACGATCGCGATCGCCACGGTGACCCAGACGAAGGCCAGGCCGACAATGATCTCCGCGGTCGTGCCGAGCGGCTTGTGCAGCACGAGGCCGTCGAGCGCGGCGATCGTGGACGCGGTCAGCGTTCCGCCGATCCAGGTGGGGTTGGACAGCCAGTACAAGATGGCGGTCACCGAGCCCGCGCAGCGGCCGAACGCCAGCCGGCCCAACTCGTAAGGCCCGCCCTCGACCGGAAACGCCGAGCCGAGCTCGGCGGTCAGCATCCCGTACGGGATCAGGAAGATGACCAGGAAATCAGCAGCCAGGTGATCGCCTGCGCGCCCGCCTCCGCCGAGGCGGCCACGGTGTCGAACCCCAGGATCGCGCAGGCGGTGAACAGCGCCAGGTCAATCCGGCTGAGGACCTTCCTGAGCTTGGCTTTCTCCAGCGTCGCTGCCGCGGTTTGCAATGGCGGAGTAACGGCATTTGCCTCGGCCATTTGAGCTCCTGACCCTCAGGCGCAAAAACCGGTCGCAGGAAAGCGTAGGCCGATTTCGCCTCCTCGCCGAGGGGCATTGATCATTATGGCCGGTCACGGCACTGGCGGCCGGGCCGGCGTGGTGGCCTGGGACGGCATCGAGTTGCTGGACGGCAGCGGGTACGGGATGCCCACGTCGAGGGTTCCGGCGAGCGCGTTCAGCACCGCCTCCTCGGCCACCGTGGTGTCGCCGAGCGAGGTGGCCGGCAGCGAGGGGACCGTGGTGACCGGCGGAGCGGTGAAGTTCAGCGCGCCGGTCATGTCGCCGGTGACGCTGCGCCGCCAGGCGGTCAGGTTCGGCACCGTAACGCCGAACCTGGTCTCGATGAACCGCAGCGTCGAGGTGTGGTCGAGCACCCCCGAGTACTTGTGCCCGCCGGCGCTGAACGGCGAGATCACCAGGCACGGCGTGCGGAAGCCGAGCCCGACCGGGCCGGCGATCCCGTCGGCCGCGGACGGCAGCGTGGTCAGGTACTCCCCTGCGGTCCCGGCCGGCGCGGTCACCGGCGGCACGTGATCGAAGAACCCGCCGTTCTCGTCGTAGATGACGATGAATACGGTCTGCGCCCACACGTCGGGGTTGGACACCAGTGTGTTCAGGATCTGCTGCACCAGGTACTCGCCGTACTCGGGCGGGGCTGCCGGATGCTCGCACTCGGCCAGCGGCGGGATGATCCACGACACCGACGGCAGGCTCCCCGATTTAACGTCCGACGCGAACGTCCCCGGATAGGTCGGGGTGAGCGCCTTGGCGATCAGTTCCAGGCCGGTGATCGACAGCGGATTGTTGTAGGCCTTGAAGTACGGGAGCGGGCTGAGCCCGAGCAGGCCGGTCGGGTCGTTGTAGACCTTCCAGCTCACCCCGGCCGACAGCAGGGCCTGCGGCATGGTCTCCCAGCTGAGCTTGCCGTACTCGGCCAGCCGGTCGGTGAACGTCTCGACCACGGGCCCGCCGTTGGTGCCGTGCGGGTCGATCCACGCGGACATGCCCATGAGCCGGTTCGGGTCGGTCGGGCCGAGCACCGAGCAGAAGTACCCGTCGCAGATCGTGAACGCGTCGGCCAGCGCGTAGTAGAAGGCCAGCTCCGCTGACGTGTAGTAGCCCATGGTGACCGGGCCGTTGGCGTCGCCGTCGGCGGCGAGGTGCGCGGTCATGAACGCGTTCATCGCGCCGTTGTTCCAGCTGTTGTGCTGCGTGCCCCAGTCGTGCGCGATGTCGTTGGTGGTCTCGCCGTTCTCTGTCGGCGGGTCGTTGAGCAGGTGGAACGGCTGCATGTAGCCGCTGGCGTCCACCCCGGCGCCGGGCTGGTAGCCGAACTGGTCGAACACCGGGTAGCTGACCCCGCCGAAGGTCTGCTTCAGCACATCCGGGTCGGAGAACCCGCGCACCCCGGACAGCGTGCCGAAGTAGTGGTCGAACGAGCGGTTCTCCTGCATCAGGATGACGACGTGCTTGACGTCGCTGAGCTGGGCGTTCGACGTGGCCGAGGCCAGCGCCTTGTCGATCAGCCGCTGCTGCGCCGCCGACGCTGCGGTCGGCCTGGCGGCCGCCGCGGCCGCCGCGGCCGCACCGAGCCCGAGCGCCGCGGCGCCGCCCGCCATGAACGTGCGCCGGGTGGGCTTTCCGTCCTCAGTGTGCTCAACCACCGGTTCTCCATTCGGGAGGCGCGATAAATGGCCGCATCACGGGCGGCACCTGGACACGATAAATGGTTCAGCTTGCCCCGAACCAACCCGTAGGTAACATTCCGTAAAACGCTAGCCGTAACGGTGTCCCCCGGCGCCGAGAATCATCACCGCAGCGGCGATGGCGCGGTCAGCGGAGCGTGATCGCGGCCATGGGCGCGGTCAGCGGAGCGTGATCACGTTGGCCGTGATCAGCGCGGCGGCGTCCGAGGCCAGGTAGGCGATGACGTCGGCCACCTGCGCCGGCTCCGCGACGTGGATCAGCGTGGGGGTCGCCGCGACCGTCTCGCGGACGCTGTCGGTGACCCAGCCGGTGTCGGTGACCGGCGGGTGCACCATGTTCGCGGTGATCCCGTATCTGGCCAGCTCCAGCGCGGCCGACATCGTGTAGTCCTCCTGAGCCGCCTTGGCCGCGCCATAGGAGACCTCTTCGGGGAAGCCGAGGCCGCCGCCGGAGGTGAGCCCGATGATCCGGCCCCACTGCGCACCGCGCGCGATGTGCCGTCGCGCGAACTCCTGGATCAGCAGCGCCGGGGCCATGGCATCGACCGTGAACTGCTGCCGCCAGGTCGCCGCGCTCACCGGCCGGAGCGAGCGGCCGAGCCGGTCGCTGGCTGCCGCGGCGAACGTGTCGGCGACCCAGCCGGTGGCGTTGTTGACCAGGATGTCCACCGGCCCGAGCTGCGCCTCGGCGGCGTCGAAGAGCGCGGCCGGGACCGCCGGGTCGGACAGGTCGGCCTCTACCGCCACGGCGCGCCCGCCGTCCTGCTGGATCCTGCCGACCACGGCCCCGGCGTCCCGCCTCCGGTGCTCGCCGTAGGCTCGGGGTGTGCCGGGATCCTCGGGATTCTCGACCCGCAGGTAGCTGCACAGCACGGCGCACCCGCGCCGGGCGAGCGCCACCGCGGCGGCCGCGCCGATGCCGTGGTTTGCGCCGGTCACGATCGCGGTGTGGGTTCCCGTCAGCCCTTGAGTAACCGCGCACCTCCCGTCAGACCCGGCAGACTCTACGCCGCGCCGGCCGATGAGTACCGGGCACGAGACCGGTCAGCACCCAGACGAAGAGAGCCGAGGAGGAACAATGACCGACAAAGCGTTCATCACCTGCCTGTGGTTCGACACCGAGGGCGAGGCCGCGGCGAACTACTACGCCAGCATCTTCAAAGACAGCAAGATCGGACGGGTATCCCGCTACACCGAGGCGGGGCCGGGGCCCGCCGGGTCGGTCCAGACTGTCGAGTTCGAGCTCAACGGGCAGAAGTTCGTCGCGCTGAACGGCGGGCCGCAGTACAAGTTCAACGCGGCGGTCTCGGTTATGGTCCCGTGCGAGGACCAGGCCGAGGTGGACTACTACTGGAGCAGGCTCACCGAGGGCGGCGCGGAGATCGCGTGCGGCTGGCTGGTGGACAAGTTCGGGCTGTCGTGGCAGGTCTTCCCCGCCGCGTTCCTGGACATGGTCACCGATCCCGACCCGGAGAAGGTGCGGCGGGTCACCGAGGCGATGTTCACGATGAAGAAGTTCGATATCGCCGCGCTGCAGCGGGCCTACGCGGGCGGCTGACCTGCCCTTCCCGGTTGGCCCCTTCCCCTCGTAGCTGCCTGGGGCGGCCGGACGCCCTCTGGGAGAATGGCCTGCCAGGGAAGGGGTCGTGACGGGAATGTGGCAGCACGCGCCTCGGCTGCGCACGCCGGCCGTGGCCGGCTGGCTGACCGACATCGTGCCGGCGTGGCTGGTGACCGCGGTACGGCCGCGGCCCGCGCCCGTCCCGTGGGCGGAGATGCTGCGCGCCGGGATCGCGATCTGCGTGCCGATGGCCGCCGGGATCGCGTCCGGCCAGCGGGTGCTCGGGCTGCTGATCGCCATGGGCGGGCTGCTCGGCATCGTCGTGGACAACGGCGGCGCGTACGGCACCCGGCTCCGGCGGGTGAGCTCGGCCGCGGTGTTCGGCGGCGCGGCGGGCCTCACGATCGGCTCGCTCATCCACGGCCACGGCTGGATCGCCGTGGTCGCTCTCATCGTGGTGGCCGGGACCTCGGCCCTGCTCAGCGCGATAAGCGACATCGGCTCGGTGACCGGCCTGCAGCTGCTGGTCTACAGCGCGCTGGGCCTCGGCGCGCTCGGCGCGCTGCGTCCCTGGTGGCACACGGCACTTGGATTCATGCTCGGCACGGTGTGGGCGCTCATCCTCACGGTGCCCGGGTGGCTGCTCTCCCCACGCGCCGCCGAGCAGCGAAGCGTCGCCGCGGTCTACCGCGCGCTGGCCGCGCAGCTGCGCGTGATCGGCACCGCCGGCTTCACCGAGGCGCGTCGGGCCGGCACCGCGGCGATGAACACCGCCTATGACACCGTGCTCACGGCCCGGGCCACGGCGGGCGGCCGCAACGAGAAGATGCGGCGCCTGGTGGCCCTGCTCAACCAGGCCAACCTGCTCGCCGAGGCGGTGTCGGCGCTCGGCCTGGAGGGGGACCGGCCGCCGCCCGCAGTCGCCGACGCGATCGACGGGACCGCCGCCGCGATCGCAGCGGGCGCGGCGCCGCCCGCGCTGCCGCCGGTGCCGGGCGAAAGCCCCGGGATGGTGGCGCTGCGCGACAGCCTGGCCGGGCTCGCGTGCGTGACGTCGCGGGATTGGACGCCGCCCACGACACAGCCGGTGCCGAAGCCGCGCCTGGCCGACCGGCTCGGCGCGCTGGCCGACCGGCTGACCAGCACGCTCACCCGCAGGTTCACGGTGCGGCTGATGGTGTGCATCGGCGTGGCCGGCGTGGTCAGCGAGGTGCTGCCGCTGCAGCGGTCCTACTGGGTGGTGCTGACGGTAGCGATCGTGCTCAAGCCGGACTTCGGCTCGGTGTTCGTGCGGGCGGTGCAGCGCGGCATCGGCACGGTCGTCGGCGCCGTGCTGGGCGCGGTGATCATCGCGGGGGTGCCCTACGGGCCGTGGCTGCTGCTCCCGGTCGGGCTGCTCGCGGCGCTGCTGCCGTACGGGCGGAGCCGGAACTTCGGCCTGCAGGCGACGTTCCTGACGCCGCTGGTGGTGGTGCTGATCGACCTGCTCGCGCCGGGCGGCTGGCGGCTGGCGGAGGACCGGCTGATCGACACGCTGATCGGCTGCGCGATCGTGCTGCTGATCGGCTACGCCCTGTGGCCGGGAAGCTGGCAGGCGCACCTGCCGGGCAAGTTGGCCGAAGCGATCACGGACGTGAGCCGGTATCTGCAGCAGGCTCTAGTCAGCGATCCTGCCAAGCGCCCGGAAGCGTCCGGTGCCGACGCGGGCGCGCGCGTGGCGGGCCCCGGCCCGCTGCCGGACCGGACCCGGCTGCGGCGCCAGGCCCGGCGGGCGCTCTCCGACCTGCGCGGCGAGTTTGAGCGGACGATGTCCGAGCCGCCGGCCATCAGCCGCCAGGCGACCGCGTGGTGGCCCGCGGTGGTGGGACTCGACGAGGTGATGGACGCGGTGACCGCCACCGCTGTGGCGATCGAGCACGGGGCACCCGCTCCCTCCGCCCGCGCGGTAGCCCAGCTCGCGGCCGCACTCGACCGGCTCGCAGCCGCCGTGGAGGCCGGCGTCGCGCCGACGGGCCTGCCGGAACTGCCGCCCGACGAGCCAGCCCGGCCGGTGACGGAGGCAGTCCGGGCGGTACTCGGCGTTCTGGCCAGTCCCAAGGGCCGGGCGCCCGAACCCGAGGACGCCGCGCCCGTATCCTGATGCGGAGATGGAAAACGAACGTCTGCCGGTGGCGTGCTCGCTCGGCCAGGCCGACCTGGCGGGGCGCGCCGATCGCTGGCGTGCCCTGGCCGGCCGCGCGCTCGCGCGGGTATCGCCAACGCCGCGCGGCCTGCTTCTCGTTTTCGGCACGGGTCCCGGCGTGACCGACGAGCTGGCGGCCCTGGCCGCGCTGGAACGCGACTGCTGCGCGTTCGCGACCTGGTCGGTCCGCGCGGACGGCAGCGAGATCACCCTCGAGATCAGCGGGGACGGCGACGAGGCGGTCACCGCCATCCAGTCCATGTTCGCCGCGCTCGGCTAGGGCGTTTGCGCGGCGCCGGCGCGCTGCTGTCGTTCCGGCGCACGCCGGCGGGGCCCTCAAGGCTCGCTCAGGCCGGGGTCACGTCGAGCATGACCTTGCCGCGGGGGGCGTCGCCCTCGCGGAGGGCGCGGTAGGCGTCCTCGAACCGGTCCAGCGGGAAGCGGTGCGTGATCAGCGGGCCGAGCTGGATCTGGCCCGAGCTGAGCAGGCCGGCCACCTCGGCCCAGGCGGCGGAGGTGTACGCGAAGCTGGCGCTGATCCGCAGGTCGTTGTTGACCACGTCGTCCACGGGGAAGCGGGCGGTCACGCCGTTGCCGGCCAGGCCGAGCAGGATCACTCGCCCGCCGCGCCGGGCCAGCGCGATCGCGGATTCCACCGCCGCGGCCGTTCCCGCGGCTTCAATGACCAGGTCGAACCGGCCTGAACGGGACGTCGCGGCCGGATCGGCTCCGGACAGCTCAAAAGCGGTGGCGCCGAGCTCGGCGGCCAGCGCGGCCTGCCCGGGGCGCAGCCCGTGCACCACGACCTCGGCGGGCGAGAACAGCCCGGCCAGGTGCGCGGCAATCAGCGCCACGGTGCCGTCGCCGACCACGGCCACGCGGGCGCCGGGCAGCGGCGGGTCACGGGTGATCCCGCGCCAGGCCACCGCCGCCGGCTCGGCGAGCGCCGCCTCGAGCATGCTCGCCGAGTCGCTGAGCGCGTGCACCACCTTGGCCGGGACGATCACCTGATCGGCCGCGGCGCCGGGCCGGGTGAAGCCGAGCTCGTCGTAGGTCTCGCACAGGTTGGTCTCGCCCCGGGCGCAGTGCGCGCAGTGGCCGCACGGGATCACGCCCTCCGCGATCACTTTCTGGCCCGGTTCAAGACCCGTGACTCCCGGGCCCACGGCTTCCACGACGCCGGACCATTCGTGCCCGGGCACCAGCGGGTAGCGGACGTAGGCGGGATCCACGTCGCCGGCCAGCAGTTCCAGGTCGGTGCCGCAGATCCCGACGTACACCGGCCTGATCGCCACCTCGCCGGGGCCGGGCTCCGCCGCGGCGACGTCCTGCAGGCCGATCGAGCCGGGCCGGGGTATGACGAGTGCGCGGCTGGTGCCCATGCGGCTCCTTCGGGTCGGTGCGATGCCGGATGGCGGCCCCGGCCTACCTGGCCTGCCGGCCGGCGAACGCGGTGCCGCCGAGAGTGAGGGTGATCCGGTCGGCCGCGTCGCGGATCGCCGTGCCCAGCTCGTCCATCCGCCAGGTCGGCCGGTTCAGCTTGAGTCCCGTGCCGCTGATCGCGGCGACGCACTTCCCGGCGCGGTCGTGCACGGCGGCGCCCACGCAGAACACGCCGTCGGCGTCTTCCTCGTCATCGATCGCGTAGCCGCGCGCGGCAGCGAGGCCCAGGTCGCGCAGCAGCGCGGCCGGGTCGGTGATCGTGCGGGAGGTCCGGGCTGGCATCCCGGCCTCCATGGCCAGCGCCCTGGCCCGCTCCGGCGGGAGCGCCGCGAGCAGCGCCTTGCCCGCCGAGGTGCAGTGCGGGTATTCCCGCTTGCCGAGGTGGCTGGCGAAGCGCACCGAGCCCGGCGCGTCGACGCGCGCGATGACCACGGCGTAAGGGCCGTCGGGAACCACGAGCCGGGTGGTGAGCCCGGTCTCGTTGGTCAGCGACCGCAGGATCGGCGTGGCCACGTTCACCAGCGGGGCCTGCGCCTCGGCCGCGTCACCGAGCTTGGCCAGCGCCATGCCGAGCCGGTAGCGGCGGTTCTGCCTGGTGCCCGAGTCGGCGGCGAAGCCCCGCCCGATGAGCGTCTGCAGCAGCGCAAACGCGCTGCTCTTGGAGATGTGAAGCTGCCCGGCGAGCTCGGTCAGGGTCACTCCCTCCGGACCCGCCAGCGCGAAGAACTCCAGCGCGTCCAGCGCCCGCTCGACGCTCTGCAGCCGGTACTTGCCGTCCGGCGCCGGCGCTGGTACCGGCACCGGCACGGCCCGCGTGCCGGTGTCATCTATTTCTTCTGCACGATGACTATTCGTCACAGCCGAACACTCTCTCAGCCCGCCTCGACATCGTCAAACACACCTGGCCTTGCCGGTATGAGGACTAGCAGCAACAATAGTGCCACAACCACCGTTAATCCCGGTTCGCGGCCTTGACAAACCGGGACACCTCCTCTGTCATATTCGTATCTTGAAAATGTAATTCGGCTCTGCCGAAAAGCATGCGCAGCGCTACTCGCGTATCAGCCGCGCACGCCAGCTGGGCGGGCAGGTCCGGGGAGGGCGCAGGATCGGATGAGGTGGCCCGCACAGGTCTTCGGCGCGCTGGGCGTGCCACGCGATGACACGCCCGGGCCGGCTGGCGCACCCGCCCAGCTCCGCCGGTTTCCCGATGGCGCGGCATTCCGGATAGAGATCCCGAGCGTCGAGGGCCCGAGGGTGCTCGAGGCCGTGCTGCGCGCCGCCGAAACCGAAGGCGTGACCGTGAACCGGGTCTCCCAGGGCAGCGGCGCGATGCTGCTTCGGGACAGCGAGCTGCGCGAGATGGCGGCCGCCGGGCATGAGGCGGGCCTCGAGGTATGCCTGTTCGTTGGGCCGCGGGAACGGTTCGGGGTCGGCGCGCACGCCCGGTCCGACGACGGCAGGGCGCACGGCGACCAGGTGCGCGGCATGCGCCAGCTCCGCTACGCGGTCGAGGACGTGATCCGGGCGACCGAAGCCGGGATCCGCAGCTTCCTGGTCGCGGACCTGGGCCTGCTCCGCACGCTGACCGAGGCGCAGGCACAGGGCGTGCTCCCGGCCGGCCTGGTCTGGAAGATCTCAGCCAGCATGGCGCCGTCCAACCCCGTGTCGCTCACCGTGCTGGCCGGGCTCGGCGCCTCAACCATCAACATCCCGTCCGACGTGACCGTGGCGGAGCTTGCCGAGATGCGCGCGGCGGTCACGGTCCCGCTCGACCTGTACGTGGAGTCGTCCGACGCGCTCGGCGGCGTGGTCCGCGGCCAGGAGCTAGGTGACCTGGTCAGCGCCGGTGCCCCGCTGTACGCGAAGTTCGGGCTGCGCAACGCCCCCGGCCTGTACCCCAGCGGGCTGCACATCGTCGATCAGGCCGCCGCGATCGCCGCAGAGAAGGTGCACCGCGCCGCGGTGGCCCTGGAATGGCTGAACCGGCTGGCCCCGGGCCTGGCTCAGTCGCTGCCGGGGGCGGAGGGACTGGGCGTGCCGAGCCGGCCGACGGCGGGAGCCAGCAGTGCCGCCCACTGACCGCGGGCAGGCGGGACGGCCCGCCGAGATCGCGGCCAAGCTGGACCGGGTGCGCGGCTGGCTGGCCGCCTCCGGTCACGACGCCGCGCTGTTCACCAGCCAGCCCGGCGTCGCGTGGGTGACCGCCGGCGTGACCGATCTGGTGGCCAGGAACGAGGAGCCCGGCCTGGTCTGGGCGCTGATCACCAGCGCCGAGGCGCACCTGATCACGACGAGCATCGAGGAGCCGCGGCTTGCCGCCGAGGAAGGCGCGGACGGCCTCGGCTTCAAGGTGCACGTGGTGCCCTGGTATCACCCGGGCGGCCTGGCCGGGGCCGCGGCCAGCCTGGCCGGAGCCGGAACCCGCGTCGCCAGCGACGGTGCCGGGGGCGCCGGGCCCGGCACGCCGCTGCCCGGCGAGCTCGCGGCGCTCCGCATGCCGCTCACCCCCGGCGAAGCGGACCGCCTGGACGAGCTCGGCGCCGAGTGCGCGGCGGCCCTCGAGGGAGCGCTGCGCACCTGGCAGCCCACCGAACGGGAGTGCGAGCTGGCCGCGCGGATCGCCGCGGCTCTCGAGCAGCGCCGGGTCCTGCCGTCGGTGCTGCTGGTCGGCGGCGCGCAGCGGCGCCGCGCGTTCCGCCACCCGGTGCCGACCGGCGCGGTGACCGGGGGCGACGTCCTGGCCGTCATCGTCGGCGTGCGCGGTGGCCTGAACATCGCGTGCTCGCGGACCGCCGCCGCTGGCCCGCCAGCCGACGACCTGGCGCAGCGGCACCTGGCCGCCTGCACGGTCGAGGCCGCCATGATCGACGCGACCCGCCCGGGCCGCACCTGGCAGGAGGCCCTGGAGGCGGGCCAGGCCGCCTACGCCGGCCTGGGCATGCCCGACGAGTGGCGCCAGCACGTGCAGGGCGGCCCGATCGGCTACCTGTCCCGCGAGTTTGATGTCGTGCCCGGCACCCCCGAGGCGGCATTGGCCGTGCAAGCCGGTGCGGCCTTCGCCTGGAATCCGACCGTGCGCGGCGGCAAGTCGGAAGACACCTTTGTGGTCACCCCCGGCGGCGCCCGGCCGGTCTCCAACACCGCCGGCTGGCCGTCGCTGACGGTCAGCACCCCATCGGGGCCGGTCCTCCGGCCCGCCATCCTGCGCTCCTGACCCACCCCCGAGATGCCCACGACGACCTGGAAACGTTCCCGCGAAAAGAGGTTCCGCCGCCATGAGCACCGAGCCGAGCCCCGCCAGCAGTGACGCGCCCCCCATCGGACTGGCCGAGAAGTCGGTCGGCCTGCGCGGTGACTGGATCGCCTCCATCACCAACGTTGCCCCCACCGCCGCCACCACGCTCACGATGGCGGCCCTGATCGGCGTCGCCGGGCTCGGGTCGCCGCTGGCGCTGCTTGTCGCCGGCGCGGCGATGCTGTGCTGCTCGGTCGCCTACCACCGGCTGAACAAGTGGCAGGCATCGGCGGACGCCCCGGTAGCCTGGATCGCCAGGGGCCTGTCCCCGATCATCGGGTTCGCGGTCGGCATCCTGATCCTGATGACGGCGCTGACCTCGAACATCGGCAACATCACGCTGATCGGGTCGACGGTGCTGAGCCTGATCGCGCCGGGCGAGACCAACAACAAGCCGCTCACCTGGGTGGTGGCCACGATCATCTGCCTGCTCGTGGTCGCTATCGCCGTCATCGGCGTGAAGGTCACGATCCGGTTCGAGGGCTGGGTGATCCTCGGCGAGTACCTGATCATCGGCACGCTCGCGATCTGGGGCCTGACCAAGGAGCTGAGCTCGCACGCCGCGGGCATCACCCATCCGAGCTGGTCGTGGTTCAGTACGTCGCATTCACCCGGCGGATCCACCGGGCTGATTGCCGGAGTGGTGATCGCGACGTTCCTGCTCGGTGGCTGGGACTCCCCCATCTACCTCGGCGACGAGCAGCAGCGCCCCAGGGACCCCGGCCGGTCGGTGATGATCTCGATCACGTTCTGCACCATCTGGGTCATCTTCCTGTTCATCTGCCTGCAGGGACTCGCCCCGGCCAGCGCGATCACCGCGAACGCCAGCAACGTGCTGCCGTTCCTGGCGGGCCGCCTGTCCGGCAAGGTGTTCGTCGACCTGGTCGCGCTCGCCGTGATCGCCTCGTTCGCGACCACGATCCAGTCGCAGATCGTGGACGGCAGCCGGGTCATGTTCGGCATGTCACGCGACAAGACCGTGCCCAGGCGGCTCGGCCAGGTGAGCAGGTTCCGCACCCCGGTGGCAGGTCTCGTCGTGATGGGCGTGATCCCGATCATCGCGCTGATCCTGTACCTGGCCAGCTCCAGCCTGGAGAAGACGATCGTGTACATCGACTCCACCGGCGGCCTGCTGTTCGCCAGTTACTACGTGGTGATCTCGCTGTACAGCATCTGGTACTACCGCGGCGTGCTGACCCGCGACGTCAGGGAGTTCACGCTGGGCCTGCTGCTGCCGCTGATCGGCGCCGCGGTCCTGGTGTACGTGATCGTCAAGTCGCTGCCCGGCACGGCGACCCCGGTCAAGATCATTGCTGTGGTGCTGTTCCTGGTCGGCATCCCGCTGGCGCTGCTGTCCAAGGCCATCACGCGGGCGCCGTTCTTCAGCATGAAGCCCGAGCGCTACCGCGAGGATGACCAGGAAGGCCAGCCCACCGTGACAGCAGCGAGCTGACCGGTGCGCAGCGACGCGTGGCTGGCCGGCGACGACGAGGTCACACTGAACCACCGCGCGGCGCTGCGCCAGGCGGGCACGGGCCGCCCGCTGATCGGCATCGCCTGCACCGCGAGCGACCTGAACCGGTGCGACCGCAGCCTCACCGAGCTCGCCGAGGCGGTGCGGGCCGGGGTGCGGGCCGCGGGCGGGCTGCCGCTGGCGTTCCCGGTGATGTCGCTCAGCGAGGACCTGATGGCGCCCACCGCGATGATGTACCGGAACCTGCTGGCGATCGAGGTCGAGGAGACCATCAGGTCGCAGCCGCTGGACGGGATCGTCGCGCTGGGCAACTGCGACAAGACCGTGCCCGCCTACCTGATGGCGCTGGCCAGCGCCGACATCCCGGCGCTGCTGGTCACCGGCGGGTTCCGCGTCCCCGTCACGTTCCGCGGCGAGCGGCTCGGCAGCGGCACCTCGCTGTGGCGCTACGACGACGAGCGCCGCGCCGGGCGGCTCGGCGACGCCGAGTGGGCCCGCCTGGAGACGTGCCTCGGGCAGGGCCTTGGCGCCTGCAACACAATGGGCACGGCGTCCACCATGGCGATCATGGCCGAGACGCTGGGCATGATGCTGCCCGGCAGCGCGGTCGCTGCAACCGGCGACCCACGGCTGAAGGCCAGCGCCGAGGCCGCAGGGCGGCGGATCGTGGCCATGGCCGCCGCCGGGAACCGGCCCTCGGCGCTGCTCACCGGGGCGGGCTTCGGCAACGCGATCGCGGCCCTGGCCGCCATCGGCGGGTCCACGAACGCGATCATCCACCTGTGCGCGGTGGCGGGCCGCCGCGCGATCCGGCTGCCACTGCAGCGGTTCGCCGAAGCCAGCGCGGCGGTCCCGGTGATCGCCGACATCAGCCCGGTCGGCGCGGGCCTGATGCCGGACCTGGCGGCCGCCGGCGGCGTTCCCGCGCTGCTCGCGGAGATCGCGCCGCACCTCGACCTGACCGTCCCCACCGCGGCCGGCCCGCCGCTCGGCGACCTGCTGGCCGGCGCCGGCCGCCAGGGCGGCGCGATCCGGCCGATCGACAACCCGGTGACCAGCGAGCCCACGTTCACCGTGGTGCACGGCAACCTGGCCCCGGACGGCGCCGTGATCAAGACCGCCGCCGCCAGCCCGGCGCTGCTGCGCCACCGCGGGCGGGCCATCGTGTTCCACTCCTACCAGGAGATGCGCGACCGGATCGACGACCCGGCGCTCGACGTCACCCCGGACTCGGTGCTGGTGCTCGCCGGGTGCGGCCCTGTCGGCGCCGCGATGCCGGAGTGGGGCATGATCCCGATCCCGCGCAAGCTGCTCGATCTGGGCGTCACCGACATGCTGCGGATCAGCGACGCGCGGATGAGCGGCACCAGCTTCGGCACCGTGGTGCTGCACGTCGCCCCGGAGAGCGCCGTCGGCGGCCCGCTGGCCCGGCTCCGGGACGGCGACGTGATCAGCCTGGACGCCGCGGCGGGCGAGCTGACCGCCGAGGTCGGCCCCGCGGCGCTCGCGGCCCGCGAGCCGGTGCTGCCGCCCATCACCGACCTGCGCGGCTGGCCGCTGCTGCACCGCCAGCACGTCACGCAGGCGCCGGAGGGATGCGACTACGACTTCCTGCAGGCGCGCACGCCCAGCGAGGTCCGGTTCGCCGAGCCGGTCATCGGCCGCTCCTGACCAAAGGGCTGGGCGTGAGTCTCGGTCTTTCAGGGTGGCCAGCGCTGATTGCAACCGGATGCGTGGCTCGGAGCATCTATATGTGTGTTGACATGTCGGGCACAGGGGCGTCGCCATGCCCTCACTGAACCGTGCCGCCTAGAGAGGCGCTGACCACGTGACACCGGCGGAGGAGTTCATCGAGTTCGCGACGATTACCTCGCCGCGGCTGCGGCGAACCGCGTTCCTGCTGTGCGGCGACTGGCACACCGCCGAGGATCTCGCGCAGGCAACTCTGGTCAAGATGTTCGCGTCCTGGCGCCGTATCAACCGAAAGGACGCGGCGGACGCCTACGCGACGCGCACGTTAGTGAACACCTACCTGGCCGACAGACGCCGCAAGCGCGTCGGCGAGATTCTGACCGACACCCTGCCCGAGCGCCCGGTCCAGGCACAGACGCCCGAGGTGCGCGTTCTGGTGCTCAACGCCCTGGCCACGCTCCCGCCCAAGGCGCGTGCGGTGGTGGTGCTGCGCTACTGGTCCGACCTGAGCGTGGAGCAGGTCGCGACCATGCTCGGCTGCTCGACAGGCAACGTGAAGAGCCAGAGTGCTCGCGCCCTGGACAAGCTGCGGATCCTGCTCGCCGACGCTCCCGCCGACGAGGGCCCACCCGGTCCACGGCACGGGATGAACGAGACGATGAGAGCCTCAGATGGATGAGCAATGGCTGCGCGACCTGCTGGACCGCACTACGGCGGGCGAGCCGCCCATCGGCTCGCTGGCGGTCGACTCGCTGCGCGCGGGCATCAAGCGGCGTCGACGGCGGCGTGCACAGGGCACCGTGGCGTGCGTGGCCGCCGCCGCCCTGATCGGCACTGCCGCCGTCGCTGCGGCCAGGACGGCCGGCCCCCCGGCGGCCCGCCCGGCAAGGGCGACGGGCCCTACGACAACGTGGGTGCTGAGTGGCGAGGGCAACCTGTACGCGATCCCGAACTCTACGAAGTTGCGCAGCAAGAAGATCTTGCTCCCGGGCGGGCGGCAGTTCATCGCGATCACACCGAACGGCAAGACCATCTACGTCAGCGGTGACGAGCCGAACGCGGTCATACCGGTATCGGCAGTCACGCACAAGGTAGGGAAGCCGATCGAGTTTGGCCGCCAGGTGCCAATGGAGATGGTGATCACGCCGAATGGAAAGACCGTCTACGTCCTCCCTGACGGGGGGAACGAGATCATTCCTATCGCGACGGCCACGAACACCCTCGAGAAGCCGATAAAGGTCGGGCAGGGCCTAGGCGGGCCCTACGATATGGCGATCACGCCGAACGGCAAGACCCTGTATACCACCTGGTTTAACCCAAAAGACACGGGCCCGGCCACTGTCGTCCCGATATCGACGACCACGAACACGCGCGAAAAGGCGATCAAGATCCAGAGTGCCACCTCCGTCGGGCTCGTCATGAGCCCGGACGGCAGCACCTTGTACGCCTTCGGCCAGCCATCGAGCGAGAAAAAGGCCGAGATTATTCCGATCGCGACAGCCACAAACACGCCCGGCGAACCGGTGAGCGTAGGCACGACCTATGGCGGTGGCGGCGTATACGTCGCGCCCGATGGGCAGCTTCTTTACCTCGTCAATTACGGCATTACTCAGACAACCGACGTGATCCCCGTCTCGATGGCCACACGCACGGCCGGGAAACCAATCAAGATCAACGGTTTTGTTTATGCCATGGCGTTCAACCCGAACGGCAGCACCGCCTACGTCGCCAGCGAGCCCCGGCAAAAGCCGTCGGTGACCTGCACCGGCCAGACGGGCGTGGTCACGCCAATCTCGACCGCCACAAACCTGCGGGGCCGCCCGAGTCGGGTGGCCTGCGACCCCTACGCGATCGCGGTCACCCCGGACGGCAAGACGGTCTGGGTTGGCAGCAGAAACTGGGTCACCCCGATCTCAACGGCCACGGATAAGCCTGGGATGCCGCTCACGTTCCGCGGCAATCTCGTCGCGCTGGCGATCGCGGTCAGGCCCTGACCACCGGCGTCGGCATCCGGTAGAGCCGCGCTTCAGATGAGCTCTGCAGCGAGCATTGCCCGTGGAAGGCCGCCATGGCCGGCAAGGGTAACGCGAGGGTTCAGCCCCTGGGCCAAGCCGCGAACCGTTCCCGGATCTCAGCGATCTCGCGCTGGCCGAGCCCGAGGGATGCAAACCACCCGTCGTCTACGCGATCAAGCCGGCGACCAGCATCGGTGAAATCCCGGCCGGTCAGGCCCGGGTCAAGCCGCCGCGCCAAGCCGATCAGCTCATCAGGGGTATAGCGCTCTAGAGCGGCGGCCGTGTCCAGGTAGTCCCGCGGCACGGCCCGGCTGGCCAGCGCGCACACCTTGCCGGCGATCACATCCTCGAGATCCAGGACCGGGCCGAAGTCCATGATCACCGGTCTGCTGACCCGGTCGAAGTAGGCCATCTGCAGCATCATCTGCTGCCCGCCCGGCGCAGTGACCGTCCACTCTGCCAGCCCTTCGCCCATCCCCTCGAAGACGTCGGAGAGGCCGGCGGCCTTGTCTTCGCCCTCTGTCTCGAATCCCGCTGCCTGCAGCGCGGCTTCCACAGCATCGGCGGCGGCCTCGACGCCGTGCTCGTCGTCGGTGAAGAGGTCGACGTCCTGTGTGATTCGGTCGACAACGCCGTACGCGATCAGGGCATTGCCGCCACCGAGGGCAAAGCCATGCTCAGACGCCGCGCCTAACGCGATCGCGGCAACCTCGCGGTGCAGCTTGCTGATTGGCATCAGACGGCAGCGGCTGCGGTAGCGCGCAGAACCGGGTGCTCGCCTTCCCAGGCCATCTTGACGCCCTTAGGCAGAAACAGCTGCGGCCACAACGCGACCAGCATCTCGCCGTTCAGGAATCCGGTGAGGTCGTCTGGCCGGGAGGCACCCTGAAGCACGGTCTCATAGACCCACTGCCGCGTGCCCGGGTCGCCAAGGTCGAACGTCCGCTTGACACCCGACCAGAACAACCGGAGCGGCAACTCAACAGTGCCGCTCACCGGGCCCTGCAGGTCCGCTAGGTCAAGCGCAACGAGCACGCGGCGGCCGGGGCGGGCCTGATACGGCGCCACCCGCACGGGCACGTGCTCGGTGTCCATGCTTCAAGCGTAGCCGACTCAATCCCCCTGGCCGCTGTGCGCCTTGACAGCTGAGCCGGTCCCTGTAATCTTGTCCTATGACTATAGATAAAGGGGTCAGCGGTCCGGCGGCCGCGGAAGCGACCTCCTCGCCCGGCGGGGGCGGCGACGGGGAAAGGCCGCCGGACGGGCGGCGCAGATCAGGGTCGCCGATCGAGTTCCGGCTCGACGCGGCCTCCGGAGTGCCGACGTACCTGCAGCTTGTCCAGCAGGTCGAGCACGCGCTGCGGCTGGGCTACCTCAAACCCGGCGATCAGCTGCCCAAGGTGAGGGACGTGGTCGCCTTGCTGGCGATCAACCCGAACACGGTACTCAAGGCCTACCGCGACCTGGAGAACAAGGGCCTGGCGGCGGGCCGGCCCGGCCAGGGCACGTTCATCGAGGCCACCCTCAGCCAGGTCGCGCTGCCCGAACTCGCCACGCTGCGCCGCTCGCTGCTCGTGTGGCTCGCCTCCGCCGACGGGGCAGGGCTGGACGAAGACGGCATCGTCGCCCTGTTCAGCAGCGCACTAAGGGATTTCTTTGACCGCCGCAGCGGACATCGCGACAGCAGCGGCGGTACCGGTGCCGGAACGGAGGGCGTCGCATGAACGTCATCGAGACCAGCGGCCTGGGCAAGCGCTACCGCCAGACCTGGGCACTGCGCGAGTGCTCGCTCGCGATTCCCGCCGGGCACGTCGCCGCGCTGGTCGGACCGAACGGCGCGGGTAAGACCACCCTGCTGAACCTGGCGGTCGGCCTGGCAACGCCGACCGCGGGCGTCGTAACCGTGCTGGGCGGCGTGCCAGCGGGGTCGCCAGCCGCCCTGGATGGCATCGCGTTCGTCGCCCAGGACATGCCGCTGTACAAGCCCCTGTCCGTCGCCGACATGCTGCACCTGACGCGCAACCTCAACCACCAATTCGACCGGGGATACGCGCTGGCCCGGCTGGGCGAACTCGGCATCCCGCTGAAGCGGAAGGCCGGAAAGCTTTCCGGTGGCCAGCAGGCGCAGCTCGCGCTGACGCTGGCCCTGGCCAGGCGGCCGCGGCTGCTCGTTCTCGACGAACCGCTGGCGAACCTCGACCCCCTGGCCCGGCACGACTTCATGGCCACGGTCATGGCCACGGTCGCCGAGCATGGCATGTCGGTCGTGCTGTCCTCACACGTGCTCGCCGAGCTGGAGCGGGTGGCCGACTATCTCATCCTGGTGTCGGGCGGCCGGGTGCAGGTGGCCGACGAGGTCGACAGCCTGCTCTCCACGCACCGCATCCTGACCGGCCCGGCGAGCGATGCGCGCACGCGTGAGGAACTAATGGTGGTCCACGAAAGGCGCGCCGAGGCACAGGCTCACCTGCTGGTGCGGACCAGCGGGCCGACCGACCCGGTGCCGCCCGGCTGGGAGGCGCACCCGGTCAGCCTGGAAGAACTCGTACTGGCCTACCTGCGCGAGCCCGGTGCCGCCGCGCTTCCCGGCCCGGCGCGCACCAACAACGCGGCGCCGACGGAGGTAGCGAGATGACCGCGATGGCCACACCCGCACAGCCAGCCCCGGAGGCGAGACTGCGGCCGGTGCCGTGGCGGGGAATGACCTGGGTCAGCTGGCGGCAGCACCGGTCCGCGTTGGCCGGTCTCGTCGCGGTGCTCGGCGCGGCGGGTCTGTACCTGTACATCACCGGCATGCAGATACGCCATGAAATACCCGTTATGGGCGAAATGTTTACAATGAGCCAGACTAAGTTGACGTTGACGCCGATCACGGCCCTGTTCCAGATATTCCCGGCCCTGATCGGCGCGTTCGTCGGCGCACCGGTGCTGGCCAGGGAACTGGAGACCGGCACCTTCCGGTACACCTGGACCCAGGGTTTCGGGCGGGAGCGGTGGGCCGCGGCGAAGCTGGCGCAGATCGCGGTCGCGGTCACGGTCCTGGCCGGAGCGTTCGGTTTCCTGTTCTCCTGGTGCTACGAGCCGATCATCGGCGTGCGCCAGGGCCTCAGCCCGCTCATGGCCATTACCTTCGACCTGCGCGGGGTGGCGTTCGCCGGGTGGGCGCTGGTCGCCTTCGCGATTGGCGTACTGGCCGGCATCCTGATCCGCCGGGTCGTCCCCGCCATGTTCGCCACCCTTGCCGCGTGGAGCGGGCTCGCCGTTGTCACCGGTGTGTTCCTGCGCCCGCACTACGAGACGCCGTTGGTGACCAGAGGCTTCAACCTGCCCTCTGCCGCCTGGGTGATGAGCCAGCGGTGGACCCTGCACGGCAGGCCAGTCGGCCTTACCGCCGTGAGCCAGGTTCTGCGGAAGATCGGCGCACAAGAGGTCGCGCCCGGCGTATTCGGCCCGACCGGCCCGGCGTCCGGCCAGGCCTCAGGAAACAGCGCTGCGTTCGGGCCGGGCGGCGCCTGGCACTCAGCGCCAACGTATCTCCTGCATCACGGCTTTACGCAACTGACGAGCTATCAGCCGGCCAGCCGGTTCTGGCCGTTCCAGTGGATCGAGGGCGGCTGGCTGCTGGCGCTGTCGGTGCTGCTCATCGCCGCCACCATCTGGCTCGTCCGCCGCGACGCGGCCTGACACCGGAGGCAACGAAATGACCACACTGACCACACCCGCTCAGCCGGGACACGACAAGAGCCTGCGGCCGGTGCCGTGGCGGCGGCTGGGCTGGGTGAGCTGGCGGCAGTACCGGTTCTCGGTGGTCGGCGGCGCTGTTTTCCTCGGCGTGCTGGCCGCCTATCTGCTGATCATGGGGCTGCGGGTCCGCAGCGGCTACGCCAGCGTGGCGTCCTGCCCCCAGTTGGGGAGTCGCCTTTCGCATACCTGCGGCATCGCGTTGATGCTGTTCGGCGGCTACCACGTCTGGGGCGAGAGCACCGCGGCCGTGCTGATGGCGGTTCCGGTGCTGATCGGGGCGTTCGCCGGGGCACCGATCCTGAGCCGGGAGCTGGAGGTCGGCACGTTCCGGTTCGCCTGGACCCAGGGCGCAGGGCGGACCCGGTGGGCGCTGGCCCGCCTCGCGCTGCCCGCGGTGATGGTCACCGCTGCCGCCGCGGCGTTCAGCCAGCTGTTCGGATGGTTCTACTACCCGTTCTTCGCCACCGGGGACAGCGCGCTCGCCCCTCAGTACTTCGAACTGACCGGGATCGCGTTCGCCGCATGGACGCTGGCCGCGTTCGCCATCGGCACCCTGGCCGGCGTGCTCATCCGCAAGGTTGTCTCCGCGATCGCCGCCGCCATGGCCGCCTGGGCCGGACTGCTGCTGGTCACCAGCCTGTACCTGCGCCGGCTCTACCAGGCCCCGCTGAACGTCCGGAACAGCGGCCATGGGGTTTCCCCCTGGGTGATCAGCCAGTGGTGGACCGGGCCGAACGGCAAAACCATTACCAGCGAGAACAAGATCATCGCGCTCATCAACCATCCTCAGCCCGGCTACACACAGTGGACGACCTACGAGCCCGGCACCCGGTACTGGCACTTCCAGTTCATCGAGGCCGGCTGGCTGCTCGTGCTCTCGCTGCTGCTCATCGCCGCGGCCATCTGGCTGATCCGCCGCCGCGCGGCCTGACGTTTTTCGGATGTAACGACATGACCGTGCTCACCACGCCCGCGCAGCCGGGACGGGGCAGAGGCCTGCGGCCGGTGCCGTGGCGGCGGATGGCCTGGGTCACCTGGCGGCAGCACCGGTTCGCGATCGCCGGGTAGCCGCGTTCCTCGGCGTGCTGGCCCTGTACCTGCTGATCGAGGGCCTGCCGATCCGCGGCGCCTACGCGGCCGTTACCGCGTGCCACCCGGCCAGCTCGTCGGTCTGCCAGAACCTGGCCAACAACTTCAACACCGGCAGCTACGTGTTCCAGGCCGGGATCGTCGCAGCCCTGCTGCAGGTGACGGCCGCGCTGATCGGCGCGTTCGCCGGGGCGCCGGTGCTGGCCAGAGAACTGGAGACCGGCACGTTCCGGTACGCGTGGACCCAGGGCTTCGGCCGGTGGCGCTGGGCCGCCGCCAAGCTGGCGCTGCTCGCGGTCGCGGCCGTGGCCGTGGCGTTCAGCCTGATGTTCTCGTGGTACTACCAGCCGTTCTTCGCGTCAGGCGACCAGACCCCGCTCGGTTCCACCGTGTTCGACCTGCGCGGTATCGCGTTCGCCGCCTGGACGCTGGCCGCGTTCACCATCGGCGCCGTGGCCGGCGTGCTCATCCGCCGGGTCGTCCCCGCGATGGCCGCCACCATGGTCGCGTGGGCCGGGCTCGCGTTCGTGACCGGGACTTACGTGCGCCAGCACTACGAGGCGCCGCTGGTCACCGCCAACCCCAACGTGCCCGGTTCAGCCTGGGTGATCAGCCAGTGGTGGCAAGCCGGTCGGCCTGTCCGCGCTCAACCAGGTTCTCCAGGCGGTGGGCGTGAGGGCGTCGAGCCCCGGCGTGTTCCAAGGCCATGGCTCGTCCCTGGGCGGCAGCGTCAACCCGGTACAGTACCTCGTCCGGCACGGCTTCACGCAGATGACGAGCTATCAGCCGGCCAGCCGGTTCTGGACGTTCCAGTTCATCGAAGGCGGCTGGCTGCTCGCGCTCTCCCTGCTGCTCATCGCCGCGACCGTATGGCTGGTCCGCCGCCGCGCCGCCTGAGGCGAGGGCTTCGCCGACCCGCGCTGCGCGCGGCTACGCCAGCAGGCGGGCGGCGAGGGCAGCCAGGTCGGGAACCGTGAGGTCGAATGCGTCCGACGGCTCCGGCTCGTCCTCACCTGCGCGCTGTATGAAGGCGGTGCGCAGCCCAAAGCCTGCGGCAGCGCGCAGGTCCCAGGCATGGGCGGCAACCATGAGGGTCCGCCGAGGGTCGAGCGCCAGCCGGTCCAGCGCGAACCGGTAGACGGCGGGATCGGGCTTATAGGCGTGCACCATCTCGCCGGAGAGCACGCCGTGCCACGTGAGCCCGGCGCCCGCGAACAGGTCCGTCAGCAAGGAGAGATTGCCATTCGACAGCGCCACGATCGTGAATCGCCCGGCGAGCCCGCGAAGCGCCGCCACCGCATCGGGAAACGGCCTGAGCCGGTGTCCCGCCAGCGCGAGCTGACGGACAGCAGGTTCCGGCAGCGCTGGACCGTCACGGAGCACCTCGGCCAGCGCCTCGGCGTTGACGTCGTCGGTGGACCGCCACGGCGAGCCCTCGCAGATCGAGGTTACGAGAGCTGAGGCGCGGCGCAGCCAGGCCGCCGCCAGCGCCTCCGCCTGCGCGCTGTCGTCGGCCTGGCCAAGTGCCGCCGCCACCTCGGCTTGCATCGATCCCGCCTCATCAACCACCGTGCCGAGTACGTCGAAGAGCAGGGTGTCGATGTCATCCGCGGTGATCATTCACCCATCGTCGCACCGGCATGGCGTCCGGGGATCACAGCGCCCGCTACTCCGCGCGCAGCGCGGACGCGGTGCGGGTCTCGGCCGCCCACCCCGCGGGGGGCAGCGCGCCGATCACCGCGATGGCCAGGCCCGCGAGGGCGAGCAAGACCAGTTCGGCCGGGTGGTAGACGTTGAGGAACGCGGCCGGGATGCCGGTCTGGGCCGCGTTCCCCATGATCGGCAGGACGTAGCGGTGCAGCGCGACGCCGAGCGGGACTGCGATCACACCCGCCAGCAGGCCGACGCCCGCGGCCGAGCACACAACCATCGCGATCGTCTGCCGCGGCGTCATGCCGACCGCCTTGAACACGCCCAGGTCGTGGACGCGCTCCCGGGTCTGCAGCACAACCGTGTTCAGCACGCCGAGCGCCGCGACGGCCGCGAGCAGCAGCGTCATCGTCGTGATCAGGCCAATGATGATCGCGTACGAGGACGAGTTGCGGTTGTTCACGATCACGGGGTCCTGCTGGCCGATCGCCTTCTCCAGCGCGTTCACGTACGCGCTGAGGCTGGTGCCCGGCTTGACCGCCACGTCGTACTGGTCCGGTTCCAGCCGGGGATCGACGGGAGTGAACGTGGACCGGGCGCCGAACATCTCCGGCGTGCTGCCCTGCGGGTCGAAGACTTCGCCGGCGATCGTGACCGTCGTGCGCCGGCCGCCCGAGGCGAGCGCGTAGCGGTCACCGACGGCCGCGCCGGTGTCGGTGAGGAACGCGGTGTTGACGTCCACCTGATGCGGGCCGTCGTACCAGTGCCCGCTGATCATGGCGTAGCCGGTCCAGCTCGCGTTGCCGGTGAAGCCGATGAGGCTGAGCGGCTCCGACAGGCCGAGCAGGCTGATCTGGCCGTCGGCCTCGGCGGTGTAGTGCGCCGTGCCGGGCTGGGCGTCGAGCGCCGCCTGCGCGGTGTGCTCCTGCGTCGCCAGGCTCGGCGCGGCGCCGGCACCTATGGTGATCCGGGTACCTCCGCCGGGCCCGCTGCTCACCCCCGTCAGCGGTATCTGCACCGGCTCGGCCGCAGAGTGGTTCAGGCTCGCGTACACCATGCTCAGCGAGGTAGCGAGGCCGAGCGCGAACGTCACGGCCACTCCCCCGGCCAGCACCGCGATCAGGGTTACCGCCGTGCGGGTGGGTCGCGCGAACGGGCTGGCCAGGCCGATCGTCACCGGCCGGGGCAGGCCGCTCAGCCGGCCGAGCAGGCGGTGGGCCAGGTAGCCGTGCCGGGGCCGGGGCGCGCGGCCGGTCGCGATCGCGGCCGTCGCACTCATCCGCCCGGCGCGCACGGCCAGCACGACCGCCGCCAGGACGGCCAGGGCGAGCATGGCCAGCGGGACCGCGAAGTCGACCCAGAACGGCACGGCGAGCCGCCCGACGCCGTAGACCTCGGCCTGCTGGCTGAGCAGCGGCTCGGCGAGCAGGTTGCCCGCGGCCACGCCGACGACGCAGCCGATCAGCGCCGGGACCGCCACCTGGAGCACGTACGCCGCGACCACCTGCGCCGGGGAGAACCCGATCGACTTCAGCACGCCGATCCGCCGGGTCCCGGCCACCACCGCGCCGCTGACCACGTTGGCCACGATCAGCACCGACATCACGAGCCCGATCAGGCCGAACGCGACGATGAACGGCACCCATGGCGCGATCCCGCTCGCGGCCTGCAGCTTTGCGGTCAGGTAGGACTGCGCGCCGGCCAGGTCACCGCGCGGCAGGGCGCCGCGGACTTCACTGATGTCCGCGTCGACCTGCGCAGTGCTGCCCGCGCTGGCGAAGCGGTACAGCATCTGGTCGGCGGCGGGCGCACCCTTGCTCTCGAGTGCGGCGATCTCGGACGGTGTCACCCAGCCCTGCGCGGTGTTGGTGATCGAGGTGGCGACGCCGACGACGGTCAGGCGCTGGTTCGTGCCGTCCACTGTGACCTGGCTGCCGGGGGGCAGCTGCAGGCCCTGGGCATTCCCCGACCAGACGACCTGCCCCGGGCCGGTGGCCCAGTGGCCCTTGGTCAGGACCAGGTCGTCGACCGGACCGCCGGGTGCGGAGCGGCCGACCAGGTTCAGCGGCTGGGTGACCGTGATGCCTCCGCCCGGTCCGGGGCCCCCGCCGGGCGGCCCCGGGGTGATCCGCGACTTCACCGTGACGGTCGTCTCCGGGAACGGCCCGGCGGCAGCCGTCACTCCGGTCAGGCGGGCGGTTGCGCCGAGTTCGGCGGCGCTGGCTCGGGTGACGGTCGCGGCGACCTGCGCGCCGTGCTGCCTGGCGAACGCGTGGTTGAACGGCGTGTTGGAGTCGACGAGCATGCTGAGTGCGAGCGTGGAGGCGGCGGTCGAGACCAGGAGCACCACCCCGATGACGATGGCCTGGACCTTCCTCCCGGACAGGCCCCCGCGGGCGGCCCGGATGGCCGGGATCGCTTTCATCGCTGCGCCCCGATCGGGCTGCTGGCAGTCACTCGGCCGTCGGTGAGCTGGATGACCCGGTGGGTGTACCTGGCGGCGAGGTCGGGGTTGTGGGTGACCAGGATCAGCGTCTGGCCGGACTCGTTCAGGTCCAGCAGCAGCTCGCCGATCTCCTCTCCGGTCGCCGAGTCCAGCGCGCCGGTCGGCTCGTCGGCGATCAGCAGCGGCGGCCGGTTCACCAGCGCCCTGGCGATCGCGACCCGCTGCCGCTGGCCGCCGGACAGCCGGGCCGGGTAGGCGTCGGCGTGCCGCTCGATCCGCAGCGCGGTGAGCAGCTCGCCTGTTCTGGCCCGGGCCGGCTTCGTCTTCATGCCCGCGAGCTGGGCAGGCAGGATGACGTTGTCGGCGACGGTCATGTCCTCGAGCAGGTTGAAGAACTGGAAGATCATGCCGACCTGGCGCCGGCGGAACCGCGCCACTCCGGTCTCGCTGAGCTTGTCGACGCGCTGGTCCCCGACCCGGACTTCACCGGTGGTTGGCCGGTCCAGCCCGGCGATCAGGTTGAGGAGGGTGGACTTTCCGCTGCCGGACGGGCCCATGATCGAGACCGCCTCGCCCTGCCCGATCGCGATGCTTACCTGGTCCACCGCTGGCGCCGCGTCGCTGTCGTAGCGTTTGGTTACGTCTGTGAGCTGCACGAGTGCGTTCATGCTGCGACCGTACGAGCGAAGCGGCGGGCGGGACGTCGGCCGCCGGAGGCAACTTCTGTACCGCCTCAGGACCCCCTCATCCCAGAGATGTACGGCAGTTACCTGCAGCGGACGATGGTATTTGCATCCGCTGGGCTGACAATGGTCAGGTGGTGGAACAGCGGCGGCTTGCCGGGTGGGCCCGCAAGATAGCGGCCCTCGTCCGTGCCGCGTCGAGGCGGCGGGTGCTGGGCGGCACCTCCAACGTCCTTGACGTCTGCATAGCCGCGGCGGCCACGATCGCCGCAATTGTGGCCGCGATCGGGGGCTACCTGGGCACGGTGGTGACGGTGATGCCGCAGCGGGTACCTCGCGCGCCGCGCATCCCCGTGGCGGTTGGGCACAAGGCCTTCGGCGCGACGCATCATTTCGTCCCGGGGCCAGGCACGCACCTGCTTGCCACGGCGGCGCACCTGTCCGCGGTGCCGTCCCTGGCCATGGCCGGCGTCGTGCTGACGACCGCCCCGCTCGCGTTCCGGCGGACGTATCCGGCCAGCGCGTTCTGCGTGATCGTGCTGGCGATCATCGCCACCAGCCAGTACACGACCGCGGTCACGATCGCGGCCGCGGTGTTCGCCGCGTACTTCGCGGTCGTCTATAGCCGGAACCGGCCCGCAGCGCTGGGCTGCCTGGCAGCCGGGGCGGCGGTCGTCACGCTCGATTACCCGAAGATCGGCCCGCAGATACCCGCGCGGCTCGCGCCGCTCCTGGTGCTGCTGCTGACCGTGGCCTTCGGCTACATGATGCGGAACTGGCGGCAGCGGGCCGGGGAATCAGCGGCGGAGTTGCGCCGGGCGGAGGCCGAGCACCTGGAGGTGACCCGGCGCGCCGTCGAGGAGGAGCGCGCCAGGATCGCGGCCGAGCTGCACGACGTCGTGAGCCACAATGTCAGCGTGATGGTGGTGCAGGCCGGCGCGGGCCGCCGGGTGCTCGACAGTTCCCCCGGCGACGCCCGCGAGGCCTTGCTGGCGATCGAGGCCAGCGGCCGGACCGCCATGACCGAGCTGCGGCACCTGCTGGGCCTGCTGGCCCCCTCGGGCGCGCCGGAGCTTGACGGGCCCGAAGACCAGGGTGCGCTTCATCCGCAGCCCGGCCTGGACGAGGTTCCGGCCCTGGTCGACCGGGTCCGGTCGGCCGGACTGGCGGTGGAGCTACGCGTAACAGGCACTCAGCGCGGGTTGTCTCAAGGCCCCGACCTCGCCGCCTACCGGGTGGTGCAGGAGGCACTGACGAATGTGATCAAGCACGCAGACGGGGCTCGGGCGCAGGTGCGCATCGAGTACCGGGCGCATGACCTGATCATCGACGTGTCCAACGTGGCCGGGGACTCCGGCCCCTCCGCCGGCGAAAGCGGGCGGGGGCTCATTGGGCTGCGGGAGCGCGTCGCGATCTACGGAGGGTCGCTGGAGGTCGGGCCCCGGCCCGGCGGCGGATGGCGGGTGCGGGCGACGATACCGCTGGAACCAGCCGGGGAACCGGTCTCGCTTGAGGGCGCCCCGGCGTGAGCACTTCGGGTTCCGCGGATGATCAGGATCAGCCTCGGGTGGTCATCGCGGATGACCAGACGCTTGTGCGGCGCGGCTTCCGGCTGATCCTCAACTCGGCCGGCATCCCGGTCTTGGCCGAGGCGGCGAACGGCAGGGAAGCGGTCGCCGCGGTGCGCAAGCACCGGCCGGATGTCGTGCTGATGGACATCCGGATGCCCGAGCTGGATGGCCTGGAGGCCACCCGGCGGATCCTCGGCGCCGCGAGGTCCGGTGAGTCCGCGCCAGCAGAGCCGGACGGATCCGGCGGAGGCGTCCGGATCATCATCCTCACCACGTTCGACCTCGACCAGTACGTGTACGCGGCGCTGGCCGCCGGGGCGAGCGGCTTCCTGCTCAAGGACGTATCACCTGAGCACCTGATCGCCGCCGTCCAGCTGGTGCGGACCGGCGACGCGCTGCTGGCCCCGTCAATTACCCGCCGCCTGGTTGAGCGCTTCGCGCCGCGCCCTGGGATGGCAGCGGGCGCACCGGGCCGTGACCTGTCCGTGCTGACGCCGCGGGAGCTGGAGGTGCTGGGGCTCGTCGCCCGCGGCATGAGCAACGCCGAACTGGCCGCCTTCCTCACGCTGAGCGAAGCCACGGTGAAGACGCACGTCGCCCGGATCCTGACCAAGCTCGGGCTGCGCGACCGGGTTCAGGCCGTCGTCCTGGCATACGAGACCGGCCTGGTGACCCGGCAGACGTCCGAAACCGGCGCCTGACAGCGGCCGCTATTCGAACGAGGGCTTGCGGTCCCTGGTCCGCTTGAGCTCGAAGAACCCGTCGGCCTCGGTCACCAGCACCACGCCGTCCCACAGCCGCCCGGCTGCCTCGCCCCTGGGTGCGGGCGTGATCACCGGACCAAAGATCGGGTTGCCGCGGACGCGGATGACCGGCGTTCCCACGTCGATCCCGATCTGGTCGAAGGCCTCGTGGTGCGAGGCCTTGATCTGCTCGTCGAACTCGTCGCTCTGGGCCGCGCTGGCCAGCGACGCGGGCAGACCCACCTCCTCCAGCGCCTCCGTGATCACGGCCGGGTCTTCCCGTCGGCCCTCGTTGTGGAACCGCGTGCCGATGGCCGTGTAGATCGGCCCCAGGACGTCGTTGCCGCGTTCCTTGGCGGCCGCCGCCACCACCCGGATCGGTCCCCAGGCCTGGGCCATCCGCTCCAGGTACTCGGGGCTCAGGTCCTTGCCCTCGTGCTGAACCAGGTTCAGGTAGGCCAGCGACATGATTCGCCAGTCCGTCCGCACCGGCCTGACCTGCTCGACCTCCAGCATCCAGCGGGAGGTGATCCAGGCCCACGGGCACAGTGGGTCGAACCAGAACTGTACGTCTTCGCGCTCATCCGACTGTGCTGTCACGCTCGCTGGCAACCGCCGCCCGGATTTCGGTATTCCCGGCATCGCGGAGCCGCTTCATCGAGTTTCGTCGCGCACGCCGATGCGGCGCAGCTCCCCGAGATCATCCGGGCCGATGCGGTCAAGCAGGCCGGCCGCGGCGCAGTCGGCCCGGACCTGCTCCGGGCTGGTGGCGCCGAACAGCACGCTGGCGAGGGCCGGGTGCGTGAACGGGAACGCCAGCGCCAGCGTGGCCGGGGTGGTGCCGAGCCGCGTGGCCAGGCTGGCGAGGTCGCGGGCAGCGGCGGCGGCCGCTGCGACCCTGGGGTCGTCCAGCGTCCCAGCCGCGCGCCCAGC
>Ga0209333_1000128_pt1 | contig 42746 bp, 42 predicted proteins | sample BlaSpr_A8_OM2_O3_FD_187982 | JGI IMG/M metagenome (GOLD analysis project Ga0209333, IMG submission 187982) | Forest soil microbial communities from Thunder Bay, Ontario, Canada - Black Spruce, Ontario site 2_A8_OM2_O3 (SPAdes) (version 2) | ecosystem: Environmental > Terrestrial > Soil > Boreal... | reverse complement strand
TTCCTGGTCCCGGTCGTAGACGAAGACCGGGTGCAGGTTGCCGTCCCCGGCGTGGGCGACCGTGGCGATCAGCACGCCGTGCCGGTCGGCAGCCCGCTCGATGCGCTCGATCATGTCTGCCAGCCGGGACCGGGGCACGCAGACGTCCTCGATCAGCATGGAGCCGAGCCGCTCGGTCGCGAAGAACGCCATCCGGCGGATGTCGAGAAGCTGCTGCGACTCGGCCTCGCTGGCCGACACGTCGGCGAGCAGCGCGCCGTGCTCGACGCATTTCTGCTGCATAATCTCGGCCCGGCGGGCCGCGTCGTCGCTGTCGGCCTGCGCGATGAGCAGCGCGTGCACCTCGTCGCCGAACCCGAGGTGCTTCCACTCGTCGAGCGACCGCAGCGTTACCCGGTCGAGCAGCTCCAGCATGCTGGGCTGCAGCCTGGCCTGCACGATCGCGGTCACCGCGCGGGCCGCCGCGCCGAAGCTGGGGAAGCTCGCGGCCAGGGTCACCGGCGGCGTGGCCGGCCGGGGCCGCAGCCGTAGCGTCGCCGAGGTGATCACGCCGAGCGTGCCCTCCGAGCCGACGAAAAGGCTGGTGAGGTCGTAACCGGTGACGCCCTTGATCGTCCTGCGCCCGGTGCGCAGCACCCGGCCGTCGGCGAGCACGGCCTCCAGGCCGAGAACGGCGTCCCTGGTGACGCCGTACTTCACGCAGCGCAGGCCGCCAGCGTTGGTCGCGAGGTTGCCGCCGATCGTGGATATCTCGTAGCTCGACGGGTCGGGCGGGTACATCAGGCCGTGCTCGGCGGCGGCGCGGTCCAGGTCGGCGTTGATCACGCCGGCCTCGGCCACCGCCAGTTCGTCCGCGGGGTCGAGCTCGCGTATCGCGTTCATCCTGGCCAGCGACAGGATTACACAGCCGTCGACCGCGGACGCGCCGCCGGCCAGGCTGGTCCCGCCGCCGCGCGGCACCACCGGGACGCCGTGCCGGCTCGCCCACTGCAGGGTGGTCACCACTTCTTCGGTACTGCGCGGTGACACGAGGCACCGTGCCTTGCCGGGCGTGACCGCGGTGGTCTGATCCCGGCCGTAGGAGTCGAGGATGTCCGGATCCGTGCTCACCCGGCCGTCGGGAAGGGCTGCGGCGAGTTCGTCAAGATCGTCGGCCACGGTCATCCCCTCATCGGCCAATGACGCGGAAGCCAAGCTTGCGCGCTGCAGCGCCGAGACGGTCATCGAAGGTGGCAACGGTTGCACCGCCAGGCTGCTCGGCGGCAAGGAGCACGCAGCAATCCGGCAGCTTGAGGCTGGTTCCGGCGCGAAGTGAGGCCAACCGGACTGGGGCATCCTCACTCAGCCCGATGATGCTCACGGCAAGTTGAGCCAGCGCGGCCGTGGCCTGACCAAGGCGGCCGACGCTGGCCGGGCCTTCCAGCACCTCGGCCAGGGTCAGCGTGCTCGCCCCCAGCGGCTGGTCGGCGACGGAACGGAGCAAGGTGCCGGCATCCTGGTGGAAAGCATCGGTCTCGTCGAAGTGCGCGATCAGTACACAGGCATCCAGCACGATCACTCCGGCCAGTCCTCACGCAGCTCGGCCAGGTAGCCATCGCCGTAGGCTCCGGTCAGGACACCGCGGGTCCTCGTCACCCCATCGCGCCGCGCACTGGCGTCACGCTCAAGCTGGCTGATCACCGCGCGGTGTCCCTCCTCAACCAAATGCGCCAGCAGCTTGGCGCGATTGCCACCGTCGGCGGGCCAGCGCCTAGCCGCGTCGTCCAGCGCCCGGACGACCTGTTCCGTCTCGGTGATCACGTGCCTGGGCCGGGTTGTTGGCATAGCCAAAGTGTAACACCCAGGCAACGGTGCAACACCTATCGGCGCTCGCTGGCAGACGTCAAACGGGGCACCGCTGACACAGCGATGCCCCATTACGGATGCGGCCGGACTGCCGGGCGTCAGGACAGGCCGAACTCTCCGCTCTTCACGCCCGCGCAGAACGCGTTCCACGCACCGGGGGCGAACAGCAGCGCCGGGCCCGCAGGGTCCTTGGAGTCGCGCACGGCGACGATCCCCGGCAGGTTGCTCGCGATCTCCACGCATGCTCCGCCGTTGCCGGTGCTGTAGGTTGCCTTGCGCCAGGTGGCGCCGCTCAGGTCCATGACTTCGCTACTTCCTTGATCAGCTCTTGGGAGGCGGATCGGGACAGCGCCTCCGCCTTCAGAGTCTCCCACATGACCGTGACCACGGCGATGTCGTCGGAGTCCTCGATGATCTGGCCGCGCGCCGCGGTGTCCTGGTAGACGGCGGGCGGGCCTTCCGCGAAGTCCGCGATCACGAAGTTCCCGCTCATCCCCTGGTGCGCGCCGACCGTCAGCGGGATCACCTGGAGCACGATGTTCGGCTGCTGCGCGGCCTCCGCGAGCCGGACGAGCTGGCCTGCCATGACCTCAACGCCGCCCACCGGCCGCCGCAGCACGCCCTCGTCGAAGATCACCCAGAACATCGGCGGGTGCTCGCGGGTGAGGATCGACTGGCGTTCCATGCGCGCCCGGACCATGTCCTCGACCTGCTCCTCGGTGGCCATGACCTGGGTCCGCAGCACGGCCCGCGCGTACTCCTCGGTCTGCAGCAAACCCGGGACCGCGACCAGCTCGAACCAGCGCAGGGACCGGGCCATGGCTTCCTTGCGCGGCCAGTCGACGAACCAGCCCGGCAGCGCCCGGTTCTTGATCGCCTCCTTCATGAGCCCGCGCAGTTCGGTCAGCGCCCCGCCGGTGGCCAGGTTCGGTAACCCGTCGCACGCGGCGGTGAACTCCTCGGTGGCGATGCGCTGGCCCATCTCGATCTTGCTGACCAGGTCGCCGGAGAAGTGCACTCGCGCGCCCAGGTCGGTCTGGGATAAGCCCGCCTGGGTCCGGTAAAAGCGCAGCATCGCACCGAACACCCGCAGCGGGCTCACCGCCGGGTCGAATCCGCCATCGGCCATGGCCCGTGTCTCCTCTACAAGTTCCGACAAGTTCTGGACAATGGCGACCGCGACCGACGAGGGCCGCGAGCCACTTCCGGGCACCGTTTTACGGGTCCATTCTATAGAGAAAGGAACCGGCCAGCCTCTCTTTAAATGGGCGCGGCCCGGGAAATCCAGCGTGATTGCGTCACGCTCACGGAATGCAAAGGAAACGAATCAATGACGGGAGGCTGCCTGACCTGTGAGCCGGAAACTCCGCCCCGCTGGCCGCTGCACAGCCGCCTCGAATTCGCAGCGCTGGACACCGCCCCGGCCTGCGCGCGCAAGCACGCCAAGGCGATCCTCCTCGAGTGGGGCCTGGCCGCGCTCGCCGACACGGCCGAACTCCTCGCATCCGAACTGGTCACGAACGCGGTCCGGGCGTCGGAGGCCTTACCGTCGCCGGTCGTCGGGTTGTGGCTGGTCTCCGATGGCCGGAGCGTCGTGGTCCACGTCTGGGACGGCAGCGACGCGATGCCGATGCGCCAGGACGCCGATCCGGACTCCGCCAGCGGTCGCGGCCTGCTGCTCGTGGAAGCGCTCGGCAAAGACTGGGGAGCCTACCGCAAGGCCAGCGGAAAAGTCGTCTGGGTGCTGATCGACGACTTCACACGGGAGTAACGCATGGACATTGCCGGAACGCCCGAGCAGGCTCTGGTCTACCTGAATACACACTGGGGCACTCGATATTCATCTGCCCTGCCCGAAACGCGCAGCGGTAACTGGACCGCCACTGCCAAATTCGGCGACCACGACCGCCTCCAGGCCCCCTCCCCCGCCGACCTCCTGGAAACAATCCACGGCCACTACCGCTCCCGCCCCCGCCCCACCGACGAGCCCTAACCTCGATCCTTTTGGGATCTTGTATCTGTGGCTTGATGGGTCACAGCCTGGGCGATCTCGCCGGGGCTTGCGGCTACCGTATGGCCATGCAGCAGGCTTCCCGCAGCAGGCAGGGCGGACCGGCCCAGGTGAAGATCACTGAAGCGACCGAGGAAGACCTCCGGCGATCGTCGGCGTCCTCAACTACACGGCGGCCAGCTCCATCGCGCGCTTCGAGACACAGCCGGTCAGCGTGGCCGAGCGACGCGACTGGTTCGGCCAGTTCTGTGCGACCGGACCTTACCGGCTTCTGGTGGCCTGGGGTGGCGATCAGGTCCTGGGCTACGCCTGCTCCCAGCGCTACCGGAATCTCGAGGCTTTCCGGGAGACTGTTGAGGTCAGCATCGCGCTTGACGTCAGCAGCCGGGGCCAGGGCGTGGGCACCGCGCTGTATCACGCGCTTTTTGACAGCCTGGCTGTTGAGCCGTCGGTTCATGTTGCCCTGGCTGGGATAGCCCTGCCTAACGACGCGTCGGTCGCGCTGCACCGCAAGTTTGGCTTCACCGAGGTGGGCACGTTCCGGGAGTACGCGATCAAGAACGGCCAGTACATCAGCTCGATATGGATGCAGCGCGTTTGTCACCCCGCTGCGCCGCCTGGGCAGCAGCCGGAAGGGCCGCAAGATAGCGAGGACGTGCTCACAGGCGGCGGTGATGTCATGAACACCGCCGGGCAGGACCAACGAGACCCACAGCGGGATACCGGACGGAGGTGAACAGGGCCTGGATGTTCCCGCCGAGACTATGGGCATTGCCGGAGTACCACGCGCGGGCCGCCAGGTACTCAGCGCGCGGGTGCCGCGGCGGGTGCCGATCTCGCGGCGGCAAAATCCGTGCCAGCTTGTTGACTAACGAACGATTCGTTCGTTAGTTTGCGGGCATGTCGCCTCGTCTCTCGGCCATGGAGCGGGTGCCCGAGCTCATCGAGGCGGCCGTGAAGGTATTCGGCGAGAAGGGCTACCGCGGAACCCAGATGGCCGACGTGGCCTTCGAGATGGGCGTGGCGGCTGGCTCGCTCTACAACTACGTGGACAGCAAGGAGGGGCTCTTCGCCCTGTGCCTGGAGCGGATGGCGCAGGGGCCGAGCTTCCCACTGGAGATCACGCTGCCGTTCGCCACTCCCCCGATGGACGTCACGCTGAAGCGGCTGCACGAGCGAATCGAGGCCATGCACCGGCTTCCGGCCCTGGATGTCCAGCCTCGGGGCAACCCGTCGCCGGCCCGCGCCGAGGAGGAGCTGCGAGCGGTCGTGAACGGGATCTTCGGTCTGGCCAACCGGACGCGCTGGGGTGTCGACATGATCGAGCGCTCCGCACGGGAGATCCCCGAGCTTGCCGCGCTGCTGCACAGCGAGTGGCGCGCGCCGCTGATGACCAGGCTCGAGGAGTTCCTGCGCGTCCGCATGGACCGCGGCGAGTTCCGGCACGTCGACGACGCCTGGATCGCGGCCCGGTTCGTGGCGGAGACCGTGAACTGGTTCGCCCGGCACCGGCACCACGACCGTTATGGGCGCCGTCTCGACGATGCGCCGGTGACGGCCACGGTCGCCGACCTGATCGTAGGCGCGTTCGCGCTGGGCGAGCCGCGCGGCGACACGGAGGTTTCCCGATGACGCGCGATCTCACGGATGCCGACGCCGCCGAGCTCGCCAGGCACCTGGGAGACCGGCTGCTGCGCGTCGAGTCGCCACTTCGGGCGTGCGTGACCGACCCGGGCAGCCCGGCGGCGGAAGCGGCGCTGGCGAACCTGCGCAACCCGTACGCGATCCAGGACGACCCGGGGGCGTTCCAGACCACTGGCTGGTTCGGGGCCTTCGAGAACCGGCACAGCCCGCTCGCGGTCGCGGCCGAGTCGGCGGCGGACGTCGCGGCCGCGCTCGATTTCGCGCGGGAGCGCGGCGTTGGCCTGGTGATCAAGGGCACCGGGCACGACTACTTAGGCCGCTCGGGCGCGCCGGGGTCACTGCTGATCTGGACCCACCGGATGCGCGAGATCACCATGCACGACACGTTCTGTCCTGCTGGAACGGACGGCCCGGGTGTCCCGGCGATCAGCGTGGGGGCCGGGACCCGGTGGCTCGAGGCCTACCAGATGGCGGCCCGGCACGGCCGTTATGTGCAGGGCGGGGGCTGCGTGAGCGTCGGCGCGGCCGGCGGATTCCCGCAGGGCGGCGGCTTCGGCAGCTTCTCCCGGCGCTACGGGACGGCCGCTGGCAACGTGCTGGAAGCCGAGGTGGTGCTCGCGTCCGGCGAGATCGTGGTGGCGAACGAGGCGCGGCATGCCGACTTGTTCTGGGCCCTGCGCGGCGGGGGCGGCGGCACGTTCGGCGTGGTCACCAGGCTGACGATGCGGACCTACCCTATGCCGGACACGTTCATCTCGGTACGGGGCACGATCCGGGCCAGCGGGGACGCGGAGTTCCGGCGCCTGCTCACCCAACTCGTCCGGTTCCTGCCGAGCCTGTGCAACGACCGCTGGGGCGAGCAGATCATTCTGTCCGGCGATAACTCGGTCGAGTTCGGGATGCTGGCCGTGGATCTGACCGACCAGCAGGCCCGGGAAGCCTGGCGGCCATTTCTCGACTGGGTCGACGGACAGCCCGGCGCGTTCGCGTTGGCGGTGTCCATCAAAACGGTCCCGTTCGGCGCGCTGTGGGATGCCGGGCTACGGGACCAGCTCTCGCCGGGCTCCGTCAGCCACGACGACCGCCCTGGTGCGCCGCGCGAGCGGTTCTGGTTCGCCACGAACCAGCTGGAGGTGTCGTGGTACGTGCTTGCGTACGGCTCGCGATGGCTGCCCCGCCGGCTGTTCGATGACGCGGATGCCCTGGCCGACGCGCTGTTCGAGGCGTCCCGGAGCTGGCCGTTCCTGCTCCATGTCAACAAGGCCCTGTCCGGGGCGGCGCCCGAAGCCGTGGCCAGGGATCGCGGCACGGCGATCAACCCGGCGGTGTTCGACGCAGCCGCCCTGGCGCTCACCGTCTCGTGGCAGCAGTACGCGTTTCCCGGCGTGCCGGGCCACGAGCCAGACGCGGAAAACGCCGCGCTCGGCGCGCACCTGGTGGGCCAGACGATGGATGTCCTGCGCATGCTCACCCCGGGCGCCGGCAGCTACGTGAACGAGACCGACTACTTCGAGCCCGACTGGCAGGACAGCTTCTGGGGCCCGAACTACCCGAGGCTCCTGGAGATCAAGCGGCGCCACGATCCGCAGAACGTCTTCCGGGTGCATCACGGCGTCGGCAGCGAGGCACCCGGCTAGCCAGCGCCTCAGCGGCTGCGTCTGGGTCTTTACGCACCTCGCACCCCGTGTTCACCTGGAAGCATGGGCGCGCACTCAGGTCGCAACGAGATCGTCGAACAGCGGGCCATTGAGTACATCCCGCTCAGCGAACGCCACGGCAAGCCGAACACGCTGTTCACGATCTGGTTCGCCAGCAACGCCCAGATCACCGCCGTGGCAACCGGCCTGCTGGCCACCGTGGTCTTCGGCCTCAGCCTGCCGTGGGCCATCGCCGCGATCCTGATCGGCAACCTCGTCGGCTGCCTGTTCATGGCGTACCACTCGGTCCAGGGGCCGAGGCTCGGCATGCCGCAGATGATCCAGAGCCGGGCCCAGTTCGGCATGTTCGGCGCCGCGCTGCCGATCCTTGCCGTGGTGCTGCTCTACATCGGGTTCTTCACCTCCAGCGCGATCCTCGGCGGCGAGGCGCTGGCCAGGCTGCTGCACGTGTCCACCGACTGGGGCATCGTGATCTGCGACGCGGTCACGCTGGTCATGGCGTGGGTCGGCTACGACCTGATCCACCGCTACGACCGGTGGGCCTCGGTGCTGTTCGCCGGGGTGTTCCTGGCGATCACCGTGAAGATGCTGACCGTGACCAGGCCCGCCTACCACGGTCACGCCGACACCGCCGCGAACATCCTGCTGGTCATCTCGATCTTCGTGTCCTGGCAGATCACCTGGGCACCGTACGTGTCGGACTACTCCAGGTACCTGCCGCAGGACACCCCGTCCTCGCGCACGTTCTGGTACACGTATGCGGGCTCGGCCATCGGCGGGATCTGGTTCATGATCATCGGAGCGTTCGGCGGCGTCCTGGCTCCCGCCGCGATCTCGTCGAACACCGCCGGCTACTTCGCCGGGCTGTTCCCCTCCGTGCAGTGGCTGATCCTGCTGACCGCGGTGCTGGGAATCTTCGCGGCCAACGTGGAGAACCTCTACGGCCCGTTCCTTTCCGGCGCCGCTGCGGTGTCCCCGTCCGGGCGGGTCGGGTCAGCGCCGGTGGCCAGGTTCCTCGCTGCGGCGGCCGTGGCCATCATCGGCACGCTGCTGGCGATCCTGGCGAGCCCGCACTTCCTCACCGACCTGTCGAACTTCGTACTGTTCCTGCTGTACTTCATGATTCCGTGGACGGCGATCAACCTGACCGACTACTACCTTGTGCGGCGCGGCCGTTACGACATCGAGGACTTCTTCAAGGTCGACGGCCAGTACGGCCGGGTCAACTGGTGGGGCGTCGGCATCTACGTGCTGACGATCGGCGTTGAGATCCCGTTCATCAACTCCAGCCTGTACGTGGGGCCGATCGCTTCCGATCTCGGCGGCGCCGACATCTCCTGGATCGTCGGGTTCATCGTCGCCGCCGTGCTCTACTACCTCGCGGCCCGCCGCCGTCAGCCGACCGCTCGCACGCGCGAGACCGCGCCGTCCGCGAGTCGCTAGGCGTCACAGCAGCGCGGCGAGCGCGCCGGCCAGCACCGTGCGGGGCAGGATCACCGGAACGCCCACGGCCCACGCCACCATCTGCTTCATCGGGCCGTCGAAGCCCAGGCAGTCGAGGACCACCAGGTCCGGACGCCAGGCCGCGAGCGCGTCGGCCGCCTCGGCCAGTCCGGCGAGCGGCCCGTACGGCGACGCGGCCAGCACCATGACCTCACCCGCCGCCGCGGACCAGTCGGCGCGGACCGGCTCGATCTGGTCGGATGCCGGCACCACCACGCCGAGCCGGGCGATGCGGCCCCCCGGCGCCGCCGCGGCGACCAGGTTCCTGACCAGCGGGCCGGGCATCAGCAGCGGCCGCGGGCAGCGGATGCCCGCCAGTGTGCCGGTGCACAGCGCGGCCACGACCGCCGCCCCGCGGCCGGTCACGTCGTCGATCGCTTCCTGCAGCAGCGGCGTGAGCCTGGCCTCGGCGAGCGTCACTTCCGTGCCGTCCCGCAGCCGGGTGACCAGCAGATCCTCGCCGCAAGCCCGGGGCAAGGCTGGCCAGTTCGGCGAGGCCGATGTGGTCCAGCGCGCCGCGCTCGATCACCCGCGTGCCCGGGGGCAGCGGCCCGGCGATGTCGGGCATGACGTCGGTCCTCGGGGACTGCCCGATCGTCACCACGCCCACGACCGCCGGTGCCATACGCCGGCCTCAGCCCTTGGGTCGGGGCGCGGGCTGGGCGGCGCCGGGTTGCACGGTGTCGGCCTGCTCGGCCTCCAATGACCCGGCGTCCGATAGCGCGATTCCGGCCAGGACTTCCTCGGCGCGATGGCACGCCACCAGCCGGCCCCGCGCTATCGTCCGCAGCGACGGCACCTCCACAGCGCACCGCTCGATGGCCAGCGGGCAGCGCGGGTGGAACACGCACCCCGACGGCGGGTTCGTCGCGTCGGGCGGCTCGCCGTGCAGCACGATGCGCGCGCTGCGCGCGCTCGCCGCGATCTCGGGCACGGCCGAGCGCAGCGCGCGGGTGTAGGGATGCGCTGGAGCGGCGAGCAGCTCGGCGGTTGGGCCGCTCTCCGCCACTCGCCCCAGGTACAGCACCGCGATCTGCTCACAGAGGGTGCGCTCGCCGCCATCCGCGGCAGGCTTCCCGGGCTGCGCCTGCGGGGCGGGGTGGGCGCCCCGCACGAGGGGCCGATGGGGCTGCGCGCCTCCGCGGCCGAGGCCCGGATCGCTCTGGTGGCCGCCAGGTCGGCCGGCAAACCCGAGGGCGTCGCCACCCACGACGCCACCGGCGTGCAGCGGATGCTGATGGAGTGGTACGCCTCGGACACCGCGCGGGCGTCGGTGCGGGCGCAACTAGCCCCGCTGGAGCGGCTGGGCCCGGCCCGCGGGGAGACCGCGATCCGGACGCTCGCCGCCTACCTGGACCAGCAGGGCTCGATCGTGCGCACGGCGAGCGTGCTGCACCTGCACCGCAACGCGGTGTCCTACCGGCTCCGCCGGATCACCGACCTGCTCGGCGTGGACCTTGACGACCCTGATCAGCGGCTTGCCCTGCAGCTAGCGTGCCGCGCCCGGCTGCTGGCCTGACGGCTGCCCCCGTTCGGCGCGCAGGGGTGCCGGGCGTGTTGTTCACATCTGTGCCCGCTTGCACTAGCTCAGCCTGATCAGCTTCACGACTCCACGCCTACACATGTAGGCTACATATATCGCGTCTTTAGACGGCTTCCCGTCACGACGGCATGACCAGACGACCTCACAGAAGGGAGCGGGGCCGTGCAGTCCTCCGACGTCCGCATCGAATCAGCCGGCTGCGTGCTGGCCGCAACCTATGCCGAGGTGTCCGACCCGGTCGCGGCGGCGCTTCTGATCCCGGGCTCCGGCCGCACCGACCGCAACTCCGACGTCCGGCTGCCCCTGGGCCAGCGGCTGCGGGGCGACATCACCCGGGCACTCGCCCAGGCGCTCGGGTCCGTGGGTGCCTCCTCGCTCCGGTTCGACAAGCGCGGCGTGGGCGCGAGTGGCGGCGACTATCTGAACACGGGGATGGACCAGCGGCTCGCTGACGTCCGCGCGGCCCGCGACTGGCTCGCCGCCAAGACCTCGGGACTTCCTCTGCTCGCCATAGGGCACAGCGAGGGGACGTACTACGCAGCACAGCTGGCCGCAGACGGGCAGGCCGCCGGAATCGTGCTGCTGTCCGGCGCCGCCCGCACCGGGGCAGACGTGCTCACGTACCAGGTCGCGGAGCTGACGGACCGGATACCGGCCTCCGCGAAGCTGATCCTGCGGCTCATGCGGACCGACGTCGTCCGCGCGCAGCGCAAGAACCTGGCCAAGATCCTGGCGTCCACCGCTGATGTGATCCGGGTGCAGGGAACGCGGGTGAACGCCCGGTGGACCCGCGATTTCGTGGCCTACGACCCGGCGCCGGTGCTCGGCAGGGTCAGCGTGCCGGTGCTCGCCATCACCGGCGGGCACGACGTGCAGGTGCCGCCATCGGACGTCCAGGCCATGGGTCGGCTCGTGCACGGACCATTCGAGGGCCACGTCGTCGCCGAGCTGAGCCACATGCTGCGCCCCGACCCCGGCAGCCTCGGGCCGCGGGGCTACCGGCGGCAGGCCCGGCAGCCGGTCAGCCCGGAGGTGTTGCGGCTGGTCACCGACTGGGTCACGCAGCACTGGGGCACGCCGTGACCGATCCCTGGCTCCAGGCCTACGGCGTGCCGGTCACCCAGCGTCGGCTAGCGTGCTGGTGTGGCGAGCCGTGCTGAGCGTTCCATGTCCTTCGGGGCCATTGCGGAAGACTACGACCGGCTGCGGCCCGGGCCGCCGGAGGCAGCGGTCGACTGGCTGGTGCCCGCCGGCTGCCAGGTCGCCGTGGACCTGGGCGCTGGCACGGGGCTGCTGACCCGCGCGCTGGCGCGCAAGGTCCCGCAGGTCGTGGCCGTCGAGCCGGACCCGCGGATGGCGGGCGTGCTGCAGGCACGCTCCAGCCAAGCCCAGTTCGACGGCATCCGGGTCGTGCAGAGCCGCGGCGAGCAGATCCCGCTGCCCGACGCCAGCGCCGACGGCGTATTCGCTTCGTCGGCGTGGCATTGGCTGGACCCGGAGCGCGCCCCGCGCGAGATCGCGCGCGTACTGCGCGACGGCGGCCGCCTCGGCGTGATCTGGACCACCCGGGACCGCAGCGCCGACTGGGTGCGCGAGGTCGAAGCGGTCCGCGACAACGCGGCCGGGCCAACCGACGACCGGGAGGACCGGTGGGCCCGGCATCGCCGCGAGGTCGCGCTCCCCGGTCAGCTGTTCGGGAGCGTGCAGACCGCGTCGTTCGCGTCCACCCGGCAGATGACGACCGGCGACTTCGTGGACATGCTGGCCACCTACAGCGGCGCGATCACCGCGAGCCCGCAGGAGCGGGAGGTGGCACTCGACCGTGCCAGGGCCGTGCTGGAGCGGTGGTTCCCCGGCGCCGCCGAGATCGATGTGCCCATGCGGTCGTGGTGCTACCGCACCGAGCGGCTTCCGCGCTGACCCGCTTGCTCCACGCTCGACAGGCCTGCGGGCCCACCCGCCCGGATGGGCCCGCAAACCTGCCCCCGCCCCCCCGGGGGGTCGTTCAGGCCCTGGCGGGCCTGGCGAGCCTGGCCTTGGTCTGCTCGACATCCATGCCGTGCAGCCGGAGCAGGTTCTCGCCGAGGATCTTCCGCTTGGCCTGGTCGGTCAGCTGCGGATACCCGTAGCCGGCGCAGAGGTCTTCCGGGATCTGGAAGTCCATGAACGCGCGCAATGCCCACTGCGGGTGGAACAGCGGCGCCTCCGAGCCATAGATGATCTTGTCCTCGCCGCACCAGAACAGCAGCTTCCCCATGATCTCGGCGAACATCCGCGGTGAGCGGACCACGAAGTTGATGGTGGCCGCGATCGACGCGTACAGGTTCGGGTAGCGGATGAGCTGCCAGCACGTCTCGTCCAGGAACGGCAGGCCGACGTGGAAGATCACGAAGTTGATGTCGGGGAAGTTGGCCGCGGCGCCGTCCATGTCCCAGGTCTGGGTGTGCTCGATCGGCTGCGGGCCGAGCGGCACGCCCTTGTGCACGCCGATCAGGTTGACGCCCAGTTCCTGGGCCTTCTCGAAGACCGGGAAGGCCACCTGCGGGTCGTCCATCCGCCACGGGTAAGGCTTCCCGTAGTCGTAGCGCACGTTGTAGAACTTGAACGCCCGCGCGCCGAACTCGCCGACCTGCCGTTCCATCAGGTCCAGGGCCTTGCGGCCCTCCAGCGGGTTCACCGACCCCCAGAAGATGGTCCGGTCGGGGTCACGGCTGGCCAGGTCGGCGCATTCCTCCCAGGGTGAGAGGCCATCCCGGAACAGGTCCGTGAGCGGCAGCGGCATCGCCACCAGCATGTCGGTGTCGGACTCCTCGTACACCATCTTCCTGATGTCCGCGATCGTCCACTGCCGCAGGAACTCCTCGGGCGGCAGCTTGGGCTGGTCGTCCGGGGTCAGCGCGTTGTGGAACGCGTACAGGTGGTTGTCGAACATCAGCCCGGGCTGGCCGAACGCGTTCTTCGGGTCGAAGTTGAACAGGTGCGCGACGCAGTCGAACACGAAGGCGTCGTCGATCATGTGGGATCACCTTTCCCGGGCTGATGTGCGGCCAGGTACGCGCCGCGGTCGGGCACCTGCGAGGGGTGCGGCAGGAACCGGAGCAGGCTGGCGGCTCGCGGGGACAGGCGGTCGGTTGTCCACGCCTCGTCCCAGACGATCTCAACGTCGGCGGAACTGACCCCTGGCTGCGCCTCGATCCGCTCCTGGATGTCGGTCAGCACCCGGGCAGCGAACGGGCACCAGCCGGACGTGAGCAGCAACTCGACGCGGACCCGGCCGCCGGTCGCGCGCACCGAGCGCACCAGCCCCATGTCCACGACCGATATGCCCTTTTCGCTGCAGCACGGGTCGTACACGTCGCTCAGCGCGTCAAGCGCCCATTGCGGCACGTCGGGCATGCGGCCAGGCTGCCAGCGCGGCCAGCGCTGCGGAACCCCTGGAAATTTCACATGCTGAAGCAGGCCTGGATGCCGTGCGACGGTTCCCAGCCGCGCTTGCGCGCGGCATGCTTGAAAGAGTGAAAACCCAGGGTGAAGAGCCTGGCGACCTCATCCGCAGCGTGTCCCGTGCCCTGCGGATCATCGAGGAGGTCTCGAGCTCACCGCGCCCGCTGCCGGTTAAGGTCATCGCCCGCCGCTGCGAGCTTCACCTGTCGACCGCCTATCACCTGGTCCGCACGCTCTGCTACGAGGGTTACCTGGTCCGCGTGGCGGACGGCGGCTACGTCGCGGGCTCCGAGCTGGCCGAGCGCTTCCACGACCTGATGGGCGCGCTGCGCCGCCCGGCGAAGGCCAGGGCCGTGCTCAGGCACCTCGCGGACGTGACCGGGCACAGCGCGTATCTGGCCTGCATCTCCGGAGGGCGGCTGGTGATCGTCGACATGGTCGAGGGCGGGCAGTCTCCCTGGCTGGAGGACCTGCAGCCGGGACTGGAAACCGCCGCGCACGCGACCGCGGTGGGCAAGGCCCTGCTGACAACGCTGCCCTGCCAGGCCCGCAGCAGCCTGCTCCTCGAGCACGGCATGCGCCCGTTCACGCCGAACACGGTGACCGAACCCGGCGAGATCGAGGCCGAGCTTGCCCCGCTGCACCCGGGAGACCTGGTCATGGAGCACGGCCAGTACCGCGACGAGGTGTGCTGCGCGGGCGTGGCGTTCCGGGGCGCGGGAAGCTGGTGGGCGCTCGGCTCCTCGGCGCGCGGGCTCAGCCTGCCCGAGCCGCTGCTCGCCGAGCTCCAGATGGCCGCGGCCGACCTGAACGGCAACGCGATCGGCTAGCAGCCGCTGTCAGCTGTCATAGACCGAGACGCTGCGTACCCGCATCGTGCCAGGAGTGGAGGTGTAGCTGGTGGGGCTGACGCAGCCGCAGAACTCGTTCGGGTACTGGCCCCCCATGGCCAGGTCGAGGATGATCGAGAACCCGTGGTTGACGGCCTCATCCCAGGTCGGCGCGCCCACCTGGCCCTCGCTCACGCTGAAGAACTCCTTGCCGTCGAGGTACCAGCGGATCTGCTCGTTGGCGGCATTGCGCCGGTCGACGATCACGCTGTACACGTGGTAGCCGCTCTGGCAGCCGGCACACGACCGCAGCCCGCTCGACAGGCCGTTGTGCTCGTGGCACGGCCCGAACGTCCCGTCGGGGTTGGGCTGGGTGAGGTTCCCGCAGTGGAAGGCACCGGAGTGCTCGCTCAGGCCGTCGACGTCCTCCAGCACGTCGATCTCGCCGTGCGCGGGCCACGAGCCCGGCCCGAGCATCCAGAACGCCGGCCAGTAACCCAGGCCATCTTTCGGGTCCGGCTGCTCGATGGTGGCGCTGACCTTCATCTCTCCGCCGGCCGGGGCGCCGAAGTCGCTGACGGTCTGGATCCGGCCCGACGTCCAGCCGGAGCCCCGATACATCGCCGTGATATCAAGATCGCCATGCCCGTCGAGATGGACGTTGCCGACAGAATTCGTCATTCTCTCGATTTCACCATTGCCGAATACGCCCTCGCCGGTGTCGTATTTCCAGTAGTTCGTGTTGACACCGCCGTCGGCCGGCCCGGCAAAACTCGCCGACCAGACCTTTTCCCACGAGGTCGAGGTGCCCGCGGCCAACGTGGGGGCGCAGGCGGCACAGGGTATTGCCAGTAAAAAGCACATCATTACGCTTGCTGGCCATTTCCGGCATGAAGTGCCTACCCGCACACTATTACCCCCCGTCGGCTTTAGAGAGCCAGCGTAGCAAAGCAAAGCAGACGTGACGCCTATTAAGAGACGGATTTAGGCTGGCCAAGCCCGGCTCGCTCCCAGCGCAGCGCACCAGCCAGCCGCCGGCATAGGCGGGGAACCGAGAAGACCGACAGCAGGACCGCGGTGACCCCGCCCCACACGAAGAACACCCAGGTGGTGTGGCCTCGCAGGACGCCAATGCCCACCGGCAAGAATCAGGGCGGTGAGCACCAGGTGCGGCTTGAAGACATTCAGCTCATCTTCGGCGATCTCCTCGCCGCGCGCGTTGCCCTTCGGCGTCGTCTTGAAGGTCACCCGCCGGTTACGCAATACCCCGACGAGCGCCAGGAGGTAAATCGGTATAACCGTAATGGTGAGCAGTCGGCCAGCCCAGAGAAAGCCGCGCTCTAGCTTGGGCCGGATATTGAACCGCTGCAGCCAGAACTGCATGACCTGCCGCCAGGCCAGCAGCGGGAGATACCAAACGACGAGCTGCGGTATCTGAATTTTGGCTGGGACCCAGCCAAAGACATAGTAAATCATGATCAGAAGCACCGCGGTGGCCATCGTGAGCCCGCTGAAATAGAACTGCTCCATCAGGAAGTAGTAGAGCGTATGGGTTACCCGCATTCTCAGGTTAACCTTTGGCCAGTGGGTGGTGAAGAAGATATTCATGCACCCGAACGCCCAGCGGTACTGCTGGTTGAAGTAGGCGGCCCAGGTCGTGGGGCCCTCACCGACGGCGAGCGGCTCGGGCACGTACACGCTCTCCCACCGGCCGACGTGAAACCGCATCCCGGTGGCCAGGTCTTCGGTGAGATGGCCCTGGTACCACCCGATGTCCCGCAGCGCGGCCACGCGCACCACGTGATTGGCCCCAATGAGCAACGTCATCCGGCGGCGGCTGAGCGCCCGCATGATCGGGCCGTAGAACAGGTAGGTCTGCTGGGCAGCCCCGCGGGCGATCCAGCTATCGAGGTTCCCGTAAATCTGCGGTGTGCCCACGAACGCGACCCGCGGGTCCCGGAAATAACCGATCGTGCTGGTCAGGAAGTCCCTGCGGACCTTGAAGTCGCTGTCTATCTGGGCGACCACGTCGTACTGCGAGGCGTACTCCTCGTACCAGGCGTTGTGGTTTCCGGCCTTGCTCTTGGCGAGAAAGCGCCCGCGCGGCAGGTTGTAGCACGCCCGGCCGTTCCGGCTGAAGTGCTTCACGCCGAGCAGCTCGCACAATGCGCGCGCCCCTGGATCGTTGCCCTCGTCCAGCAGCCACGTATCGTGCGGGTAATCCGCGACGACCATGCTCGCGAGCGTCCGCCTGAGCATCTCGAGCGGCTCGCTGCCCGGGACGAACGTGGTGATGAAGGCGACGCGCAGGCCGCGCGGCGGCGGGGACTCCTGACGTCCTTCCAGCCGGCTGCAGATCAGCCAGGCCAGGATGTCCATAGCCTGGCGATGCCACACCACAAAGGTGAGCCCGGCGAACAAGATGACGTCCCAGACTCCCAGGCCCCCGTCGAAGTCCCTCGGCAGCCGCGCCGGGTTGAACCAGTACACGGCAAACCGGACGGCGAGCGCCATGCCGACCGCGAGGAGCAATCCATTGAACAGAAGCGCACGCGACTGCAGCGGGCGTGCCCACCGCCGGGCCAGGCTGTCCGGCTGGGACTGGAGCATCGGAACCGGCTTGGCCGCCTCGGCGATGGCCACCAGCGTGGCGAGACCGGCCGCCTGGCGATCCGGGGACGTCTCCGGGCCGCCGCCCGGGCCTGACCCAGGTCCGGGCTCAAACAGCTGGCCTTCATCGGTTGGCAGCAAATAGGTAGTCATTTCATTACTCTCTGTAGCGCGATGAGGTATTACGGACAGCCGGGAGGAATATTTCGGTCACGGCGCCGACCTCAACGCTGGAGGGATTGGGGGGTGTCTCGCTCAGCCAGGCGCCCGGGGTGCGCGTTCTCGCGCAAGTGTTTGTCAGCGCTGCCAGCCGGCTCCCGAGAGGGCGGCGGAGGTGGTGGCGCATTCTTTTCCGGGGAAGACGACTCGCAGCACGGCGGCCAGGTTGGCCAGCCCGAACAGGCCGACCACCGCGAAGCGGACCGACATGGTCTGCTCGATGCGCCAGGCGGCGAGGCCTACCCACGCGATGGCCAGCGTCCCGTTCCACACGCACACCGCCCGGCGGAACCTGCGGGTGGCGTCCTTCGGCCCCCGCGACGGAGCCCAGGCCATGACCCTTCCCCAGGCGTAGTCCCAGATCGCGAGGACCTGCGCCCAGCCGACCGCGATGCATAGCGGCCAGATATGGACCGACCAGCGGGAGTTGTGCCACAGCGGGTAAAGGATCACGCCGGTGACCACGACCGGGATGAGCAGGATGGCGTTGCGCAGCTCCACTTCCCCCGGCAGCACAGCCAGCAGGGTGATCGGGATCAACGGCAGGATCAGGGTGCGCACGGCGGTGGTGAGATTCCAGAGCCACCCGGCGATGTACGGCAGGCGGCAGCGCCAGGGCAGCCGGACCCGCCACATGTGATGCGTCCAGACCAGCGAGGTGGCGCCGCAGCACCACCGGTACTGCTGGCGCATGAACGCGTCGATCACGGCCGGGCACACCCCGGCCGCCAGCGGCACCGGGAGATAGACAAGGTCGTATCCCGCGTAGCGCATGTCCAGCCCGGTGTGCGAGTCCTCCGCGTAGGGGATCTGAGTGAAGCCGCCAGCGGCGTCCAGCGCGGCCCGCCGGTAGACGGCGTTGGAGCCGACGCACAGCGCGGAGCCGAACCGGTCCCGGGAGACCTGCACGACCCGGTAGAAGACTTCCAGCGTCGCCCCGGCCGTCCGCTCCACCCACGTTTGGTTGCGGTTGACCCGGAAGAACTGCGGGGTCTGCACCAGCCCTACGCCGGGGTCCTCCATGTAGGGCAGCGTCTCCGCCAGGAAGTCGGAGCGGGGCCGGAAGTCGGCGTCGAAGATCACGACGTGCTCGCCCTGGGCAAACCGCAGCCCATGCGCCAGGTTGCCCGACTTCTTGTGAAAGCCGGGGTTGGGCCGTCGCGTGTACCGGAAGCCGAACGACTCTGTCATGCGCCGGGTCTCGGCGTCGCCCGGTCCGTCGTCGAGCACGAAGACCTGCGCAAAGCCGGGATACGCGTGGACCAGCTCGAACACGCCGGTCCACGTGTTGCGGAGCACGTCCATGGGCTCGCCGCAGATCGGCAGGAAGATGTCCACGGTGGGCCAGGCCGGCGGATGCCACGCCCTTACCCGGCGTACGTGCGCGGCCAGGTCGAAGCCGCGGCCGGAGAAGTTCACCGGCAGGCTGACAGCCTGGTACGCAAGGAACAGCGCCGTGTAGGCCATGAACGGCCGGGCGACCGGGTTACGGACCTCGAACCACGCCTGCGCCGTGATCACGCAGACCGTGCTGAAGATCAGCGTGCTGGTCAGGAACGGCAGCGACCGCCAGGCATAGGACATCTTCTCGACGTCATCGGGAGGCTCGGGAAGAACGGCGCCCTGGTACCGGTGCCGTCCCCGCGGGGTCAGTGTTGCCGATGCCACGGCGACCTCCGGATCCAGATCATGAAGTGCCCGGTTTCTGCGCTGGTCCGGAACGGAACGTCGAGAACGCGCTGGTAGCCTCCGTACCTCGCGATCGCTGACCTGATGGCCGGGTCGTAACCGGTCGCGTCATTGCTGTAGGCGAGCGCGATCAGGCCGAAGTAGCGGTTCTGTATCGCGGCGGCGTAGGCGGCGGCGGGCTGGGTTATGTACGTCTCGGCCCGCGGATCGGCGTAGGCGAAGTAGTAGTTGGTGGTCACCGCCTGCCAGTCGAGCGACCTGCCCAGGTAGTAGTCTTCGACGCTCGAGTTGTCCATCAGCATGGGGCCCTTGACCGACGGCAGCCGGGTCCGGAGCGCGGCGATCAGCGGGGTCACGGTGGGCCAGGCGGAGAAGTGAAAGGACGCCAGGAACACTCCGGGCACCGCAGCCACGAGCACCGCCGCCGCGCTGGTGCGCACCGCGGCCCGCACCTTGGCCGGAGGCACCGCTGAGGCCAGGGCCGCGATGCCGTACCCGGCGACCACGCAGCCGAACCACGCGCCGTAGGCCACGTGCTTGAACAGGCTGGTGATCACGTGGATCCGGGCCTGCTCGGCCGGGGCCAGGAACACGGCGATCGCCAGCGACCACGCCAGGGCCTTGGCCGGCGCGTTCTGGTTGACGCTCGACGCCGCGGCCCCGATGACGGCCAGCCCTGCCACCGCGCCGACCCATTTGCCGCTCACGAACAGGATTCCGGGTGCCGGGTCGGGGCCCTTCTGCCGGGCGAAGGTCGTGAACGCTATCCCGTGCAGGTACGTGGGGCCACCGACCAGCAGGGCACCGCCGATCAGGAGACCGGCCACCAGGACGATGACCACCGCCGCGGTGACGGCGCTGCGGCGGCCGTGCCGCTGCCAGATGAACAGCACGATGACAGCGACAGCTACCGGGTCGAACAGCATCGCCGCGTATTTGGCGGCGTCGGCCACGGCCAGCGCGACCGCGGTCCCGGCCAGCAGCAGGTACCGGCCGGCCGGGCGGGCGCCGGCCGCCCGCACCCCGAGCCAGGTGGCCAGTGCCAGCAGGAACAGAGCCATCGCGTCGTAGGTGGCGAGCGCCCCGAGGAACTGGACAGAACCGGTGCCCGCGAACAGGCCCGCGGCGCAGAACGCGGCCGACCGGCCGAAGATCCTTCTGGTCACCGCGTACAGGAGCGTGGTCGCGCCGAGCATGAAGCACAGCGACAGGGCCCGCGCGCCCGCCAGCCCGCCCATGGAATCAGCGATCGCGCCGAGCGGCGGGTAGATGACCGGCGCGCCGGACAGGAACGTGGGAAAGGACGCGGGCAGCGGGGAGCCATGCAGCAAGTGCGCCCATTCCAGATGCCCGGACCACAAGTAGAGCGCCTCGTCCTGGAACGCCGTGTTAGTCCAGAACAGTCGCACCGACAGGGCGGCCTGGACGGTCAGAATGCCCAGCAAGGGCCATGGATCCGCGGCCAGACGCCACCACGGCCCCCTGGTGCTGCCCCGGCGCCGGTGGGACGTCGCACGGGGCACCTGCGGCGGGATGATCTCCAGGGCCGAGCGGGGTAGGGGTAATGTGCTGGGCTCGATCACCGCGGCGGCGACGGGTGAGCGCTGGAGTTCTCCGGCCTCAGACGGCTGGCCAATGATGTCAGCGCGGACGGGGGGTAGACGAACCGCGTCGTTTTCATCCGTGGTCAAAGATCCCTCATCCGGTCTGGAGGGCGGGCGCTGGAAGGGGACGGCTAGGCGCTGGAAGGGGACGGCTAGGCGCTGGAAGGGGACGGCTAGGCGCTGGAAGGGGACGGCTACGAAAGGTTATCGTTTAACTACCGTGAGTGTTGGGTTTCGGACACGCATAGCCGTCGGCGCGTCCAGTTGCAACGGGTGATCAGGCCGTCATGAGCCTAGACCGCCCGACAGGGCCCGGCGCACGTAACCGAGCCGGGTCGCGCGTGATGCCTGGGCCAGCGCGGTGTGCGGGGCAATCCCGTCGAACCCGTGGAACCCGCCCGGCCAGAGGTGAAGCTCGGCCGGCACCCCGGCCTGGGACAGCCGGGCTGCGTAGTCGATGGCCTCGTCGCGGAACGTCTCGACCGACCCCACGTCGATGAACGCGGCCGGGAGACCGGTCAGGTCCGTGGCGAGCGCGGGCGCCGCGTACGGCGAGACGTTCGGGCCGCCGCGTGCGGCGCCAAGCAGGGCCGTCCAGGCGATGACGTTCGACGTCCGGTCCCAGGTGCCCTCGCCGTCCAGTTCCTGGCTGGACGGGGTTATGCAGCGGTCATCGAGCATCGGGCACATGAGGATCTGGTGACTGAGCGGCGGGCCGCCGCGGTCACGCGCCATCAGCGCGGCGCCCGCGGCCAGGCCGCCCCCGGCGCTGCTCCCGGCGATGGTCAGGCGGGACGGATCGATGCCGAGCTCGCCGCAGTGCGCTCCGGTCCAGACCAGGCCGGCGTAGCAGTCCTCAACCGGCGCCGGGTGCGGGTGCTCCGGGGCCAGGCGGTACTCGACCGAAACCGCGACCACGCCCACCTCGTCCACCCATAGCGCCAGCTCGTCGGCGCCGGTGCGGTTCGTCCCCAGCACCATGCCGCCGCCGTGGGTGTGGTACACGCCGGGCCACGGACCCTGCCCGTTCGCCGGGCGGAGGATCAGCACCGACAGATCGGGCGCGCCCGCTGGCCCGGGAATCTGGCGCTCCTCGAGCTCGACCGCGCCGCCGCGGCGCAGCGTGTCATCGACGGCCGGGAGCATCAGCGCCTGCTCCTCGCGCCGGGCCAGGATGTCCTCGAGGCGCATCAGGTGCCGCTGCCCGGCGGGGATGCCGGCGAGCACCGCACGAAGCTCAGGGTCGACGGGCGGGTGGGTGCTCGCGGTCATCGGATCTCCCCTCTCCACGGTGCCATCTTCGCGCGGCCGGAATCATGGCGGCGCGGCAGAGGTTGGCACGGACATGGCTACAGGGCACACAATCACGGTTACCCCGGCAAACGTGCATGTCGAGGTCACGCTCGGCGGCGAGACGCTCGCGGAGTCGGACCGGCCGGTCCTGCTCGACGAGACCGGCCTGCCGACCCGCTACTACCTGCCGCGGGACGACGTGCGCACCGACCTGCTCAAGCCGACGGACACGGCGACGACCTGCCCGTTCAAGGGCCAGGCGTCGTACTGGTCGGCGGAGGTCGGCGGCGAGACGCACGATGACCTGGTATGGAGCTATGAGAACCCGATCCCGCAGGCCGAGGGGATCGCCGGGCTCATGTGCTTCTACCCGGACCAGGTCGAGCTGACGGTCAACGGGCAGCCAGCGTAAACACCTTCTCCAGGCAGCCCCTGGTCACGTGTACCTGAGGGCTCTACTCACCTGTACTTGAGGGCGCTACTCACCTGGAGAGGTTCGAGTCCGCGGTGGGCGCGCGATGAGCGCGCCTGTCTCCGAGCACCTGATCGGTCCTGACCTGCGCACCCAGGCCCCTAGCCCAAGCCGCGGGCCGCTGCCCAGAACGCGCACTGATGCTCGGCGGCGAAGCCGGTCTCGACCTGCGGCGCAGGCGGGACGAGGGAGATCATCCGCTGGCCGCCGCTGCTGAACTGCGGCCACGGCGGCACACCGGGTGCGGACGGCGATCCCGACCTGGCGAAGTCCGTCCAGTACCGCTGCATTGCGGCCGACAGGCGCTGCTGCTGCGGGGTGAGGGCGCCGGGGAACTCGCTCTCGTTCAGGTGGAACAGGTACTGCAGCTCCGAGGCGTGCGCCGCCCCGTAGGAGAACCCGCTGACCGGGGGCAGGAAGCGCTCCGGCGCGTGCTCGTCGTTGAACTCGTAGGCGAACGTGGGCGTGAACCTGGACAGGTCCCGGTCCATCGTCAGCGCCGGGCACGCGAAGATCGCGTCGGTGCCGACGGCGCCGAGCGCCTCGGCAGGACTCGCGAACCTGCGGAGCGGGTAATGGGCGGCGACGACCGCCGCCTCTGCCGCTGAGACGCTCGCCGTTGACGCGATCATGTTCTGGTAGTTCGCTGCCGTGACCGTCCCGGTCAGCGGCTGGAAGATGGCGATGAACAGCCGCCACTCATCGTGGTTGGTCCCGTCGATCACCGGAACGTGACTGAAGTCGCCGCTGGCCAGGGCGGTCCCGATCGACTGGGTCAGCACCGTGCCGTCGATGTCCGGGCCCACCGCGCCCTGGTCATCCAGGATTGTCTGCACCGGCAGGCGGCGCAGGCAGGCAGCGGTCTGGCTGGCGCATCCTGCCTTGGCGGCGAACGCCTCGCCCGAGGCCTCGGCCGTCGCCAGGCTGGGCTGGAGCAGGCTGTAGGAGCCGCTCTCGATGATGGCCTTGGCGAACAGGCCCCTGGCGGCGGGCGACACGAGCTGCGACAGCACGGACAGACCGCCGGCCGACTCACCGAAGATGGTCACGTTGCGCGGGTTGCCGCCGAACTGGCGGATGTTTTGCTGCACCCAGCGCAGCGCCGCCTGCTGGTCCATCAGCCCGTAGTTGCCGGACGACCCGTTCGGCGACTTGAGCGCCGGGTCCGCCAGGAAGCCCAGCGCACCGAGGCGGTAGTTGATCGTGACGACGACAGTGCCGTCGCGGACGAGACCAGCCGGGTTGTAGTCGTTGCTCTCGCCGGCGGTCAGGTCGCCGCCGTGGATCCAAACCATCACCGGGAGGGAGCCACCGCGCAGCGAACCGGCCGGGGCATAGACGTTCAGGAACAGGCAGTTCTCCGACATGCTGGCCAGGCCGAACGGGCTGCCGGTCTGCGGGCAGTGCGGGCCGAACGCTGTGGCGGCGCGCACCCCGGTCCAGTGCGCGGCGGGCTGGGGCGGGCGCCAGCGGAGCGGGCCGACCGGGGGCGCCGCGTAGGGAATCCCGAGGAACTCGTCGATCGTCCCGGCGGCCTGGCCGCGAAGTCTCCCGTCGGCGGTTCCAACGATGGGGTTCGAACCCTGGCGCTTGGCCGGAGCCGGGGTGGCCGGCCCGGCGGCGGTCGTGCAGGACGCTAATGCGACGGCCGCGGCGAGCGCTGCGGCAACCGGTCCGCCCACCCGCCTGCCGATCCCGGTTCCCCGCGGTCCGCCCACCCGCCTGCCGATCCCAGTTCCCCGCGGTCCGCCCACCCGCCGACGGGTCCCCGTGCTCAGCGGACGGCGTATCCACCGACCAATCCCAGTACCCAGCATCTGTGCTCTCCAGCCTTGGGTTACTGGAGAGTAGCTTAATCCGGGCGTCAGCGGAAGTCGCGGCTGCGGGCCGCGGCGACCACGCGGAGCCGCCGCAGCTTGGTGGCAAGCAGGCTGACCGCCCCGTCCATGCTCTCCACCACACCAGACACGATCAGCGCATTCGCCTCCATCGCCACCCGGCGGTGCCGCTCCCAGACGCCGGGAGTGCAGATCACGTTCGCGATCCCGGTTTCGTCCTCCAGGCTCAGGAACACCACGCCTCGGGCGGTCCCTGGCTGCTGCCGGTGCGTGACAAGGCCCGCGACCGTCACGAAGGCCCCCGGCGTGGCTGTCCGTAGTTCCGCAGTTGTGATCACTCCGTGCTCGGCCAGGCCCGCCCGGATGTGCTCGACCGGGTGCGTGCCGTAGGTCCCGGTCGCCCACAGGTCGGCGAAGGTCTCCTCGGCCGCCGTCATCGCGGGCAGCGGCGGCGCGGCTAGCCCCGGCGTGGTCCCCGGCAGCTGGCCGGGCCGGATCGTCGCTGCTGCCCCGGCCGCCCAGAGCGCCTCGCGCCTGCCGACCCCGAAGCAGCCGAACGCGCCGGCCGTGGCCAGCGCCTCGAGCGCCGGAACCGGCAGCCGGGTGCGGCGGGCGAAGTCCTCCAGGTCCCGGTATGGCTGGCCGGCCACGACGGCGGCAGCCTGCGCGCCCAGGTTGCGCACCTCGGACAGGCCGAGCCTGATCGCCGGCTGGCCCGCCGCTGACCCGGGTTCCAGCGTGGCCGCAGCGGCACTGGCGTTCACATCAACGCCGCGGACTTCCACACCATGCCTTCTCGCATCACTGATCAGGCTGGACGGAGCGTAAAAGCCCATCGGCTGGGCGCGCAACAGGGCGGCTGTGAACGCCGCGGGGTAATTGCACTTCAGCCACGCGCTGGCATAGACCAGGTAGGCGAAGCTGATCGCGTGTGACTCGGGGAAGCCGTAACTGGAGAACGCGAGGATCTTGACGTAGATGTCCTCGGCGATCTCCGGCGGGATGCCCTTGGCGGCCATCCCGTCCAGCAGCCGTGCGCGCAGTTCCTCGATCCGCTCCGGGGCGCGCTTGGAGCTCATCGCCTGCCGCAGCCGGTCCGCCTCGGCGGGCGTGAACGAGGCGCAGTCGATCGCGATCTGCATCATCTGCTCCTGGAACAGTGGCACGCCGAGGGTCTTGTCGAGAGCGACGCGCATCGAGGGGTGCGGCAGGCTCGACTGCTCGTCACCGCGGCGGCGGCGCATGTAGGGGTGCACCGAGCCGCCTTGGATCGGGCCCGGCCTGATCAGCGCGACCTCGACGACCAGGTCGTAGAACTCTCTCGGCCGCAGCCTCGGCAGGGTGGCCATCTGGGCCCTGGACTCGACCTGGAACACCCCGACCGTGTCCGCCTCGCACAGCATGTCGTAGACCGCCGGGTCCTCCTGCGGGATCGAGTGCAGGGCCCAGCGCTCGCCGTGGTGCGCCTCGATCAGCTCGAGGCAGTCCCGCAGCGCGGTCAGCATGCCGAGGCCGAGCAGGTCGAACTTGACCAGGCCGGCGTAGGCGCAGTCGTCCTTGTCCCACTGCAGCACGGTGCGGCCCGGCATCCGGGCCCACTCCACCGGGCACACCTCGCCCACCGGGCGGTCGCAGATCACCATCCCGCCGGAGTGGATGCCCAGGTGCCGGGGCAGCCGCTGCATCCGGGCCGCGAGCCTGGTCACGGCGCCGGGTACGCCGGCATCGGGCGGGACCGGCTGGCCGGGGCCGTACTGACGCGGGCCGACCTGACGCGCCCAGACGTCCTGCTGCTCCGGCGCGTAGCCGAGCGCCCGGCCGGCATCCCGCAGCGCCATCCGCGGCCGGTAGGAGATCACGTTGGCGACCTGGGCGGCGTTCTCCCTGCCGTACCGGTCGTAGACGTACTGGATGGCCTCTTCCCGGCGCTGGTGCTCGATGTCCAGGTCGATGTCGGGCGGGCCGTCCCGGCCGGCGGACAGGAAGCGCTCGAAGAGCAGGCCGTGCCGGACCGGGTCCACGTTCGTGATCCCGAGCGCGTAGCACACGGCGGAGTTGGCCGCCGAGCCGCGGCCCTGGCACAGGATGCCGTTGTGCTCACAGAACTGCACGATGTCGTGCACGATCAGGAAGTAGCCGGGGAAGCCGAGGTCCACGATGACCTCGAGTTCGCGCTCGATCTGGGCGTACGCTCCCTCGATGCGTTCCGGCCGTCCGTAGCGTTCCGGCGCCCGTTCCCCGACCAGGTGACGCAGCCAGCTGGCCTCGGTGTGGTTCTCGGGAACCGGGAAGTCCGGCAGCTTGGGCGCGATCACGTGGAAGTCAAACGCGCAGACCCTGGCGAGCTCGGTGGTCTGCTCCCGCACGCCGGGATACCGGCGTAGCCGGTGCGCCATCTCCGCGCCGGACCGCAGATAGGCGGCACCAGAGGCGGCCAGCCAGCCGTCCATCTCATCCAGGCTGCGGCGGGCCCTGACCGCGGCCAGCGCCTGCGCGAGCTTCGCGTCGCGAGGGGACGCGTAGTGCACGTTGCCGGTGGCGATCACGGCAGTTCCCGTGTCTTTCGCCAGCTCGTACAGGGCATCGTTGCGCTCGTCGTCTTCTGGCTGATCGTGGCTGGTCAGCTCCACGACGATGTTCTGGTGGCCGAACTGGTCGGCCAGAATGCGGAGTTCTTTTTCCGCGGCCTCGGCACCCGCCCCGGCAAGCGCCGCCGGCACGGCGCCCTTGCGGCAGCCGGTGAGGATCACCCAGTGGCCGTCGTGCGCCTGTGCCAGCTCCTGTTCGTCGTAGACGGGGCGGCCCTTCTCTCCCCCGCGGAGCTGCGCGGTGCTGATCACCCGGCACAGCCGCCGGTATCCCTCGGGGTCGCGGGCCAGCACCAGCAGGTGCCTGCCCGCCGGGTCGGGGATGCCGCCCTGGCCGCAGGGCAGGTCCAGGCTGAGCTCCGCGCCGAAGACGGTACCGAGCCGGATGCCGGTCCGCTGCTTCAGCCTCGCCGCTGCCTGCGCGAACTGCGGCACCCCGTACATGCCGTCGTGATCGGTGATGGCCACCGCTTCCAGGCCGAGCGCTGCCGCCTCGGCCACCAGGTCCTCGGGGCTCGACGCCCCGTCGAGGAAGCTGTAGGACGAGTGGCAGTGCAGCTCGGCCCAGGCCGGGCCGCCGGCCGGGCGGGCCCACACCTCCGGCCGGGCCCATGCCTCTTCCAGCGCTTCTCTTGGCTCCTCATCGGCCTCGCCGAGGCCCGCCGATGCGGCGCCGCTCTCCTCTCCCGTTTCCGTGCCCCGCCAGGACAGGAGCTTCTCGAGTTCCGCCCACGGCCGCGGTGGATTGTCAAAGCCCATGACGATTCCCCTACAGCGGGTGGCTGTCGGGGCCGACCGTGTAGGTGCGGCCGGCCGGGGTGGTCCAGGTGAAGACGCCGGGCTTGGTCTGCTCGAGCTTCCACCGGGGGTGCTGCTTGAGCTGATGGTGGCGCCGGCACCCGCCGCCAAGGTTGCAGCGGCAGGTCCGCCCGCCCTGGTCGTAAGGGGTGGTGTGGTCCAGGTCGGCGCGCCAGGCGGGCTGGCCGCAGACCGGGCTGCGGCACGTCATGTCGCGGGCGGCGATGTATTCGCGCAGCCGCGGCGGCGGCCGGTACCCCGGCGACTCGTCGGCGTGCGCGCAGCCTCCCGCCACCGCGTCGGCCTGGGCTTGGACCCGGGCGCGCTCCAGCAGCTGGATCGCAGCCCGCAACGCGGTCAAGGCAATCCCGCCCGGCGGCGGACCCGGTCCGCCCGCCTGGCCGGCGGCCTGCTCGGTCAAGCCGCTGGCCCGCTCGTCAAGGGTGTCCTGGCTGATGGTCAGCGTGACCCGGCCAACCAGCCCGAACGGACGTGGCGGCCCGTCTCGCGCCGGCCCGGGCCCGGCACGCGATCGCTGCCGGCGGATCCGGGTGACCGCGATCGCCTGCCCTTCGGCGTTGGTGATGATGATCCGCCACTGCGCGGCCGGGTCGTGTACGGCGGCGGTGGCGAGCTGGCGGGCCTGCAGCGGGGTGACCGGGCCGATCCGGCCCAACAGCCCCGGGCCTCCGCCGGGCAGGCCGGCCAGGGTGGTCCAGGGCAAGGTGACATCCAGCAGCCCGGGAACCGGCCGCCCATCGGGCTCGCCGGCCGACCTGGCCAGCGCGGGCGGGATCGCGCCCAGCTCCGGCCAGTCCGGCGTCGGCCCGGTCAAGCTCAGGTCATCCTCGTCCTCGGCACAGTACCCACTGACCGGATCGCCCGCGCCGTCGTCCAGGCCATCCTCGGGCGGGGCGTCCTCATCGCCGGGGAACGGCACGTCATCGGCCGGGGCGCCCGCATCTGGCCAGGCACCATGTGAGCTGGGGCCGCCGTAGCTGCCGCTGTCCGCATCGACGTGGCCGTGGTCGCTGGGACCGGGATCGCCGTGGCTGGGGCTGTCGGATCCGGGGTCGCTGCTGTCGCCGTGACCACCACCGTCGCTGTCATCGCGACCGCTACTGGGGCCAGGGTCGCTGCCCGGGCCGCCGCCACCGGCGAGATTGCTGTCGCTCGGGTCGCTGTCTTCTGGGCCACTGTCTTCTGGGCCCCTGTCTTCTGGGCCACTGTCGCCGCCGGGCGGCTGGTCGGACGGGGCATCCTGGGGAGGTGGGGTGGGGGGCAGGGTGTCTAGCAACAGCCCGAGCATCACCTGGGCCCGGTGCAGGTCCAGACCGCCGCCCAGCCCCGCTGCCTTGCGCGCCCGGGCCATCGCGGTGATTCTTGCCATCGCCGCCGCAGCCAGCGCCGCCGGCAGACCGGTCCCGGTCAGCGTCGCGGTCCCGTCGTCATCCGGATACAAGCTCACCCCGGCGTCCCGCTCGGCATCGGCCCTGCGGCGTTCGGCGGCGGCGGGGTCGGCGGCGATCACCGCGCGGCGCAGCCGCTCCCGCAACTTCGCCGGGGTCAGCTGCCCAGCACAGGGCAGGATCTTTGCTTCGACCTCACGAGCCTTGGCTTCGCTTAGCACACTGGTGGCCTCAGCGATTCGCCGGGCCCGGTACAAATTGATCTTCCCGGCTGCCAGCGCCTGCCCGGTCGCCGGCAGCCGCCACGACAACGTGACTGCCAGATCTGCCCACGCGGCCGCGGCGCAGTCCGACATCGTCAGCGCCAGCGAGACCTGCCCGGTCGCGTCCCGGCACACCCGCGCGGGACGGCCATCATCGCTCACCCCGATGTTCTTATCGGCGGCGGCGGCACGGGAGGCAACCTGCGCCACCGCGGCCAGCTCAGCCGCCTGCGCCCACGACGCCAGTTTTTGCCCGGCGGCCACCACCCCGGTCAGCCCGTACTCATTCAGGCAGTCCGCCTCAGCCCCGGCCACGTCCAGCCATCCGGCCATCGCCGGACCCGGGTCCATATGCTCCACCGCCAGCGCCGCCACCTGCCCTGCGGACAACCGCGGCCCCAACCGCCCGCCCGCCACCGCAGCCAGCTCGTCAGGGTCCTCATCCGGGCCGGCCAAAAACCCGCCTGCCGCCAGAGCATCCAGCAACACCTGCAAGTCCAGGACCCCGCCGCCCGCCACGACCTGACCACCCTCGAACAAGGGAACAGGCTGGGCGCCGCTGGGCGAGGGAGCAGGCTCGGCGCCGCTGGGCGAGGGGGTGGCCGGCTCATCGTCTGGGCCTGGTTCTGGTGCCTGGGATGACATCGGCTCACCTCCTCCGCCGGGCGCTTGCCGGGGCGTTCCGTCCCGATCTGCCACTAACCACGCTACCGGCCACCACCGACAAAACGGCGGCTCTCAACACAGCACAACGAAGATTTATCGAAATAATTTTTGACCCTCGAACCGAGCGCAGTCTGACCACCTAAGCCGGGCACAGCCTGACCACCGGCGATCCCGATCACCGGCGAGTCAGTCGTAGCTAGCCTCGATCAGCCACTGGCCGTCCTGCACCGCGGCCAGCCAGGCGCTCCCGTCTTCGGCGACCAGCTGGAACCTGGCTCGCCGACGGGCGCCTTCCGGACGCCACCACCGTTCGGTGACCGGCCAGGGACCGGCCCAGGAGGTGACCGTCAGCCACGGCCCGCCGTCGGCCGACAACCGGGCAGGGGCCGCGGAAGCGAAAGCCCGTCCGGTAACGGTCACCGCGACACCCGAGGCGTCGATGACCCTGGCCGACAGCGGGACGGGATAGACCGTGGCCGGGGCCGGCGCGGGGAGCCGGCCAGGCCAGGGCCGGCCGGACGGAAGCGCCGGGTCGGCGGCGTCGCCGAACGGAACCGGCGTCACCTGCTCGGCCGGGTCGCGGCCGCCAGCCAGCAGCGGACGCACGACCGAGCCATGCCCGAGCATGGCCTGCACCCGGAGGGCGGCGCGCGCCACCCGGTCACTGACCACCGCGTCGCCCCACAGGCCGAGCTGACGGCCCGTGGCGCGCACGAGCTGGTCGGGGACCAGCCGCAGAAGCGTGATCCCGCCGACTGCGGTCCCCTCATCCGCGGTCCCCTCATCCGCGGTCCCCTCGCCCGCGTCGCCACGGGCCGGCTGCCAGCCGGCCAGCTGCCAGCGCACCCGCTCGGCCACCGCCAGCGCGGACAGCAGCCCGTCGTGCCGCCACAGCCGGGTGATCTCCTGGCCGTCGGCGCAGGTCGCCTGCGCCTGCACGCGTACACAGGCGAGCCCCCTGGCGGCAAGGCCCGCGTGCATCTGTTCGGCGAGCGCCTTGGCGGCGAACACCACCGGCTCGGACTGCCCGGCCGGCGGGTCAAACTCAACCGAAACGGAGAGGTCGGCAGATGGCGGGCGAGGCACCAGCGGCCGGGGATCCAGGCCGTGCGCCAGCCGGTGCGCGACAGCTCCCTGCGCGCCGAACCGGTTCCCCGCTTCGATAGCCGGCAGCATGGCGAACTCCCCCAGCGTCCTGATGCCCAGCCGGGGCAGCAGGTCGGCCAGCTCCGGATCCTCCAGCGAGCCGACCGGCTGCGAGGCGAGGAATGCCGGCGTCTCACCCGGCGCCACGATCAGGGCCGCATCCGAGATCTGGGCCCGCGGCGCCCGGGCGGCGATCTGCGCGGCGAACATGCCGTCGGCGACGCCGACCCGGCAGGCGAACCCGCAGCAGGCAACGGCGTCGATGATCTTCCTCGCCAGAACCTCTTCCCCGCCGAAGTACCTGGCAGGCCCGCGGGCGCCGATGGCGCAGGCACCCGGGTGCAGCACCTCAACCCGCGGGCAGAGCTCTTCCACCGCGGCCACCACCTGCTCGAAAGCCCGGGCCCCCTCAGTACCCTGATCGGGCCAGTCCGGGCACCACACCACGAGCACCCGCGGCGGCGCGTCACCGACCGGCTTCAACCGGTACTCCTTATTTCCGGCCAGAACGGGTCGCGAGCGGCATTGGTCTGGTCCGCAGCGGTCACCGACCCGTCGGGTCCGGGAAGCCACAGCCACTGGGATCGCGGCTGCGCCGCCCCGCCCCTGCCATCCGCGACCACCTGGACCCGGCGAGCACGCAGCCGCCCGTGGCCGGTTCCGATGCCCGTCCATTCCTGCTGGGCGATGGAGAGGCGGGCCTGCGCACCGTCCCACTCCCCCGCCACAGCAAGCACGCCGCCAAAGCGGCGCACGGTGGCCTCGATCCGCCGCCGGACCTGGGCGGGCGGCCGGTCCGGCGGACGAAGCAACACGAGCTCACAGCCGTCCAGGAGAGAGGCCACCACCTGTGGCCAGCCGGTGCCGGGGTCCGCGATCAATAGCATCCGGTCTGGGTCCAAGCCCGCGGCCGCCGCTGCCGCCACCCCGAGCTGCGGCAGCCCCACCACTGCACACCAGGCTCCCGCCGCCGAAGCGCCCGCGGCCAGCGCCAGGCAGAGCAGACTCCAGGGCCCGGTCGCAACGACCGAGCCACGCCGCAGCGCTCCACCGGGGAGCAGCCCCCGCAGGGCCGGAAGTACCGGCAGCACGGCCTCGTCAGACAGGACCGCCTCCCCCGGCAGTGCCGCCCCAGACAGTGCCGCCCCAGACAGTGCCGCCCCAGACACGCCTGCGGCGCGGCGTACCAAGGACAGCTCGACCCCCTGCGAGACTTCCCTGACCCGTGCGGCTTCCGCTCTCATCGATTAACTATCGAACATAAATTCGATGATTGTCAAGCCTCTGACCTGGTGTTTTGATGCTGTCAGCGCAACCAGGGCGTCCCTGCCGATTCGGGCGGCGGGTCAAGGGTGCGGTCGGAGGCTGTCCAGCAAGAACCGGCCACGCCGGTCGTAGTCCTCGCGGTTGGGCTTGGGCAGGTGACGCAGCGCCAGCCCGTTGGCGACGAGGGCCTGGTACAGGTCGTCGGCGGTGCAGTCGGCGCGGAGCACGCCGGCCTCGTGTGCTTGCTCGACCAGCGCGATTCCCGTTGCCCTGCCCGCGTTCCACTGCGCGGCGACCTGTGCGGAGTCGGGGTAGGTCATGAGGTGCACGTCGACGGCCGCGGGTTCGCGGTATTGCAGGTCGCGCACGTCGGTGATGTAGGCAGCAAGCCGTTCCCACGGGTCGCCGGGCTGTCGGGCTCGCTCCATGATCGTGCGCATCTCGGCACCGACGAGCTCTTCGATCACCGCGTCGATGAGGCCCTGACGGCCACCGAAACGGTTGTAAATGGTGGCCTTGCTGACCCCGGCGGCAGTGGCGATCTCCTCCAGGGGCGTGCCCAGCCCGCGGCCGTGAAAGGCGGCAATGGCAGCGGCGCGGATCTGGGCGACGTTGCGGGCCGCGTCGGCCCGCAGGGACGTAGCTGACGCGGCGGTGTCCGCGCCGCCCGGTGTACCAGCCGCTCCTGCCCCCGGTGTCATGGGTTCTCAGTTTAGCAACTTGACCACGCCGTCAAGTTGACGGTAGCGTCAAGTTAGTCCGGTGACCGGCTTGCGGGAGTGCCCATCATGTCCAAGTCCATCGCGGTGTTCGGGGCCGGGCCCGGCCTCGGTTAGGCCGTTGCTCATCGCTACGCCCGCGAGGGCTACGACGTCGTCCTCGTGGCCCGCCGGCCGGAACCGCTCCAGCGGCTGGCCACGGACCTGGCCAGCGGGGGCGGCACGGTGCACGTCATCAGCGCCGACCTGGCCGACTCCGCCGCCATCCCCGCACTGGCCGAGCAGGTCCGCAGTCAGGTCGGCCACCTCGACACGCTCTACTACGCCCCAACCCCGGACGGAGACTTCGTCCCCGCCGCTGGCCTGACCGCCCGGCGCGCCCGGGATTACCTGCCGCTCGCCCTCTACACGCTGCTCGATCTCGTGGAGCAGTTCCTCCCAGACATGCTTCAACAGAGCGACGGCGCCATCCTCACCGCACAAGGCGCCAGCACCCTGCGAGGGCAGCCGAACATGAGCGGTCCCGGCCCCGCGCAGGCCGCCCAGCGCAACTACCTGCAATCCCTGCATGCCGAGGTGGCTCGCAAAGGCGTCTACGTCGGCATGCTCTATATCGGTGCCGTCATCGAGAACAGCGCCTTCCACACCTGGACCACGACGCCCGGCGGCGGCGCCCGGGACTGGGGACCGACGGTCAGCCCGGATCATCTCGCCGACCTGCTCTGGAACATGCACAGCAGTAAGGACCCGGCCGAAGCCACCTACCCCGAGGCCATCCTCAACCGCTGAAACAAGCCGACTGCGAGACACCCGGTCGACCGGCACGCACACGCCCCGCTACGAGGTCGCCACGGCGCTTTAGTTCTTGCGGCCTACACCGCCCCACAGCCCGGCCGGGCTGCTGGCCTCGGCCTCGGATGCGGGACGCCATTCCGGAACCCGCACCAGCCCCGGCTTGACCAGTTCCAGTCCGTCGAAGAAACGCGCGACTTGAGCCCGGTCGCGCAGGGTCACCTTTTCCGCCATCGTCTGGTTCAGCCGCCTGGCCAATTCGCCCTGCGCTTGGGCTTCGATGTCCGAAGCCGGGTGAGACAGCGCCAGGTAGCTGCCCGCAGGCACCGCGTCGAGCAGTGCCGCCACGATGGCGTAGGGGTTGTCGGCATTGTCCACGTGCTGCAAGATCGCCATGAGCATGATGGCCACCGGCCGGGAAAAGTCGAGCGTCTCTGCCGCGGCGCTGAGCACCCGCCCGGTGTCGCGCAGGTCGGCGTCCAGGTAGCTGGTGACCCCGTGCGGGCCGCTGGTCAGCAGCGCGCGGGCATGGGCGAGCACGACCGGGTCGTTGTCCACGTAAGCCACCCGGCTTTCGGGCGCCACGGACTGGGCGACCTCGTGGGTGTTGCTGGTGGCCGGAATACCCGTGCCGATGTCCAGAAACTGCCTGATTCCCGCCTCGCCGGCCAGGTACCGCACCGCGCGGGCAAGGAAGGCCCGGTTGGCGCGAACCGAGAAGACGATGTCCGGGTAGGCGGCGATGGCCTGCTCGGCGGCCGCCCGGTCGGCGGCGAAGTTGTCCTTGCCGCCCAGCCAGTAGTCATACACCCGCGCGATATGCGCCACGCTCGTATCAAAGGCCGACCGCTCCGCGCCGCCATCGGCGGCCTCATCCGGCCCCTGGCCAGTTCCCTGCCCGCCCTCGCTGCCCACTGGTGCACCTCTCCCGCCGATCACCGGCAAGCGCCGCGCACGACAATCCCACCATTGAACGCCGCGCGACGAGCCTACGCCGCGGCAAGCCGGCACCGCGACGATCTCGACGCGGCGGTCAACCTCATCGGCAGCTGCGACGAGCCGCCGAACGCGGGTCCGGCAGCCCGCTGCAGTGGGCTTTAGACGGGCATCTCTTCGAGATCGCCTGGAACTCCAACCAATAACGGCTGCCAGCTGTCGTCGCACCCGGCCCCGCAACCCTCAGATCTCGCTGAGCGCCCGCCTGTCGATCTCCAACCCGCGTTCCACCTCGGCGAGAGCCGCCCGTACCTTGTCATCGTGTTGCTCCGCGAGTGCCGCGGCCAGGTGCTGTCCGAGCCGGTCGAGATCCTCGCCGACGACACGGCGGACATCCTCATCGCTCGCGGCTCCATGCCAGGAGTGCGGCGGCATTCGGCCAGCCCCGGACACCATGTTCGCCAGGGGCGACACGCCGAGCGCCTGGTCCTGGTCCATAAGCAACCCAGCCCAGGTTCTCATGTCGTCCAAGAGCCGGTCGAGTACCGCGTGCAGGGCGTGCGTCTCGGGAACCCTACGGTGAGCCTGCCTCACGTCCAGAACCGTGTCGATGACGTCGCTGAGCGCCTGGTTGAGGGCGGCGACCGGATCGTCACCCCGGGGCTGGCTCATGCCGGCGCCGATACGGGCCGTCGGCCTCCAGACATGCAAGGCGGAACTGATGGATTGCGCCTTCCCACGCGGCAGGCCTCCCTTCCTCCGGCATCGGGCTCCTCGCCCGGCCAGACTCATGAAACCGCTCAGTGAACCAACGAAGTACTAACGCACAGAGCGTACCGAGGCGAACCCTGCTCCAGCCGTGACCGCGTCAGCTCAGCCCGAGACTAGGCGCATCGGAACCGCCGTTCCGCCCAGCGCCCGGTTGCTATCTCAGCTGCGTTGTACCCCTCGATACCGCCGGCGTTCCTCTCTGCGCGTCCCGCGGCACCACAGCACGTTGCGCACACCGCTACTCCCGCAGATTGCTATCACATCGCGCCGCCGGTGATGCGTCAGAAATCGATGGAAGGGTCGGTGCTGAACCCCTGCCGATGTGAAGCTGGCGCAGCAGCCCGAGCCGTGGAGACCCTGATATCTATCCTTTTCACGTGGGAACTAGCTTCGTCGAGTACCGCGGATCCGGTTTCTGGACCAGGGATGCCGCGCTGGAGACGGTGCTCGGCCTGCTGGTCGCCGAGTTGCAGCCTCTTTGCAACGAGGAGGACGGGCTCAGCGCAGTCCTCGACCACTGGACCCTGCAGGCGACCGCGGGCTTTACCGGCTGCGTGTCCGCCGACCTGGACAAGAACCTGGCCGACCCGAACCTAGGATCGCGTGCCATCGCCGCGCTCCGTCACGTCCTGGCGACCCTGCCGGCCGATGGGCTGGTGCATGCAGCCGACCCTGGGTTTCTTGAGCGGGCCGAGCGCGTCACCGCCGGAGAGTCGTGGCATTGCCCTGCCGCGCTTGCCTCATGGGTGATCGAGGTGAGCCAAGCACTCATCGACCTTGTCGAGGGCAACCTTCCTGCCACCTCGCACGACTTCTGGTTCATTGATGGAGTTGGACCGCACAAGCTGCCACGCACCAGGCGCAGCACCAAGCCCGTCTAGCGGTTCATCTGCATCGTCGTGCCACACCCCTGGTGCAGGCGGTCCAAGGTCTACCGCCAGTTCTGGACCGCCCGGCCGAGGGTCTCACCCACCTCGGTCCTTAGTACCGGGGCTAGGGACGCCGCCGTGACGTTGCCGGAACTGAAGCGATCGGTGCCGTGAAAGCAATTCCAGAAACGGACCAGCCCGTCCTCACCGTCAGCGCCGAACATCCTTGCGGCGAGTCGCAGCCACCGGTGCTGGTACCAGACGTAGTTCAGCGGGCTCATCGGCTGATCACCGCCCGTGTAGTGGGCTTCGAGCTCCTCTAGCGTGCTGTAACCCTCGGCGCGCATCCGGGCGGCCAGGCGCCGGCTCTGCGCGCCCACTGTGGGGAGCACCTCGAGCGTGTTCAGGCTCTCCGGCTGCCTCGTTGCGACGAATGCGTGCAGGGCCAGGTTGGCGAAGATCTCACCCAGCCAGAAGGTCGGCAACCTGAGATCCCCGAGCACCTCGAAGGCGTGGCCCAGCTCATGGATCGTGACGAGGTCAAAGAATGGCTGCAGATCCAGGCCACCTGCGCCGTCAGGGTATGCCGCAAGCAATCGCGTATACCCGCGCGGCGATGCGTCGCGAATGTCCTGCCCGATCCCGATCCAGAAATCTCCGCTTCCCGCGGGCATCACCACGATGCCGGGACGGATCTGACCAGCGTCATCGTTGAAGAACGGCAACCCGTATGGCTGCCTGCTCTTCCAGTCCGCCTGGCCGGCCACGATGACAGCGATGTCGGGCTCGACTCCGGAAAACAGAGGACTGAAGTACCCGTAGGCGCTCGCGGCGACATCGGCAGCGGCACGCGCGCGCACCAGCGCTCCTTCGCTGTGACGCACCTCAAACGGATAGCCGCCTAGGTGAGCGAGCCCTGATCCCAACGCCACCTGTCGAAGCGTAGCGGTCAGCAGGAGCCTGGATACTGTCGCCGCTCGCCGCCGCCGGACGCGAGTAGCCATGCTCCAGTCACCGGTGTACCTCTGGGTCAGCACGGCTACCTACCTGCCGCTGCGGTTGGTGTCCGTGGTCGCAAGCACGACGGAGACCGAGAACTGGCACTACCAGCGGCCCACCAAGGCCAGCCTCGCGCACCTGCAAGTGCCGGTCCCGAACGGTTACCCGCGCTCCGGCTGATCCATTGGAACCCGGGTCAGCCCGCTGGCCGGTAGGTATCGATCAGCCGGTCCATCAACGCGTCCACGCGCGCGTCGGTACGCTGCCGTGCCGGGTCCTCGTCATGCCATCCGACGATCTCGCGAGCTCCCTGCTCGAACGGGATGACGGCCCGGTAGCCCGGCAGCACACTTCGCAGCTTCGAGTTATCGAACACCAGCGAGTGCGCCTTGTCCCCCAGCAAGCTGGCGCCCCAGCCGGGGTCGGCCGCGGCGATCGCGTCCGAGGGGACGTGGACGATGTCGGCCCGCGTTCCGGCGGCGTCCGCCAGGGCCTGCGCGATCTGGTCCCAGGTGAGCACGTCATCGGAGGTTATGTGGAAGACGTCGCCGACGGTGCGGGAGTGACCGAGCAGGGGGACGAACCCCGCCGCGAAGTCCTGGTGGTGCGTCAGCGTCCACAGCGAGGTGCCGTCGCCGTGCACGACGATCGGCTTGCCCTGGCGCATCCGGGCCAGCACCGTCCAGCCACCATCGAACGGCACCACGGTCTTGTCATAGGTGTGCGAGGGCCGCACGATCGTGGCCGGGAAGCCGTCGTCACGGTAGGCGGCGCGCAGCAGTTCCTCGCACGCGATCTTGTCGCGGGAGTAGCGCAGGAACGGGTTGCGCAGCGGGGTGGACTCCAAGATCGGCACGCGGGCCGGCGGCGTCTGATACGCCGAGGCGGAGCTGATGAACACGTACTGCCCGGTCCGGCCGCGGAAGAAGTCGATGTCGGCCTGGACGTGCTCGGGTGTGAACGCCACCCAGTCCACCACCGCGTCGAACTCACGGCCGCCGAGGACCTCCCGGACGCACCGCGGGTCGCGGATATCGCCGCACAGCACCGTCACGCCGGCAGGCAGCGGCCGGTCGAGGCTCAGGCCGCGATTGAACACGCAGAGTTCGATCCCCGATTCGGCGGCCAGCCGCGAACAGGCCGAACTGATCACACCGCTGCCGCCGATGAAGAGTACCCGCACCCCCCTAACCTAAGAGCTAACGCGGTTCGTCTGGCGGTCGCCGCCGGATTTCGCCGGCCTCCTCGGCCGTTGAGGAGCCGCCGTGCTGCACCTGGCCGCGTGCGGAGGAAGACATGCACCTCGTGGAGGACGGCAGCCCGGGCGCGCCCGCCGTGCTGCTGCTCGGCAATGCTGCCACCCCGGTGGCCTTGTGGGACCCGGTGGTCCCATCGCTGGCGACCGCCTGCCGTGTCATCCGTGTCGACCTGTTCGGCCACGACAGGCCGGCCCGCGGGTACGACCTGCCCGCTCAGGCCCGCCGAGTCGGCGCCGCGCTGGACCAGCTCGGCGTGGACCGGGTGACGGTGATCGGGCATTCCTCCGGGGGCATGCTGGCCACGGCGCTGGCCGAGCAACGGCCCGGCCTGGTGACGGCCCTGGCGCTCATCGACACCGGCCCCAGCCTGGACGCCAAGATCCCCGAAAGCCGGCTCGCCCGGCTCGCGCTGAACCCGGTGGCCGGGCCGCTGCTTTGGCGCCTGAAAACCGGGGCCACCATCCGCAAGGCCGCAGGCACCGGCTTCACCCGTCCCGTCGAGATTCCCGACGCCCTTATCGAGCATGTGCAGGGGATGACGCACCGGTCATTCGTGGCGGCGATGCGCACCCCGCTGGACTACCTCGGGCAGCGCAGCCTTCCCGACCGGCTCGCCGCGCTAAATCTGCCGCTGCTGGTGATCTTCGGCACCGAGGACCGGCGGTGGCACTCCTCGTCCGCTGCCGACTACCGCGCCGTGCCCGGCGCCCGCGTCGAGATGCTGCCGGATGTGGGACACACCCCGATCGTGGAAGACCCGCAGACGACCGCCAGCATGCTGCTGGACTTCGCCGCGGCTGGCGGGCACCCCCGCTGACCCGCGCCGGCCGATCCCCAGGCTCGCCACCTAGGCTGGTTTCATGCGGCGACCGGACCTGCAAAGGATCTTCAGATCCTGTGCAGTTGCCTGGGTGTATCTGATCGGATTTGTGATCACCGAGGTAGTCTGCGTGAAACTGTCCCCGCATGATCGCAGCGCGTTCACCGCGTGGGCAAGCACGAGCGTGCACAACCTCCAGCATGACCCGGTCGGCTCGCTCGTGGTCTCCGCGTTCGTCACCCAGGGGTACTGGCTCGCGTGGCCGTTCCTGATCGCGCTGGCCCTGTTCGGCGCCAACAAGGTGCTGGGCAACTGGCGGACCGCGCTGGTGTGCGCGGCCGGGCACGTGATCGGCACGTTCGTCAGCGAGGGGATCGTCGGCTACCGGGTGTCCCACGGGTCGCTGCCAGCGGCGGACCGGTACCTCATCGACGTCGGGCCGTCGTACGTGGTGGTGACCGCGATCGCGGTGGTCCTGCTGTACGGCTCATGGCTGGCGCGGGCCGCGGCAGCGCTCGACCTCGTGCTGCTGGTCGCGGTCGGCAACATCTTCGGCGGTCTGAGCAAGCTCGCCGTGTCCGCCGTCGGCCACACCACGGCGATCGCCGTCGGGGTCATCCTCGGCAGCCTCCTGGTCTGGCAGCTGCGCAGGCGCCCCAAGACCGCAGACAGCCTGGCCGACGCCGGCACCGATACCGGCTGACCGGACGGAAGTCACCCAGGCGCCGGGCGCGCTGGCCGCAGCAGCCCACGTACGGATGAGGCATCCCGGCTATTGAGAGGCCGGAACGGGAGCCGGGGGCGATGGTACGGCCTGGCGGGTGACCCGGGTTCGGCGCAGCGCCGTCCAGGCCCGCCCGGCCGCGTAGCAGATCGCGGCGATCGTGCCGACGAAGAACCCCACCGGCCAGTTGGCGTGATAGGACACCGCGATCGCGATCCACACCGTTGCCAGCGCGATGACCACGGACAGGCCCATGGCGAGCAGCGGCCGGTCCGTGACCGCCCGGGCGAAGGCGGGCGGGCCGATCATCAGGCTGAAGATCAGCAAGGCGCCCACCACCGGGAGCGCCATGCTGGTGGCGAGGGCGAGGACGACCAGGAAGCACATCTCGATCCGGTACGCGCGCACGCCGCGCGCCTCACCAAGCTCGGGCATCACCGAGGACAGCATCAGCGGGCGGTACAGCACCATGATCGCGACGATGCACACCGCGCCGAGCACGGCGACCGGGGCTATCTCGTTCACGCTGATGCCCAGCACCTCGCCGAACAGCAGCGAGTAGATCTCAGGGGCGTACTCGACGCTGAAGCTGAGGAACAGCGCACCTAGCCCGAGCATCACCACCAGGGCCAGGGCAACCGCCACGTCGTGCCGCGCGCGGCGGCCGAGCCAGCCGATGCCGAGCGCGCCGAGGAGGGAGAACACGCCCAGGCCGATCAGCGTGTTGACGCCGATCAGGCTGGCGCCGGCCGCGCCGGCGAACGCGCCGGTCGGCAGCGCGTCGGCGACGAACGCCGAGCCTCGCAGCACGACGAAGAACCCGACGGCCCCGGCGACGACCGCCACGATCGTCGCCACGATCCAGGTGTTGGTCATGAAGCCGGAGAACATGCCCGCTCCTCGTTCCGGCTATTGCGCGTGTTCTGGCCAACAACCTGGGCAAGCAGATAGAAGATCAAGATCAGGACCACGACGAAGAAGCTGACCGGCCACCCCCGCCCGGACGGCGGCCAGTAGTAGCTGTCATAGGCGAGCAGCACGCCGAGCCAGGTGGCGGCGACGCCGATCACCGCCGACCACGCCAGCACCAGGCCGGGCCTGCTGGTCAGCCGCAACGCGGCCGCCGCCGGCCCGACGAGCAGCGCGGTGCTGAGGATCGCGCCGATCGTCATGGCCGACAGCGAGACCGCGAGCGCGATCGCGGCCAGGCACAGCGCGCCGGCGATGCGCACCGGCACCCCGCGCACCACGGCCAGGTCGGTGCTGACCGAGCTCAGCAGCAGCGGACGGTACAGCGCGGCCACGATGCCGACGGCCACCAGGCTGAACACCGCGATCGCCGGGATCATCGAGCTATCGATCGTGAAGATCGACCCGAACAGGATCGTGATGGGCGCGCCGGTCGTGGAGGTACGCGTGGTGTCCCAGTAGAGGAACAGGGCGGCCAGGCCGAGCCCGGCCCCGCGCACGATGCCGGTTGCCAGGTCGCGTCCGCGCGGGCGGCGGACGCCGATCATGTCCATGACCCCCGCGGCCACCACGCTGGTGCCCGCGAAGCCCCACAGCGGGCTGATCCCGATGAGGAACGAAGCGGAGCCGCCGGTGGTGCTGATGTCGCCGAGCGCGTGCCCTGCGTACGACTGCCCGCGCATCACCGTGAACGTGCCGACGATGCCGGACACGACGGCGACCACGCCGCCGGCCAGCAGCGCCACGTGAACCGGCGCGCTGGCGAAGAAGCCGGGCTCGACGATGGCCCGCAGCAAGTGGCCCACGGTCTCACGCGCCGTCGTCGGCGTGGGCGCCCGAGTGCTCGATCGGGATGTCGAGGCCTTCACCGCGCCCGGCCACCACCAGGACCCGGCCGTGCACGTGGATGACATCGACGTGGTGACCGTACAGCTGGCTGAGCCGCTCGCCGGTCACGACCTCGTCGGTTGGCCCGCTGGCGGCCCGGCCGTGCGCCATGTAGACGATCCGGTCCATGACCGGGAGCAGCGGGTTCATCTCGTGCGCCGAGATCAGCACGGCGATCCCCTGCTCCTTGGCGATCCGGCCAAGCAGCGCGACCACCTCCTGCTCGCTGGCGATGTCGAGGTTGGCCAGCGGCTCGTCGAGCAGCAGCAGGCTGGGGCGGCTGATCAGCGAGTGCGCGATCAGGATCCGCTGCTGCTCCCCGCCGGACAGGTTGCCGACCCGGGCGTTGCCGATGTGCTCGGCGTCGACCGCCCGCAGCATCTCGTCCACCAGCTTGCGGCGCGCCCGCGACGGGAAGGGGATGCCGAGACGCTGCCCGTCCAGGCCGAGCCCGACCAGGTCCCTGGCCCGCAGCGGCATGTCGGGATCGAGCTGGATCTTCTGCGGCACGTAGCCGACCCCGCCCCCGCCCTTTCCCGCTCCCCGCTCTCCGCGCTGTCTCCTGTCTTTTCCTGCACGCCGCTCTCCGCGCTGTCTGCTGTCTTTTCCTGCACGCCGCTCTCCGCGCTGTCTGCTGTCTTTTCCTGCACGCCGCTCTCCG
>Ga0209333_1000127_pt1 | contig 42847 bp, 36 predicted proteins | sample BlaSpr_A8_OM2_O3_FD_187982 | JGI IMG/M metagenome (GOLD analysis project Ga0209333, IMG submission 187982) | Forest soil microbial communities from Thunder Bay, Ontario, Canada - Black Spruce, Ontario site 2_A8_OM2_O3 (SPAdes) (version 2) | ecosystem: Environmental > Terrestrial > Soil > Boreal... | reverse complement strand
GTGGCGGGCGGGGCCCGGCTGCCGGGGATGCCCAGCCGCCTGTTCTTCGCCCCGACGGTGATCGAGGCGCTGCCGGGTGAGGCCCTCGTCCTCCGGGAGGAGACCTTCGGCCCGATCGCGCCGGTACTCGCGGCCGACGGCGACGATGCCCTGCTGGCCGCCGCGCGCAGCAGCCGCCTCGGCCTGTCTGCGGCGATCTTCACCAGGGACATCCCGCGAGCCCTGCGGCTGGCCGAGCGGCTGGCTGTGGGGCAGGTCGTGATCAACGACACGTCGAACTACTGGGAGCTTCACATGCCGTTCGGGGGCTGGCCCGGAACCGACAGCGGGATCGGCCGGCTCGGTGGCCGGCACGCCCTCGAGGCCCTGACGGAGATCCGGTCCATAGCGATCGACGTGGCCGGTTGAGCAAGCTACTTAGGCGAGGCGAAAGTCCAGAGAGGAAGCACATCGATGACGCTAACTGAGGCAGAGACGGCCGAGTCGTTCTATCTCGGCGGTGCCTGGCGCCGCAGCACCGGCGATGCGATCCCGGTGATCAATCCCGCAGACGAGCGGGTGCTGGCCAGCGTGCCCAGCGCGACGGCGGATGAGGTCCACCAGGCACTCCTGGCGGCGAAGAGTGCGCAGCGGGGCTGGGCCCGTACCCCGAGTGTGGTGCGGGGTGGCTACCTGCGTGCCATGGCCGACGTGGTGAGCAGGCACCGGGACAGGCTGGCTGAGCTGATCGTCAGCGAGGTCGGCAAGCCTGCCCGGCAGGCGGCCGGCGAGCTGGACTTCGCGGTCGGCTTTCTCAGTTACAACGCCGAGTGGGACCGGAGGCTGGAGGGCGAGACGCTGCCGGCCGACGTGCCGGGTGAGGTGATCCAGCTGTCGCACGCGCCGGTAGGGGTGGTCGGCGCGATCTGCCCGTGGAACTTCCCGCTCGCGGTGCTGTGCCGCAAGCTCGGGCCAGCGCTCATCACCGGCAACACCGTGGTGGTGAAGCCGAGCGAGATCTCGCCCCTGTCGACGATCGAGCTGTTCCGCCTGTTCGACGCGGAGCTGGACCTGCCGCCGGGTGTGATCAACCTGGTCACCGGGGACGGCCGGACCGGGCAGGCGATCGTGGAGGACCCGCTGACGGCGATGGTGACGTTCACCGGCCACCGCGACACTGGCAAGGCAATCATGGGGATCGCAGCGCGCAACCTGACCCGGGTGGCGCTGGAGCTGGGCGGGAAGGCGCCAGCCATCATCTGGCGGGACGCTGACCTGGACGTGGCCGTGCCCGCGATCGTGGCGGCGCGGCATACCAACAGCGGGCAGGTGTGCACGTCGGCCGAGCGGGTGTTCGTGCACCAGGACCTGTACCAGCCGTTCGTGGACGCGTATGTGTCGGCGGTGCAGCAGCTGACGATTGGCCCTGGGGCCCGGGACCCTGACATGGGCCCGCTGGCCAGCGCGCAGCAGCTCGCGAAGACCGCGCATGCTGTCGACGTCGCCGTGTCAGAGGGCGCGCAAGTGCTGACCGGCGGTGCCGCACCCACCGAGGCAGCATTCAGCCAGGGGTACTGGTTCACGCCGACGGTCGTCACCGACGTGCGCCCGGAGATGGTCATCATGCGCGAGGAAACGTTCGGGCCAGTCACTCCCGTGCTGCCCGTCGGTTCCCTCGAGGAGGCCATCGACCTGGCCAATGACTCTCGCTACGGGCTGTCGGCGTACGTGTTCAGCCGTGACTACCAGTCGGTGATGCGTGCTGCCGAGGAACTGGAGTTCGGCGAGATCTACATCAACCGGACGCTCGGCGAGTCGATCCACGCCCACCACGCCGGATACCGCGAGTCCGGCATCGGCGGCGAGGACGGCAAGTGGGGCCTGCTGCGCTACACGCAGGTCAAGACCGCCTACCACCACTACGGCTAGGGCCCTGCGCCAGACTGCCCTGTTCTGCCTCGTTGGTGTTGTCCGAGTCCGCCTACGTGCCAGTAACTAGAGGGTTGCAGGTTGTCGAATGAACGATGAAGTGGTACTTTCATGATGCATATGCTGCCTGTTGCGTAAATGTGACCTTTCGAGTGCCTGCTCTGGGGGGGCGATCGGCTTCCGATGGCAGAGGTGACTCTCGCTGCCGCGAACGTACGCATCGCGCACCACGACAAGTCGGCGAACCTCCGCCATTTCCTCGAACTCATCGATGAGGCAGGTGCCGCGGGCGCGGATGTCTTGGTGCTGCCAGAGATGGGCCTTCAGGGCTACGCCGATTTCGCCTTCGGCATCGGTGAGCGCGGCGTCGCGGAGCAGAAGCAGTACTACTTCCGTGAGGCCGAGCCGATTCCTGGGCCCGCGACCAGCGCCGTAGCCGAGCGGGCCGCCCATTACGGCATGATCGTGCAGCTCGGCTTGGCCGAGAGCGCGCTGGATGGCAACCTCGTCTTCAATAGCACTGCGCTGATTTCAGCTGACGGCGTCATCGGCGTCTACCGCAAGGTCCACAACCAGGCCGAGGCATTGTTCTTCGGCGCAGGCGAGCAGACTCCAGTGTTCGACACGCCTGTCGCCCGGGTGGCCAGCCTGATCTGCTACGACCTGGCGTTCCCCGAGCTGATGCGGGTTTTCGCGCTGCGCGGGGCCACGGTCGCGCTGATGTCCACCGCTTGGCCGATGAAGGGAACCGACCCTGGCACCGATTACTACGGCGAGTCCATGAATCTATGCGCCCGGGCCAGTGCTTTCTTCAACCGGATGTGGCTGGTGGTGTCGAATCACTGCGAGACCGCCGCTTACTCCACGGGCATCGACTACTGGGGGCACAGCCAGATCGTCGATCCGCACGGCACGGTCGTTTCCGCGGCCGACCAGGAGGAAGGGCTCGTCCTCCACACCGCCGATCTTGCGGCAGAGGTCCTGCGGGCGCGCACTGAGAGCTTCTTTGGCGTGAACCTGCTCGCCGACCGCAGGCCGCAGCACTACGGCGCCGTGTCAGACCGTGCCCATTACGTGCGCGAGGCGTAGTCGGGAATGCGAGCGGCGAGCCGAAACGGGAGTGCGTGCAGATGATGCGTTACGCCTCGCGTCGGCTGGGCGCCCTGGTGTTCTTGGCGATCGGCATCTCGATCATCGACTTCGCAATCATCCGGCTGGTCCCCGGTGATCCGGCGCGGAATATTCTGGGCACCAGCGACGCTACCCCCGCCCTGATCGCACGGCTGAATAGCCAACTGGGCCTGGACCGCCCGGTGGTGACGCAGTACTGGATCTGGGCCGGCGACGTGCTTCGCGGCAACTTCGGCTATTCCTATAGCCAGAAGCAGTCAGTCTCATCGCTGCTGGCGCAGAACATTCCCCCGACGCTCGAACTCATCTTGGCCGGACTGGCATTGACCGTCATCTTCGGCTTGCTGATTGGCGTCGCCGCAGCACTCCGGCGCGGCCGCGCGACCGACACGGTGCTGATGGCGGCCAGCGTTACCTTCCTGTCCATTCCCAGCTTCTGGCTAGGCCTGCTGCTGATCGAGTTGCTGGCGGTGCGGATCCATCTGTTCCCAGTCGTGGGCGGGGGAGGCCTGGATGGCCTGGCTCTGCCGGCCATCACGCTCGCGCTCGGTGGCGTCGGGCTGACCGCCCGGTTCGTGCGTTCCAGCGTGATCGAGGCGGCGCAGCTTCCGCATGTGGTGATCGCGCGCGCTAAAGGCGTGCCGCAATATCTCGTCCTGATCCGGCACGTGATCCGCAACTCGCTGCTGCCAGTCATCAACATTGTCGCCCTGCAGTTCGGCAGCCTGCTGTCTGGCGTCGTGATCATTGAGGAGGTCTTCTCCCGCAACGGGCTTGGGCGGCTGCTCGTCGATTCGATCCTCGCCAAGGACTACCCCACGGTGCAGGCAGTCGTCCTGCTGATCGCGATCACATATTGCGTCGTCACCCTGGTCGTCGACCTCGCGTACCGGATCATCGACCCGCGCACCGCGGCCCGGTAGGAGGCAGAGTGAGCGTGACAGTAGTGGTCACCCAGGCCGCGGCGCCGGCGCGGCGTTCGCGTCTCGCCGGCGTGTTCCGCCACAAGAGCCTGACGGTCGGCGTGGTGCTGATCGCGTTCGTCATCGCCGTCGTCGTGATCGGCCCATTTTTCGTCTCCCACAATCCGGACACCGTGAATCCCAATGCGGCCTTCGACGCTCCATCAGCCGCTTACCCGTTCGGTACCGACTCATTTGGCCGGGACATGCTGGCCCGGGTTCTGTACGGGGGCCGCTACACGATCACGGCCGCGGTGGCCATCGTGGTGCTGGGCGGGGTGGTCGGCACCGTCCTCGGTGTCATCGCGGGCTACTTCCGCGGCGCCATCGGCTTCATCATCATGCGCATCATCGACGTGCTGCTGGCATTCCCCGGCATCCTGCTCGCGCTCACGGCGGCCGCGATTCTCGGACCCGGCCTGGTCAACGGCATCCTCGCGCTTGCACTGATCGCAGTACCCGCCTACGCCCGGGTCGCCGAGGGCGCCACAATCGAGGTGCGCCAGCTCCCGTACATCGACGCGGCCATCTCGGGCAACATCAATCCTTTCGCGATCATTACCAGGCATGTCCTGCCCAACATCCGTGACGACCTGCTCGTGCTCACCTCATCGTGGGTCGGCCTGTCGGCACTGTGGATCGCGGCGCTGGGCTTCATCGGCCTCGGTGTGCAGCCGCCCACGCCGGAGTGGGGCACCTTGCTAAGCGGCGGCCAGGACTACATCTCTGTCGCCTGGTGGATAACCGTCTTCCCGGGGATCTTCCTGGCCCTGTTCGTCATCGGCACCAACCTGATCGGCGATGGTCTGCGCGACCACTTCGACAAGACTCTGTAGGGGAGCGTTCGTGTTTGCAAGAAAAAGAGCAATGGCGGCTGCGGGAGCAATGGCGGCGCTAGCACTGGCGGTTGCCGCCTGCGGGAGCTCGTCTTCGTCCGGAGGCGGTACGAGCTCGGCCAACAAGACCCTGACCATCGCGTGGGCGCAAAATCCCGACTCTCTCGACCCCGCACTGACCGCCGAGCAGGACGTCGCCCCCGTCGACGCGAACATCTTCGACACGCTGACCTGGCTCACGCCCGCCGGCGCGGTGACGCCAGACCTGGCAACCAGCTGGAGCGTCTCGTCAAACGGCGAGACCTATACCTTCCACCTGCGCAGCGGCGTGAAGTTCCAGGACGGCACGCCGTTCAACGCCCAGGCGGTCGTCGCCAACATCGACTACATCACGGCGAAGTCGACGCAGTCGACCGTGGCCCTCAGCCTGCTCGGACCGTGCCTTAGCGCGACGGCCGTCTCGCAGGACGTCGTGACCATCAGCTGCTCCAAGCCGTTCGCTCCGCTGCTGAACCAGCTCAGCGAGCCCTACCTGGGCATCCAGTCGCCTACGGCGATCAAGAAGTACGGCTCCAGCCTGAGCACCCACCTCGTCGGCACCGGCGCCTTCTCACTGCAGAGCTACGTCTCCAACCAGAAGATCGTGCTGGTCCGCAACCCGGACTACAAGTGGGCACCTCCGGCCCTCGGCGCGCACGGGCCAGCGAAGTTCGCGAAGATCGTCTACGACATCGTGCCGAGCCCGCAGTCGCGCCTCGAATCGCTCCAGAGCGGCGAGTCGCAGTTCATCCAGCAGGTTGCGGGCATCGACTTCGAGAAGCTCAAGTCGAACTTCACCGCGCTGTCGGTGCCGATCCCAGGTCTCGGCTTCTTCTCTACGCTCACCACCACGAAGGCACCGACTAATGACCTGGCGGTCCGGCAGGCGATCCTGTATTCGGTGAACCGGCCGTCCGTCGTGAAGCTGGTCGACGCCGGTGCCTTCCCCGCCTCGAACACGCCTCTGCTGCCCGGCATGGTCGGCTACTCCTCCACGCTGGCAGGCGAGTACCCCTACGACCCGGCGAAGGCAGCGCAAATCCTGAAGGCGGACGGCTGGGCCAAGAGCGGCGGGATCTGGACCAAGGACGGCAAGCCGCTGTCTTTGACCATTGCGGCCTTCTCCCAGCTGCCGGAATACCCGCTGTTCGCCCAGGCCATCCAGGCCAGCCTGAAGGCCAACGGGATGCAGGCCTCGGTAACGCTGGAGGGCCCATCGGCCTACATCGATGCGGCAAGCAAGGGCCAGTTCAACATCACTCCGACCTCGTACGTGGGGGTCGACCCGTCTGCGCTGTCGGTCTGGTTCCTGCCCGGCGCCTTGTACGACTGGAGCAAATACAACAACACGACGCTGGCGAACCTGCTGAACGAGGCTCAGGTGACCTCGAGCACGAGCCAGCGTGCGGCGCTGTATCTGCGGGCCCAGCAGATCATCATGCAGCAGGCGCTGATGATCCCGAACCGGCCGCAGGCCGATCTGGTGCTGATGTCCAAGAATCTCACCGGCGTGGCCTACGAGGGTGGTGGGTTCGAGGTCTTCGCCAAGGCCTCGCTGGGCGGCTGACGGCAGAGAGAAGACAGACGGGAAGCGCGCGCACATGTCGGTACCGATAGCCATCCGGGCAGACCGGCTGCTCGACGGCTCTGGCGGGCCGCCGCTGGCCGACCCTGTGGTAGTCGCCGATGACACCATCATCGGCGTCTACCAGGGTGCGGCGCCCGCCGGTGTGCTGCCGGAAGGCGCGACGGTGGTTGATTACACCGGGTGCACGCTCCTTCCGGGTCTGATAGATGCCCACGTGCACCTGAACCTGCCGGGCGACGGGACGCCGTTCGAGCAGACGGTCGCGGAGAACGATGAGGTCCTGACGGCCGCGACGGCCAGCGCGGCCCAGCACCTGGCGGCCGGCGGGGTTCTCACCGTCCGCGACGTCGGGTCGCGGGGCACGACCGCGTTCAGCGTTCGCCGGGCGCTGCAGCTCGGGCACGGGCAGGGACCCCGCATGCTGCTGTCGGGACCGCCGATCACCGTAACCGGGGGCCACACCTGGTACCTGGGCGGCGAGGCGGACGGGGTCGACGGCGTGCGTCGGAAGGTGCGGGAGGTGTGCAAGCTCGGCGCGGACTGGATCAAGGTGATCGGGTCGGGCGGCGGAACGGTCAACACCGTCGCCCACCAACCCGCATTCACACGTGAGGAACTCGACTCAATTGTCGCGCAGGCGCACAAGCAGGGCCGGCGGGTCACCGTGCACACCACGTGCGCCGAGGCGCTGGACGACGCCATCAGCTGCGGCGTGGATCAGATCGAACACGGCCTGTTCCTGATTGACGAGACCCGGCAGCTGTACCAGCCTGAGCTCGGGGCCCGCCTGGCAGCCTCCGGCATCCCCGTGACCTCGACGATGGTCGTCGGCTATGACGTCATGCGCCGCATCGACGCCAAGCCGGAGCCGAGCGCTGAGGACAGGGCTCTGCGCGGCCAGCGGGAGCAGATGCTCGCAGATTCTCTCACCCAGTTCCGGCTGATGCGAGAGGCGGGAGTCCGGTTCATCGCCGGCACTGACGGCGGCTGGCGGTACACGGGCTTCGACAGTCTGCCGGCGGAAATATGGCTGATGACCGAGGCCGGCATGACGGCAGGCGAGGCGATAGCAGCCGCTACCGGCGAGGCCGCCGACGTTCTCGGCGCCGGCGCGGTGACCGGCCGGCTGGCCGCTGGGCTGGCAGCTGACCTCATCGCGGTCTGCGGCAACCCCCTCGAGGACGTCCGGCTGCTCGAGGACGTCCGGCTGGTCGTGCAGGGCGGCCGGATACTCAAGAACCTCGGGGCCAGGGATCTGACGGAAGGTGCGCGCCAGCGGGCCGGTATGGACAGCCCGGGTGCGGGCCGTCCTGGGCAGGAAGACCATGGCGCGCAGCGCTGATCGCGAACTGCCCCCCGTGGGCAGCACCGTTCCCGCAGCCGCGGGCGCCCCGGCGGCCGACTTCCTGCTCGTCGAGGACCTGCGCGTGCACTTCGCGACGAACCGCGGGCTGGTCCGGGCCGTCGACGGGATCAGCTTCGAACTGCAGGCAGGCGGGCGGCTGGGGATCGTCGGAGAGTCAGGATCCGGCAAGACCATCACGGCCATGTCGATCATGCGGCTCCCTAATTCGTCCGGCATGACCACCAGCGGCAGCATCTGGTTCCGCGGCAGGGATTTGATGCAGCTCGGCGAGAAAGAGCTGCGGACCGTGCGCGGCAAGGACATCGGGTTCATCCCGCAGGACCCGATGACGACCCTCAACCCGCTGATCAGGGTCGGGCGCCAGATTACCGAGGCTCTGCACGCGCACCAGCGCATCAGCCGCGCGGCAGCAGCTGCCCGCGCCGTAGAACTACTGCGGCAGACCGGGATGCCGGCACCTGAGCTCCGCGCCCGGGACTACCCCCACCAGCTCAGCGGTGGCATGCGCCAGCGGGTGCTCATCGCGATGGCCCTGGCGAACGAGCCGGTGCTGCTTGTTCTGGATGAACCCACGACCGCGCTTGACGCGACCGTGCAGGCGCAGATCCTCAGCCTCATCCGCGATGTGCAGGACCGTACCGGCAGCGCCATCCTGCTGATCTCGCACGACATCGGAGTCATCAGTGAGATGTGCACCGAAGTCGTCGTCATGTACGGCGGCCGGATCATGGAGCGGGGGGCGACCGCGCAGATCACGCGCGACCCGAAGCACCCGTATACAACAGGGCTCGTCGGTTCCGTCCCCACCGGTGTGGACAAGGGCACGCCGCTGACCGCCATTCCGGGCACCGTGCCGGATCCTTCGGCAATGCCGCCCGGCTGCCCGTTCGCCACGCGCTGCAGCCAGGTCATGGACCGCTGCGCGACGGCGCCACCCTATTCGGCCCTGCCGGACGGCCGGAGGATCGCGTGCTGGCTCTATGAAGACTGACGGCAAAGCCCCGGCCGGCTCGGCCCGGGCGCCCCTGCTCGAGCTCGATGACGTCCGGACCTACTTCGGCCACGGCGGCATGACGCGCCGCGGCGCCGTCCGCGCTGTGGACGGGGTCTCGCTGACGGTCAGCCCCGGAGAGACCCTGGGCCTGGTCGGCGAGTCGGGATGCGGGAAAACCACCCTCGGCCGGACGATCATGCAACTGGAGAAGCCGACCAGCGGGCGGATCGTGTTCGAGGGGCGGGATCTGACCCGGCCAGGCCGGGCGCATGCCGGGATCCAGATGGTCTTCCAGGACCCTCGGGGATCGCTCGATCCGCAGATGTGCATCGCCGACATTGTCCGCGAGGGCGTGGCCGCCAGGGGACGCGCGGCGCGCTCAGCGCGGGCAGCGCGGGTCGCGGAGATGGTGGAGCGGGTCGGGCTATCCACGGAGCACCTGGGCCGGTACCCGCATGAGTTCAGCGGCGGGCAGCTTCAGCGCATCGGCATCGCGCGGGCACTCATCCGCAGCCCGCGCCTGCTCATTGCCGACGAGGCCGTCTCCGCTCTCGACGTCTCCGTCCAGGCCCAGATCCTCAACCTTCTAGTTGGCCTGCAGCGCGAGCTCGGCATCTCCTACATCTTCATCTCGCACAACCTTTCCGTCGTCGAGTACATGAGCGACCGCGTCGGCGTCATGTACCTCGGCAAAATCGTGGAACTGGGCACGGCCGCTGATATCTACAACCGGCCGCTCATGCCGTACACACAGGCGCTGCTCTCGGCCACGCCCAAGGTCGGCGACGACGCGCGCGAGCGCATCGTCCTGAGCGGAGACGTGCCGAGCCCGGTAGACCCGCCGTCCGGCTGCCGGTTCCGGACGAGGTGCTGGATGGCGCAGCAGATCTGCGCCAGCGAAGTCCCGGCACTACGTGAAGTCCAGCCCGGCCACTGGTCGGCTTGCCATTTCTCGGGCCAAACCCACAAGCCAGCGGAGGCACACTCTTGAGCGAGACGTCAGCAGCCAGAAGCAGCCCCTACGCCGTCACCATCGACGGTCTCGTCGCCGGGGACGACCTTGGTTTTGTGCTGCCGCACGAGCACCTGACCATCGACACGACGGACATGAACGTCGTCGCGGGCCCGTACCCTCCGGACGCGGAGATCACGATAGAGAAGCTGGGCCAGCTCCGGCGCTGGCCGCGCTCGCTGGCCGAGAACGCGCTGCTGGATGACGACGCGGCCGTGGTCCGCGACCTGCAACAATACGCCAGCGTCGGCGGCCGGACGCTGGTCGACCTCACGCCCATCGGCATGGGCCGGGACTTCGCCCGCTACCACGACATCGCGAAGCAATCCGGCGTCCAGATCATCGGCGCGACCGGGTACTACCTGTTCTACGGCCATCGCGGACGTGTCGCCGGCCGGCCGGTCAGCGAGCTGGCTGCGGAGTTCGTGACCGAGCTCACCGAGGGCGTCGACGGGACCCGGTGCGGTGTGATCGGCGAGATCGGCATGTCAGCCGAGCCGGAACCCGACGAATGGAAGGTCCTCGAGGCGGCGCTGGCGGCACAGGCGCAGACCGGAGCACCGATCTGGATCCACGTCACCTCCCTGCTGCCCGTCAATCCGGTCCTCGACTTCCTGGCGGAGCACGCGACCCGGGTCGACAACATCGTCCTGTGCCACATGGACTACAGCCTGCGAGATCTCACAGTCCACCGCCGCGCGCTGTCCATGGGAGTCAACGTGGAGCTGGACCTGTTCGGCTACCCGGCGTGGACCCGGGGATACGTCTTCGACATGCCATCTGACACCGAGCGGGTGCGGACGCTCATCGGCCTCGCCGAGGAGGGGTACGCGCGCCAGATCTTCGTCAGCCACGACGTCTGCATGAAGATGCAGATGACGACGTACGGCGGGTACGGGTACGCGCATCTCCTCGACGCCGTTGGGGAGACGTTCGAGCAGCTCACCGGCTCACGCGAGCTGCTGATGCAGTTCGGGGTCGAGAACACCAGGCGCGTCCTGTGCTGGGACAACACCAGCAGCTGACACCAGATCCGATTACCGCCAAGGAAAGGGCAAACGATCAATGGCAGTTACGGTGCTTCGGAACGCGTCGGTCCTGGATGCTGAGCAGGGAACACTGGCCGAGGGCCAGTCGGTGGTGATCGAGGATGGCCGGATCGCCGACATCGGGCCAGGCCTCACCGCCTCCGGGGACGCCCTCGTCCTGGATGTGGCCGGCCGGACCGTGATGCCCGGGCTGATCGACGCGCACGCGCACCCCGCGGTCGTGGATCAGGACATCTTTGACATGGCCGAGTGGTCGCCCATTTATGTCGCGGCGCGGGCCAGCCGTGCGCTAGCCGGGATGCTGGCCAGGGGGTTCACCTCGATCCGGGACGTCGGAGCCGGGGAGCTCGGGCTGGCCAGGGCGGTGGAGGAGGGGTACTTTACCGGGCCCCGGATGTTCTACGGCGGCAAGCAGCTCAGCCAGACCGGCGGGCCGGGGGACTGGCGGGCACCCAGCCGCCAGGTCTACGACGACAACTACTACTCGCCGGCGATCGGGGTGATCTGCGATGGGGTGCCCGAGGTGCGCAGGGCCGTGCGCGAGGAGGTCCGCCGCGGCGCGCATCACATCAAGGTCTATCTCAGCGGCGCGGTCGACTCACCCAGCGACCGGATCGACTCCACCCAGTTCTCCATCGAGGAACTCAACGCGATGGTGGAAGAGGCGACCGCCGCCAACATCTACGTGACCGGCCACGCGTACACGTCGCGAGCTATCAACAGGGGCCTGGAGTGCGGAGTGCGGTGCATCGAGCACGGCAACCTGATGGACGAATCCAGCATCCCGGTGTTCCAGAAGTACGGGGCTTTCTACGTGCCCACGATCGTCACTTACCACACCCTCACGGTCCGTGCGGGCCAGGGTGTGCTGCCCGCTGGCATCGTGGCCAAGCTCAAAGAGGTGATTGACGGGGCGATCGGCGCGCTGGAGATGGCGCACAGGGCTGGCCTGCCTATCGTCTACGGCACTGATTTGTTCGCCGACATGCACGATCAGCAGTTGCAGGAGTTCATCATCCGGTCCGAGATCCAGCCACCGGCCGACCTCATTCGCTCGGCGACCACGACCGCGGCGCGGCTGCTGCGCCGGGAGGGCGAGCTGGGTGTGGTGGCGCCCGGGGCGCTGGCCGACCTGCTGGTGATCGACGGCAACCCGCTGGACGACATCCGGGTGCTGACCACCCCGGAACAAACGCTCAAGCTCATCATGAAGCAGGGCACCATCTACAAGAACGACCTCTAAAGGCCGTCGGCCTGGCGGAGCATCGGTATGCGCCGGTGCTCCGCCCACTCCGCCAGCTGATCGGCGAAGTGCGGGCTCGCCGGATCGCCCGAGCTGCCGCCCGGGATGACAAAGCTGGCGGTAGCCGGGTCTGCAAGGTCGATTACCTGCCGGTAGACCGACAGGCTCAGCACCGTGAACGGAGTGCCCTGGCGCCAGCCGAACCCACCGGCCTGGATCGTGTCCGCGTCGCCGCCCATGGCCACGAGGGGCAACGGGCCGGTGCCCGCCAGCGGGTGGGCTCGCGCGACCTGGTGCACGTCGCCCCACCGCCACTGCGCCGGGTCCGGCCCTGCGCACTCGAGCGCCGCCGACCACGCAGCGGCGAGTGCACCAGGAACGACGGCGAGAACCCGCTCTCCGCGTTCGCCATCGGACGCGGCCGGCACTGGGCCGCCGAGCAATTCCCATGTGTCGTTGCCTAGCCACCGCCGTACCAGGCCGATGGTGGGCGCGAGCGTTCCGGAGATCACCCATTCCCACGTATCCGCGCCGAGCAGCGGCCGGTAGAGCGCCTCGGCGAGAGCCCGCTGGAAGCACCCGTACAGCACAGCCGCGGCCGAATCCAGGGTCAGATCCCCGTTCCAGGACGCGAGCATCTGCCGTGCTTCGTCCGCCGTGCCGTCCAGTCCGGCCAGCCCGCCGAGCAGCCTGCTCCAACCTTGCGCGGCCATTGAGACGGTGTCCGCCTGCATGGCCGCGAGTTCAGTGACAGAAAGCTTTCCGGTTCCCGCGAGGTGCGACCGCAGCCGTTCGGCGCGGAAAGGCTGGGTGAACGAGTACGAGACGTATGGCTCGTCCCCGTCCACCATCGTGTTGTTCGCGGACATCACGAACCCCGCTTCAGGATCGATGGCCCGTGGCATGTCAGCGAACGGCACCGTTCCTGTCCACTCGCATGACCCATCCCAGCCGGGCACTGGCAGCCTTCGGTGCGTGGATCCGGAGCGCACCGGCAGCGCGCCACGGGCCTGGTAAGCGATCCGCCCGTGGACGTCGGCGCACACGAGGTTGTTGATCGGATCGACCCACCCTTCCTGCCCGTCGGCCAGCGTGCGCACGTCGTGCGCCGTCAGCATGGGCAGCATGCACTCGAGACCTCGGTCCGGCTGCGCCGTGGCGGTGTATTTCAGCGCCAGCACCAGCCCCTGACGAGGGTCACCGTGCACGACCGGGCCGTGCCGCGTCTGCCACACCGTGGTCTGCAGCGGGCTCCCGCCGCGAACTTCGATCTGCTCAGCCCGTGCCACCGCATCGGCCCAGCCGTCCGGGGTCAGGTACCGCGGGCCGTCGAACCGCTCGATGTAAAGGTCCTGGTTGTCGGCGTCGGCGTGCGTGATCGCCCAGCCCACCGAGCCGTTGAAACCGAAGTGCGGAAAACCTGGCAGTCCGGGGAACGTCGCGCCCACGACGTCGAACTCCGGGCAGCTGACCCGGCACTGCCAATACACGTTGGGTGTGTCGAGAAACCGGTGCGAGTCGTTGCAGATGACCGCGCCACCGTGCCCGGTCCTGCGCCCGCTGACGGCCCACGCGTTCGATCCCGGCTCTGCCTCGGCGAGAAACGCCACGTGCTGCGTCACATCGGCCAGCGCGTCGCTGACCAGCCGTTTCAGGCGCCCGTCTGGGGGGACGGTGAGCGGCGACCCGGGCGGCGGCCGGCTTTCCAGCCGCCCGAAGGCCTCCGGGCCGACCCGCGCCAGCAGCACCGCCTGCGCCAGCTTGTGCTGCCACTGGCCTAGCAGCACGTGCCGCACCTTGAACGCGGCAACCGAATGCCAGGCCTGCCACGGCTCAACCGGGTAGCTGCCCGGCAGCGGCATGACGCCGGCCCCGATCGCCGCGTTGACTCCCAGGGCATACCCCTCAAACGCCGAGCGCAGCGCTGGCGACATCAGCGAGACGTCTCGCTGCGCGGCGGCGGTCAGGCCGAGCCTGCGGGATAGGACATCACCGGCTACGGCGGGCTGCCCGGCGATCTCGGCCCACCGTCCGCAAGCCCGCCGGCGGTCGTAGTCGAGCTGAAACATGCGGTCTTGCGCACAGGCATAGCCCATGCCGAACCAGGCGTCAGCCGTCGCCTCGGCGCGCACGTGAGGTATGCCGTAGTTATCTCGCTGAACACTGACAGGGCCAAATTCACCATGAAGGAGAAGACGCTTATTCATTGCTTGTATTGTGCCAAGCTCCTGCTCTCCCGAGCAGGAGGGTCCGCCAGCTATGCTGTTCGCCTAATCGGCCGACAGCGACGTCGGCTGGATGTTTCTGCTGCGCGGGCACACCGACCCGCCGATCTGGAGCAGTTCCTTGATTGAGCTGGACCCGAGGCCGCTCGACCACACCCACCCCACCAACAGGGAGGTCGGCGGGCGTGGCGCGCCGTGATTCGGCGTTGCCGGATCCGGCACCGCCGCCAGCTGCAATCGATGAGACTGACCTGCGGATTCTCGCGTGCTTGGTCGAAGACGCCCGGCTCTCCCAGCGGGCGCTGGCACGCGAGATCGGCATGTCACAGCCGGCGATCTCCGAGCGCATCGCGCGGCTTGAGGAAATGGGTGTCATCCGCGGATACAGAGCTCTACTGGACCTCGGCGCACTGGGGTGGCCGACGTCTGTCTTCGTCGGTATCCAGACTGATCAGGGGGGCGAGCAACGAAGGCTCGCGAAGGAACTTCTGGCCATGCCCGAGGTGGAAAGCGTCGATCTGGTGATGGGTCCGGTGGACCTGATGGTCAAGCTGCGGGTACGAGACCAGGAGCACCTGCGTCGGTTCTTCTTCGATCTCCTGCCCCCGCTACAAGGCGTTCACCGCACTGAGTCGTACATGAGCCTGGAAACCTTCGAGCAACCCAATTTCCAAAAAGGGTTGCTCGAACGAATCCGGCGCCCGCTCGCCCGGTTGTCGGCGCGACGAAGCGAGCAACCGGCCCGCCGCCGCTAGTGCCGCACGTTCACAATCGCACTTGATGACAAATCGCTGACAGGTTGATCTTTCAAGGAGGCGCCCGGAGGGCTTCTCGCGCGAGCGCGCCGACAAGGACTGCAAGCCACGTTACGTCGCGCTGTACCGCGACTTAAATGGCCACCTGCGGCGCATCGCCGAGACATGAGAGAAGGTGCGGGAGCGTGAACGATAGGTCCAGCCGTGAGTGGTGCAAGAGCAGCTACAGCGGGAACAGCGGCAACTGTGTGGAGGTCTGCGCCGACCACGCTGGCACCGTGGCTGTGCGCGACTCCAAGAATGTGTCCGGTCCAGAACTTGCTGTCAGCAGCGGTGCATGGTCAGAGTTCGTCCAGGCGATCAAGCGGAGCGAATTCGATCACTAGCAAGCCAGCTTGAGCTTTGCGCAGTCCGGTATAGATCAGGGGCCGATGTGGATGAAGGGGGTCCACCAGCTTGGGCTTTTCCTCTCGGAGTCTCGAAGGCGGCGCACCGCGGAGTGCAGGGCCTCGGCGGACCTAGCAGGCGATAGGCGGCCGGAGGTGGCGAGATCGTCGTAGACCATTCGGGTGACCTCGGCGACGGCAAAGTCGTACGTGGACGACAGGGTGGCAACGACGTGGCGGTAGCCCGCGTAGTGGATCGCGTTGGCCAGGCTGATGGCCTCATTCGGCAGCGCGGCGCCTCCTGTCGCGGTCTGACAGGCAGCTAGGAAGGCGAACTCACCGTTGTGTCCCTGGGCGCTCAGGCCGGTAACAGTCAGCGTTCCGTCATATAGCCCTAGGCCGCCTCTCGACGGGGCTGAGAGGTCCTGCTCGCCGTGGCAGCTGAAGTGTGCCCAGCGATGCGACGGCAGTTCGGTGCGGACAGCCTCCACGGTCGCGTCCTCGGCGAAAAGAACACGGCAGCGGCGACCAAGCAACTTGGTAAGAAAGTCGCGGTCGTCGCTCGCGCCGGGCAGTGACAGCAAGCCGGGGCTGTTCGGAACACCGACATAGAGCAGTGTGCCGTCGTCTTCCGGGTCCGTGCGGTTCGCGTCGGCGAGAGCGTTAAGAGTTGGGGTGTAGGAGCTGATCACGCGGTCAAGAACCGTGCGCGGCGGGCCGTCATGTCCGGACGGGCTTGCGTGGTAGCCGGCCGCATGCAGTGGCAGCAGGCTAAGCAGCCCGGTGGGACACCACCAGACGCGGGGCCACGGCTGGCCCGGTGCCGGGGCACCGTGAATGCCGAGTGCGGCGAGCACTGGTTCCGCCATCGTGTCCCACAGCCACTCCAGCACCTCAGATAGTGCCTCCTCAGGATCTAGAGAGCCTGCTTCGGCCCCATCTTCCTTTGTCAGGTGAGCAAATGCCTGCTGGTAATGGATCGTGCGCTTACGAATGTCCTCAGAGGTCAACGACGGCAGCGGTACGCAGTGGACTCCCGTGCTGGTCAGGATGAGAGCGTCGCATCGGAAGTCGCTCATGTTGACCACGACAACCGGACCGTGTGTCGCCGCGGGAAGGAAATCGGCCAGCCGAGCTGGTCGCAGGAAGCCCGGGGTTTCCTTCCGGATCTTGGCAACGGTCGCGTCCCACGCCGCTGCCGCCGCCATGCGTTGATCGACCGCGCGCGAGCCGGCAAGACCGCTTTCGAGAACTTCATCCGGGGTGTCAAGAAGTCTGGCGAGGTCGCGCAGGTGTGCGGCGAGTTCCGGCTGGGTCTCCCAGACTTCGGCGTCGCCGCGACGCAGCTCCAGCATGTCCGCCCACAGCACCGCGCGACCTTGTTCGAGCACCTCGACGGCCTGCGCTGCCGACTCAGGTGCCCCGCCTCCCGCGGCGAGGTGGCACGCCGCGGCGTGCGTCCCTACCTGCGTAAACTTCGTCAGCGCGGATTCCCGGCTCCCGCGACGCGCACCACGCCACGCCACGGTCGGCAACTCCCGCGCCACGTCCGTGAGAACCGAGGCAGCGGCCGCAGCGTTCCCTGCCTGCATCAGGAGTATGCCCGCCAACGCCCCAACCGCTGCTCTGCGCGCAGGTCGCACCGCGCGCGCTTGTGTGACCTGCGTATACATGCTCTCTAGCTCGTGGATGTCGACTGCATCCGGTGCGAACTCCCTGAGGAGCCGGAGCGCGAGGACCATATAGGAGGAGGCGTGGCCCCAGCGCTGCCCACCCGGTTCGGTCATGGCCAGGACCTGCCGGAAGAGGCTCACGGCCTCTGTGATGTCCGACTCAAGAGCTGGACGGGACATCTCGTGGCGCATCAACACAGTTCCGAGGTTCAGCATGGCCAGCTGACCATTTTCGTTGTCTGTGCCAAGGCTCTCGATAGCCCGCCGGTACGCCGCGATCGTTTCCGCGCGATGCGCCTCAGACTCGGTGAGCTTGTACCTAGCGCCCAGTGCGTTGCACTCCACTAGGAGGTGGGCCGGGTGCTCTCTGGCGGTCACGAGTGATGCCAGAGACTTCCGCGCCGCTTCCACCCCCTGGTTGGCGGCGTACTCGGCGTTCGTCTGGTCGCCGCGGAACGCGAAGTTGTCGGCACGATAACGCCAGCAGACCGCCCTCAGGGACCACGCTTCCAAAGCGGAGATAGCGTTCGCTGACTCAAGTGCCTGTTCGATCGCGTCATCCACGGCAACGAGGTCAGCCTCGTCTTCCTGCCACTCGTACCGAACCAGCAGCGTTGCCGCGAGCTGCACGAGGTGGATTCCGCGCTCCGTGTGCCCCCTCGGCACGAGGTCTGCGTTCTCACGCTGCAGCACTACAGCCTCGCTGAGGCTGCTGAGTTCACCGGTAAGCTGCGCCTTCGTCTGCAGCCCAGACGTCAGGATACTGGCGGCGGTCCGGTACCAGGGTGAGGACGGCGTCGCGGCCGCGACGGCGCGTCTAGCGATCGCGATGCCTTCCTCAACATCGGCCGGCGATGACATCCGGAGACCTCGTTGCTGCAAGCTGCCGGCCAGCGAAGCGAGGATCAGAGGCTGGCCGTTGGTCGAGGCCTGAATTGCCATGACGGCCATCCGGCCGGCGGCGATCGACTCGTCGAGGACCAGCGGGTCACCGGTCAGATCGTGGAGAGTGCGGAGCGCGCCGACGAGGTTGCTGCACCGGACCGCATGGGCCGGGCTATCCGGCTGGCTTGCCTCGATGCCAAGCCGCGCGGCGGAGACGGCGGTCACGACGTCATCCGGGTCGCGTGACCTGAGGAATCGCTGCAGCCTGCTCCCGGTGATGTTCGTGTGCACCGCAGCGAGATTGGCATCCCCCTGTGGCAACAATTTCAGGGCTTGATCGAGCAGGGCGAGTTGCTCGTCGAGATGGCGCATCTCGCCGGTTGCCTCATACAGCATGCCGAGCGAGGCGGCGAGGTCATTGGCGGCAGCACCCTGAAGCGGTCTCGTATCAGACATTCGTTCCAGCGCCGCGCGGCCGAGCCGCACCGCTTCGGCGAGAACCTTTATATCGCCAATCGACGAGTACTTCTCTCGCGCCTGCTGAGCCGCTTCGATCAGAGCCCATTCGTCGGCCATAATCCGTCCCGTCAATCGCCTGACGCCGTGTAATTGCCGTCGCACCCCTCACCAGAGGGCGCATTCCCCGCGAATACCAGGAACGGCGGGGATTCCATCTGGTTGGTCTGCGGGTCGCCGTTGCAGACGGCAGTCCCCTGCGCAGACGTCACGTTGCCCGTGCCTGCGTAGCTGAAGTAGATGAAGTTCGTTCCAAGCTGGGCGGTGTCACCATTGGGGTATGCGGGAGTGATCGCATCCTGCAGGACGATCCACGCTCGCGTCGTCGCGGACTGGCCTTGGCTGAGCGTCACGACCCCACCCGGCTGATCGGTTTCGCACTGGTCGCCGGACGTCGTCCGGTAAATGATGTCACTGGGGATTCCGGCGTTAGAGTCATCCGAACTGTACTGGCTAATATTCATCTGTATCGGAATCTGGGTCTGCACGCTTGAAGTCAACGTCGTGGTTATTTGAACTGGGACCACGAGGTTGCGCGCGGGAATCGCCACTCCCAGCTCGCAGGTCTGCACCCCGTTGATCACGTCGGGCGCATCCGACTCCGGCTCCGGACTGCCGAAGGTGAAGGTCTGCGTGTATGAGTCTCCCTGGCCATCTTGCATGTTCAGCACTGCACCAAGGCCGGAGGAACTGTCGCCCGATGAACTGGCAGCCGGGGCGCCGGCAGGAGAATCCGCCGGCGACGACGGGGGCGCGGAAGACGCCACCGCTGGGGGCTCGGCAGCGATCGTGGCGCCACTGCCACACCCCACTATGGCGGCTAGTGCTGCACAGGCGGCCGGGACGAGGATCACCGCGACCCGCGCGCGACGAGAAATATGACAAGGCATTCGCGGCCTGCTCTTCCTTCTGTTAGGAGTTCCAGAACATCAGGCAGAGCGCGTTGTCCGGGAAGCCCATCGAGGTCATGTGGGCTTGATACGCCTCACACTCCAGCTTGAATTCGGGGGTGTGGGCGCGCTGGTAACCCCAGATGCCGAGACCGACCACGAGCAGACCGAATATGGCGAAGCCGACCTTAATGATGCCCCACACGCCGGATGCCGCCACGACCGCTGCGTTCCCCGCCGATGTGGACCGCCGCGATGGCCGCGGTGCCGGGGCACTCACTGGCCCGCCTTGGGAGCGAGCTGCCACCAGCCGTCGTGCCAGCTATGCTGGCCGCCGAGCACGACCAGGCTGGGATCGAGTGCGCGGAAACCGGTGACGACGAAGTGCCGGAACAGGGCCAGTTGCTGGGCTCCCACTACCGTGCTCGCCTGGAGCTGGTAGGAGGTCACGTCCATCCGGACGGGAGTGCGTCCTTCTCCCGCAAGTTGGCGCGAGGCATCGTCCGCAGCGATCTTCGCGGCGACCATCCAGCGCCAGCGGTTCCACGATTCGTCGCTGGGTTCTTGACTCCTGACGTCGCACAACTGCGCGAGCTTCAGATATGCCGTGCCCTTTGCGGTGAGGACACGGCGCTGGTGCGTAAGCGGCTGACTGCCCTTCCCGGCCTGCACTTTCAGGACGGGCAAGGTAGTCGGAACCGATTCCGCCGCCGTGCGCCACACCTCGTCGATGAGCTGCGCGTCATGGGGGGTTGTGGTGAACCCGATGAGGATGGGTCCGAGAATCGAATCCTCCAGTGCCGGGAATGTGCCCGCCGCGGTTGGGTGTGTCATCTGCTCAGGCTCCCGTCGGCCAGTTTGTGTTCGCCGGTGCGCTCCATGCCCGGGTCGAGCCGGCGCATGGCGCGCTCCACCGCACCGAAGAGCGCGTTAAAGCGAACGGCGATGAGGGCCTCGACGACGGCGTCACCGCCCGGCAGCGCCGGACAGCGCAGGTGAACGGTTCGCGCCGCATCGTCCGACACGATGCTCGCCTGGGCGAGACACCCGACGAGCACGCCAGCCTCTCCGAGCCGCCACTGCACACCGCCCGCGTGGCGATCAGCCACCGGAAACGGGACGAGGACCAGCGCCGCCAGGATCTCATCTGGCCGGAGCTTTGTCCGCAGCGTGCGGTCTCCTGTCGAGGTGCAGACCGGCTCCAGTTGACGGCTCGCTAGGCCCGCTTTCGAGACGGCGACCTCCGCGGTTCCGAGGGGAAGCGCGCCTGCACGCAGTCCATTCAGAACGAGGTCGCGCAGTTCGCTATGTGCCGACTTGTTAACGAGCGTGCCGTCGTGCGTGAGCGTCGCAGGAGTCGTGACAGTGACGGTGACGCCTGCTGGGCCGTCTTCCAGGACGATCCGGACCTGCCAGTCGGCGGCCCAGCCGGAAACCGTCTGGACGCCGAGGACGACCGACCACGTGTTCTGCTCGCGCTGCGTGACGCTGATCGTGCTGGCATACGTGCTCCGCGACTGCCTGATGCCGAGGATGTCCTTGCCGCGGGTGGTGTAAGACGTCAGCTTGAGCTGTCCGATCGTTGATGCTGCAGCCCGGATGACCGCCGCGGCGACTACGGCGCCGACGTCCTCGTACGGCTGGGGCAGCGGCACAACCTCAGTCTTGGCGGCCGTTCGTATCTTCGTCGCGATCTTGTTGCTGATGCCCATTAGAGACGCCGCTTCCGAGCCAGGCGGTCCCGGTGCCGCTTCGGTTTGAGGAATAGCAGGTCATAGCTCCAGAGAATGATGCCGAGCGCGGCGATGATGAGAGCCACCCATCCCGGCACCGGTATTGCGATCATGTGTACCAACCCTCCCCTTGCCACTGCTCCGCTCCACGCAGCTCCGCCCCTGCCCGGTCAGCCCGGCAACTCTTCTAAGCTCGCACGAGCTATCGGATCGGCAGCAAACGCCGCATATGGCCCGGAATACTAAATTGAGATCTCCTGCGGATACCGTGTCGCGCATGTGCCGTTGGGTTGCAGGCGAGGTAACGAGACTCCCGTCACTTCCGCCCCCCCGCAGACCGAGAATGCCCGCGGTACGGCGCATGGCCGGACTCCGCGGCGTCCCCTTGGCGGCTTTGCGTCACGTAAAAGGAGACACGGTGCCGCGCTTCCCGCGAAAGGGTACAAGCGCTTCCTTGTCGCTTCCCCTTCGGGAGTGCACCGCGGACATTACGATAACTTCTGTCCCGTAGTTTCCTTTTGTGTTGCCGAGGGGGGCCAATGTCTAATCTACGGGTGGGGCTTTTCGGGCCCGGTGCCGTCACGGTAGACGGACAGCCTGTGAAGCTGAAGCCACTCACCATGACCGTTCTTATCCGGCTGATCGTCGCCGACGGCCTGCCGGTCACCGTGGACGAGCTTTACCGGGACTGCTGGCCGTCGACGGAGCTTGTCATTGGCGAGTACAAAACGCAAGTCCAGAAACGCATACTGGAGATCCGTCGCGCCGTGGATCCAGGCTGGTCAAGCGACTCCAGGCAGGGGTCAACTGTGCTGCCCGCGGAGCGAGGACGGATCACCGCGTACCGGCTGGTCGCCGACCGCGAGGCAATCGACGTATTCCAGTTCATCGAGCTCGCCGCCCAAGCGCGCAGAGTCGTGCCAGAGGATGGGATCGGGCTGTTCGAGCAGGCCATCGGCCTGTGGACGGGCCCGCCGCTGCGTGCCGTGACCGACAAACCATGGGCTGATGCTCTCGTCCGGAAGCTGAACGGCCTGCGCCGTAGCGCCGGGGCCGAGCTTGCGCATGCCTACGAACGAGTCGGCCGAATCCACGACGCACTCGACTTGGCCGAAGAACTCGCCGCAACCACGCCAGAGGACACCGGCTTAACGGACTGGGTGGAAACGCTGCGCAGGCAGGTCCGCGCTGGCCAGGACACGCGCACGTGCAGAGCGGACTTCGCCGACTTGAAGGCAACAGTCGTCGTGACCACCGGCGACCTGTTCGCCCAGGACGACGCCAACCTCGTGGTCGGCTTCTGTGACACCTTCGACACCGATACCGACCGGAACATCATTATCAGCGGCGAGAGTGCGCAAGGCATGTTGCTCCGCACCTTGTACGGCGGTGACCGCAGAAAGCTGGACAGAGAGCTCAAGGCCGCCCTCACCCGCGTTCCCAAGGTCTTCGTCGAGTCAAGGTCCGCCAAGCCGCGCGGCAAGCTGACCAGATACCCAGTAGGCACAGTGGCCACTCTCTATCACGCCACGCGGCGCGTCTTCGCAGTTGCCTACAGTCAGATGGGAAACGACCTGATGGCGCAGTCGACGCTGCCCGTACTGCGGCTCAGCCTGGACAGCCTCTGGGACGCCGTATTCCGGCACGGCCAGCTGAAGCCCGTGGCGATACCCCTGATCGGATCAAGTCTGTCGCGGACCGGCGCGAGACATGAGGAACTGCTTACCATGATCGTCGAGTCCTTCCTCGCGGATCTGCGCAGACGCTACCTCGGACCGGAACTGCGCGTAGTTCTCCCGCTGCCGCTTTTCGACCAGATCGATGTCTCCGAGGTGCTGAAGGTGGTCCGCGATAGCGACCGCGAAGCACCAGAACGCGTCTAGGACGGGAACCGATGGCAGAGTCAGACAGCAGCATCAGCGATGCTGAGATCCGCGCGTCCACGATCCGCGTCCTTGACTACATCCTGCGGCTTGAGCTGACGGAAGCCAGGTGGAGCCGAGTCGACAACATCCTCGCGATCGCCGTCGAGGCCGCCGCCGCGGGTGACTTCGGGACCCTGCGGGCTGCCACGTCGCAGCTGCGCGCAATCGGGCCAGTGCGCGTGATCAGGATCGGCAGTACCCCGGTCGGAATGCCGCCGCTCAAGGTACGTGAGCGAGTCGAGCAGGTACGGGCCGCGTTTGAGACCGCTGGCGATGCCGGGGAAGATGACGGGAAGGGAAGCTACGACGACCATGGAACCGATTGGCGGCACTGAACGAACCGGTGTTGATCAGCAGCTCGTCGTGCATCTGTTCGCCTCAGCCGAAGGGCCGGAGGCCGAGGCCGCGTATGCCGCACTGCGTGACCTGTGGCTTGGATGCCGCCAGTTCTTCCTGATGCGAGAGCCAATCGCTGGTACTGGGCTCCCACACCAAATGCCCGACACATTTCGTGAGCTCGCAAGCGGGACTCGGTACCTGGCGGACGAAGAGGCCGCGCTCGCCGCACAGGAGCGGCCCAACGCGGATTGCCAGGCTATCTTGCGCCGCCATCGCGACGTGCTGAATCTCTCGGTGGTGCTGGCCGCCCCAGAAGCGGCGCCGCCCCCGGCGTCCGGGCACTCCTGGTGGCAGGACTTGGACAGCCAGTGGTCCTTCCTCAGCGAGCGAGCTTCCACAGCCCTGCTGGGCGAAGCCCGGATCTATCTGGCGAGGTCAGCCATGCCTCCGGGCGAACAGCTCGATGACTTGCTTCCCGCTGCCGCGCGCATCTCATACTGGGCACGTGACCGCGCGGCGACCGACGGACCCCTCGCACTATGGGAGGCGCTGCCGTGGGCAGATGACCGAGCGCTACGCCGGCTCGTGCTCACGTTCGGCGACGAGGAGGAGGCACACCAGCGCGCCAGCGTATGGGCCTGGTCGCGCGGGGGCACCGCGATACCGCCGCTCGCGCGCTACCTGCTGCAGGCGGCGAAGCTCCGGTCCTGGTATCGAGAATGGCGGCGCGCAGCCGGTTCCCGGACAGGCTCCGCGGCGGTTAGCCCGGTCGAGGCCCGCCGCTGGGGAGCCAGCCTTCGGGCACTGCGCAGGGCGACGGAGATTGGCGAGCACAACATGGGGCTGGTGGTCAGCTCCGATTGCTTGCTCGCGCCGGAAGGGCCTTTCGCTGACGACCGGAACCTCACGCACTGGCTCCAGGCGCAACTGGACGACGACCTGGCCTATCTCGCCATCGCTGCTGACCGGGCGTCTGCCGATACCGGGCTCACGGGTATGCCGCCGCGCGTCCTGCCAACCCGGCCGGATACGGCGGCCGTACGTTCAGAGAGCAGGCACAGTGCCCCAGCCGCGGCACACGATATCACCAGGAACGTCTTTGTCGTCCACGGCCGGGACATGGAGGCGGCAGAGGCCCTGTTCGGTTTCCTGGAAGCGCTCGGCTTGCATCCTCTCGGCTGGGAAACGCTGGTGGCGGCCTGCGGCACGGCGTCGCCCTACCTTAGGGACGTGATCGTGCAAGGGATCGCGATGGCACAGGCTGCGGTAGTACTGCTGACGCCGGACGATACGGTGTGGCTGCATGGCGACCTCCATGCACCGGACGAGGATGCACACGAGAAACTTCCGGCCATGCAGGCCAGACCGAACGTGATCTTCGAACTCGGCATGGCCCTGGCGACCTATGCGGAGCGCACCATCGTGCTCATAGCGGGCAAGCATCGGCCGATGGCCGACCTTGGGGGCCTCAACTACATCGAGCTCACCGACGAAGACAAGTGCCTGGACAAAATCAGGCGGCGGCTCATGACTGCGCGTTGCCAGGTGAGCGGTACGGACTGGCACGCACGTGCCTGGTTCAGCGATCTCGCCGCCTACAAGCGCAAGCCGTGAGACGAGGACTTACCGCGGGAAGAACCCCCTCGCCGCAGCTGCCGGTTCGACCGATGCACCCTTGCTCTCGGCCGGCGCATTCCCCGCGAGTGGCGCATCCGCCGGTTCCTGATTCATCAGGCCGGTCAAGCCTGCGAGAACAACTGGACATCCGACCACTTTTTCCCGTTCCAGTGCAGGATCTCGTCTCGGACGCCGTTGGTTAGGCTCTCCAGGATGCCGACGGCCCAGCAGTTGCCGGGCGCTGAGCAGCGCACGCCGAGCAGTTCATTGATGTCTCCGGTTGCGGTGCCTGCGGGGTTGGGGGTTTTGACCTTGGCCCATTTCCTGCCGTTCCAGTGCAGGGCTTCGTTGCGTCCTACCCCATCGCCGACCATGGTGCTGCCGTAGTTGCCGACGGCCCAGCAGTTGGCTGACGAGACGCAGGTGGCCGCGTCAAGCTCGTTGCCCTTGCCGGTCTTGGTGCCGTCCGGGTTGGGCGTGGCGGTCTTGGCCCATTTCGTGCCGTTCCAGTGCAGGATCTCGTTGAGGTTCGTGCCGGGCGGGCTGGTGCTGCCGTAGCTGCCCGTTGCCCAGCAGTTGTCCGCTGCTGCGCAGCCCAGGGCGAAGACCTCGTTCAGGCCGCCGGGTTTGGTGCCGCCGGGATTCGCAGTGTTCACCTGTGACCACTTCTTCCCGTTCCAGTGCAGGGCCTGATTCCGCAGGACGCCGCTGGCCGATGTGGTCCCGTAGTCGCCCGCCGCGGTGCAGTCGTTGGCCGACAGGCAGCGCACGGAGTAGAGCGTGTTCACGTGCCCGGTGCGGGTCCCGCCCGGGTTGACAACGCGGAGCCTGGTCCATTTCTTGCCGTTCCAGTGCAGGACCTGGTTGATGCGCTTTTCCGTCGGCCCTTCTGTCCCGCTGCCGAAGTCACCAACCGCCCAGCAGTCGGCGGACGTGACGCAGGTGGAGTCCTCAAGTTCGCTGATGCTGCCGCTGCCTTTGCCGCCCGGATCAGGGGTGCGCACGGTCGTCCATTTCTTGCCGTTCCAGTGCAGCGCCTCATTGAGCAGGGCGCCGCCGCCGGAGCGCTCGCCGACGGCCCAGCAGTTCGCCGCGGCCACGCACCGGACGGCAAACAACTCGCTGACGCTATCGGCGCCGGTCCCGCCAGGATTAGGAACGGAGACCTTCCGCCACCTCGTGCCGTTCCAGCGCAGCACCTGATTGGCGATGCCCATGCCGGCCCCGGCAGCTTGGCCGCCGACGGCCCAGCACCTGGTTCTGGACGTGCAGAAGACACCGTCCAGGAAGCTCACGAGGCCCACCGACGCCGCGGCGGTTGCGGGTGCCGCGCCGCGCAGCATTTCCGGCAGCGGGACAGTCCGGACCTGCGCCGGGGTCGGGGCAGCGGACGCCAATGCTGCCTGCGCGCCTACGGCGGGCCCGCCTGGCGCGAGCGCGGTTGCGGCAGTGAGCGCCAGGGCACCAGCCGCCGCGAGAGCCAGCATTCTGGTCCGGGATCTGTTACACCAGGCAACGGCGCGCGGGCACACGATTCGAAGCTTCATCTATCCCCCTGAGGTCGGGAATGACCTCACTGAACGCCCAGACGGTTCGCTGCAGGCTCCCAGATCCGCAGAGCTACCGGCCAGAGGGCGCAATACCCCTTTTTCGCGCAAGACCTGAGCGGGGTACAAATACCCACACTTACTTCTCTGCCGCGATTCGCTCGCCTGCGCAGGCGCGGCCATCGGCGTACCTGGAAGGAGCGACCGGGGTCATGGTCGACGAACTGGCCTGTGAGCTGCGGGAACTGGTGGGGCGCTAGGTGGTGTGCAGTTATTTGTCGGTTACGGTGAAGTTGTTGTTGTGGTCCTTGGGCTTGGATGTAACGGCGATGGCGTGGCCGCCGGTATTGACCAGCCTGTAGCGGACGAGCTTGGCGTGTGCTGGCAGCGAGCCGAGCAGTTTGGATACCGAGGCCACCCCCTGGCCCTTCTGGCCCCACAGCACCCGGCTGAAGCTGAACGTCACTGGCTTGGTCTTGGTCAGGACGTCATAGACGGGATAGGACGACGATTCAAAAGCGCCGGCCGCGCATGCGTTCTTCGGCATGGAGCTATCGGGGTTGGTCTGTATCCACTGCTGATCTGTGGTTTCGTCGGTGATTTCCACCCGCCAGTTGCCCGAGCCCTCGTTCTGGATTTCGACCTGCAGCTTGTCGCCGGACTGGACCGGGAAAGATGCGCGGGCGATGGGAAGGCCGTACCACAGCCCGTAGGCGTAGATGTACGACGTGCCCGCGTCCGTGAGTACCGCTACCCCGGCGGACACTCCGTGTGAGGCGCCGCTGGGATTCCGGCCAGGGCGGAGGGTGTAATAGTCGGTGGAGTTGCCGGGTGTGCCGTCGGCATCCGTGGCCTTCGGGACGGTGATGTCGCCGAGGATCTGGACGTACTGCGGGTAGCCTTTGCGGCCGCAGCCGACCTGCGCATAGCCGGCGACATAGCGGCTGTTGCTGGCCGTAGGGACCTTGGCCGCATGCGCGGTGGCGGGGCTTGCGGACGCAGCCGAGACCGGCAGCGCCAGCGTCAGGGCTGCGGCCCCGCCCGCGAGTATCGTGAGCGATCGGCGCATCATCTTTCTCTTTCCGGGTGGCTTGATGGATCTGCGTGCTGATGGCGGTCTGCTTGCCGTGCGGTGTGGCCTGGCTGGCTTCCGGATTCCAGACTCACAGGCGGCAGGCGCGCGCACCACACACAGCCGCCCACATGACAGCCCACACAAACGCCTTGGCCGGAAGCCCGCCCTGGGTGATGGCGACTGCCAGATATTGGGGGGCCCGGTCTGTCAGCGGGGAATGGGCGTGCGGTCATGACAGGGCAGCCGGCTCCTTCGTTTGCCGGGCTGCTGCAGCAGCTACGGAGCGCGGTGAAGCTGACGCAGGAGGAACTGGCGGAGGAGGCTGGCCTTTCCGCGCGTGCGGTCAGTGACTTGGAGCGGGGTATCCACCGGACCGCCCGCAAGGACACCGCGCTGATGCTGGCCAGGGCGCTGGGCTTGACTGAGCCGGCGGCTGTGGTGTTCGTGAGGGCGGCCCGGGGCCGTGCCGCGCCCGAAGATGTGCTGGCTGCCCTGCAAAGGCCAGGCAGCCGAGAAAACGAGACGGTGCCGCGGGCCTGGAATATCCCGGCCCGCAATCCGGCGTTCACCGGACGCGACGATCTGCTGGCCGCTGTGCGGGAGCGCCTGGAGGCCGGACAGGCGGCAGTGGTGCAGGCGATGTACGGGATGGGCGGGGTGGGCAAGACCCAGCTGGCGGCCGAGTACGCCCACCGTTTCGCTGAAAGCTACGACCTGGCCTGGTGGATCAATGCCGAGCAAGATGCTCTGATCGGCGACCAGGTCGCCGAGCTCGGGACGGCCCTGGGATGGATTGCGGTCGGATCTGGCCACGAGGCGGTGCGGACAGCGGTACTAGCCGAAATGCGGCAGTGCGGCCGCTGGCTGCTTGTCTTTGACAACGCCGAGAGGCCCGCGGACGTGACGCCGTGGCTGCCGGGAGGCAGCGGCCACGTGCTGATTACCTCCCGCGAGCGCGGCTGGGACGAGATCGCTGCGCCGATCGGAGTAGACGTACTCACCCGGGCCGAATCGATTGAGATGTTGCAGGGCCGGGTTCCCGGGCTGACCGAGACCGACGCAGACCCGCTCGCTGCCGAACTCGGCGACCTGCCGCTGGCCATCGCCCAGGCGGCCGGGTTCATGACCGGCACCGGCACGGCGCCAGGTCAGTATCTGAGCCTGCTGCGGACCAGGGCCGGGCAGCTAATGGACCGCGGCGCACCAGGGTCGTACCCGCGGTCGCTGGCAGCCGCCACCGCCCTGATAGCAGGTCGGCTAGCCGAGCAGGATCCCGCCGCCGCTGAGCTGGCCAGCCTCTGCGCATTCCTGGCGCCCGAGCCGATACCCGACTACCTGTTCGCCGGCGCTGCTGGCCCGCTGCCAGACGAGCTGGCCACCCAGGCTGCCGATCCTCTGGCCTGGCGGCAGACTCTGGCGCACGTATCGGGGCAGTCGCTGACCCGCATCGATAACCGCGGGCTGCAGATGCACCGGCTCACCCAGGCCATCCTGCGCGACCAGTTGACCCCGGCCCGCGCCGCCGCAACGCGTACGTGCACCGAGGCGATCCTGGCGGCCAGCGACCCCGGCGACCCGCGCAATCCCGAAAACTGGGCTGAGTGGGCACGGTTGCTGCCGCACGTGCTGGCCGCTGACCTGGCCGGCACCGATAGCCCTGAACTCCGCGAGCTCGCACGCCGCGCGTGCTGGTACCTGCTCGAGCGCGGTGACGCCCGCACACCACGAGACCTGATGAGCACTCTTCACCAGCAATGGCGTGACCGCCTCGGTGAGGATCACCAGCACACGCTCATGGCCGCGCACTACCACGCGTGGGCGCTGCTGGAGATGGGCCGCTATGCCGAATCCCGCGACCTGAACCAGGCCACGCTGGCCCGGCGGCGCCGCGTCCTGGGCGAGGACCACCTCGACACCCTGAACTCTGCCCACAACCTGGCGCTTGGCTTGCGCATGCTGGGCGAGTTGCGAGCCGCGCGTGACCTGAACCAGGACACCTTCGCGCGCCAGCGCCGCACGCTCGGCGAAGATGACCCGAGCACGCTGCGCTGCGCCAGCAACCTCGCTGCTGACCTGCGCATGCTGGGTGAGGTAGACGCTGCGCGTGACCTGGACCAGGAGACTTTGGAGCGGCGCCGCCGCGTCCTGGGCGAAGATCACCCCGATGCCCTGTACTCCGCCTACAACCTCGCTGCTGATTTGCGCGAGCTGGGCGAGATCGCGGCTGCGCGTGACCTGGACCAGGACACTTTCGAGCGCCGCCGCCGCGTCCTGGGCGAAGATCACCCAGATACCCTCTATTCCGCCTACAACCTTGCCGCTGATTTGCGCGAGCTGGGCGAGATCGCGGCTGCGCGTGAGCTGGACCAGGACACTCTGGAGCGGCGCCGCCGCGTCCTGGGCGAAGACCACCCAGATACCGTCAGCTCTGCGCATAGCCTCGCCGCCGCCCTGCGCGAACTGGGCGAGGCAACGGACGGCCCGGCAGCGCAAGACGGTGTGCGCACACTGCCCCACCCCGGCGGCACGTTGCTTTCCGGTGCTCCTAGTTGACAGATGGACTGACAACTTAATACGGTGGCTGCTATGTCAGAAACACTGACAACTTCAGCGAGGCCGCTTCCCCGGCCAGACGCGAATCTCGGCTACCTGTTCCGGCTAGCGCACCAGCGCTTCCGAGCGCTGCTGAACAGCGAGCTGGAGGATCTCGGGCTGTCCGCGCAGGAGTACGGGATCCTGAGCGTCTTCGAGACCAGGCCCGAGCTCTCCACCTCCGAGCTAGCTCGCATCTCGGAGGTCACGAGGCAGACGATGCACACGTCCATCCTCAGTCTCGAGGCGTCGGGACTGGTTCAGCGCCATGCGAGCAATCAAAGGGTCGTGCTCGTGCATCTGACGACGCGCGGCAGCAAGTGCCTGGAGACGGCAACGCGCCGAGTGCGCGAGGTGGAGCACGCCGCGCTCGCAGATCTCAGCCGCGAGGACGAGCGAACCATACGAGCGTGGCTCGCTAACTTGGCGGCCATGACCTAGCGTGCCAGGCAGCGGAACTCGAGCAACTCCAGGCCGAACGCTTCGAGCCTGGCGAGCACGCCGTATACGGCGGCCTGGTCTGGGAGGCAACCCGTCAGCAGCGTGTCCTCGCCCCGCGTCTGAGCGGCGAGAGCCGGGAAGGCGCGCAGCATCTTCGGCCCGAGATGGCCGCGGACGCGGATCTCGTAGTTCTGCTGCGGGTCACGTTCCTCCCAGGTCACGCGGGCTTCCTTCCGGCATGAGATTCGACTGACCACACCAGCATCGCCGTGCCCTGGGTGACCGGTCATCGCACACCCTGTGCTATCCGGTGGACCCGGGAGTTTAAAGCGGCGGTGCGGTGTTGGTGATGAACATGCAGCGTGGTGGCCGGCTCGCCGGGCGGGTTGCCATGGGCCCGGAACCCGCCGCCGGTTCCGCCGGTTCTGCCGGCCGAGGGGTCGTTTGCCGCCCGGCGCTGTTCGCCCGTCTCAGCGAAGCGGGACGGGTCGCGGTACTGTCGGCGCCGGCGGGGAGCGGGAAGACGGTTCTGCTGCGTTCCTGGATCGCCGAGGCGGGTCTGACCGAGCGGGCGGCCTGGGTGCCGGTTCACGGAGACGGGCACGATCCGCAGCAGTTCTTGATCTCGGTGGCCGATGCGCTCCGCGACACTGTGATCGGGTCGAAGCTGGTGCGGCCGCTGACGGCGGCGCCCGATCTGGACGGCTGGGCGATCGTGGAGTGGCTGCTGCAGGATCTGCATTCACTGCCGGAACGGGTCTGGCTGGTGATCGACGACCTGCACGAGCTGCGCTCGGGTCCAGCGCTCCGCCAGCTAGAGCTGCTGATGATGCGCGCGCCGACGGACCTGCGGTTCGTGTTCGCCAGCCGCCGTGACCCCCAGCTGGGACTGCACCGCCTGCGCCTGGACGGCGAGCTGACCGAGATCCGCGCCGCCGATCTGCGTTTCACGTCCGACGAGTCGCGCAACCTGCTGGAGGCGGCCGGGGTGCAGCTGTCCGACTCGGCCCTGGCTGTGCTGTACCAGCGAACCGAGGGCTGGGCGGCCGGGCTGCGGCTGGCCGCGCTGTCGCTGGCCGGGCACCCGGATCCGGATCGGTTCGCCGCGGGGTTCTCCGGCAGCGAGCGGACGGTGGCCGAGTACCTGGTCGCCGAGGTCCTGGGCCGCCAGCCGAAGCAAGTCAGGCGCCTTCTGGTGCGGACGTCGGTGCTGGGGCGCGTGAACGGCGAGCTCGCGGACCTGCTCTCCGGGAGCCCGGGCGGGGGGCGGATCTTGCGGGAGCTGGAACAGGCGAATGCGTTCGTGGTCGCGCTGGATGCCCAGCGGTCCTGGTTCCGTTACCATCCCCTGTTCGCCGACCTGCTGCAGCTCGAGCTGATGGATACCGCGCAGCACGACGAGCTGGCCCGGCTGCACGGCGCGGCCGCGGGCTGGTTCGCCGACCACGGGTTCCCGGTGGATGCGGTCCGCCATGCCCAGGCCGCACAGGACTGGAGCCTGGCCGCCCACCTGCTGTTCGACCACTGGTTCGGCCTCGTCCTCGACGGCCAGGCGAACACCGCGGATGGCCTGCTGTCCGGGTTCCCCGCTACCCTGATCGCCGCCGACGCCGAGCTGACCGCGCTCCTGGCAGCCCGCGAGCTGAACCGGGGGTCGTTCGGTGACGCCGAGCGCCACCTCCTGATCGCCGAGGAGCGATGCTCGTCCGTGCCCGCCGAGCGGCGCGGGCACTTGAAGGTCGCGCTGGCCATACTGCGGCTCACCCTGGCTCAGTCGCGCAGCGACCTCCCGGTCGCGGTCGAAGCAGCGCAACGGCTGGTCGAGCCGGCGGTGACCCTGGCGGCGGCGGACATGGGGCTGGGCGAGGAACTGCGCGCGATCGCGCTGCTCAGCGTCGGAGCCACCGAGTTCTGGACCGCCCGCTACGAAGAAGCAGAGCAGCATCTCGAACGCGCCCGGACGCTGGCGCGTCAGATCGGGCGGCCGTATCTGGAGTTCGCCAGCCTGGTCTACTGGGCGAGAGTCCAGCTGGGGCGGTCGTTCGCGCTGGTTCTGGAGCCCAGCAGGCAGGCGATCGAACTGGCCCAGCGGCACGGCTGGACCGACGACCCGCTCGCCGGTGACGCCTACCTGGCGCTGGGCGCCGCGCTGGTCTGGCGGGGACGGTTCGAGGAGGCAGAGCCGTGGATCCAGCGGGCCCAGCGCACCGTACGACAGGAAGCCGAGCCCGCCGTGGCGCTGGGGCTGCATTACGTTCGGGCGCTGTTCGAGCTCGTGCGGGGCCGGGAGAAGGATGCGCTTGCTGGCTTCCGCGCCGCCGAGCGACAGGCCGAGCGGCTCGTCGCGCCGCACCGGCTCGCCGAGCAACTGCGCGGGTCGCTGCTGCGAACTCTGATCCGGATGGGCGCGACCGAGCAGGCCGAGCAGGCTCTCGCCGAGCTCGGCGAACAAGAGCGGGAAACCGTGGAGATACGCGCCACCGTGGCCGCGCTCCGGCTCGCCCAAGGCGACCCGCGGGCGGCCACCGCCGTCCTCGAGCCCGTGGTCAACAGTCCCGTCCCAGTGATCAACCGAGTCTCGGCGACTCAAGCCCTGCTGCTGGAGGCGACCGCGCGAGAGGCGCTCGGCGACCTGGGCGCCGCCGAGAAGGCCCTGGAGCTCGCGCTGGACGCCGCCGAGCCCGATGGCGCGGTCCTGCCGTTCCTCTTGCACCCCGTTCCCGGACTGCTCGAGCGCCACCCCCGGCATCGCACCATGCACCCCGCGCTGATCTCCGAGATCCTGAGCCTGCTCGCCGGGGCGAGTACAGCCGCGTCATCGCCGGACCAGCCGCTGGCGCCGAATGAGCCGCTCAGCGAGAGTGAGACCCGCATCCTGCGCTACCTGCCCACCAACCTGTCCGCGCGCGAGATCGCCGATGAGCTCTCGCTGTCCTGGTACACGGTCAAGACGCACATGCGCCATCTGTACGCCAAGCTCGGCACGCACACCCGCCACGAGACCGTGGACCGGGCCCGCACCCTTGGCCTGCTCGCGCCGTCGCCGCGCAGGCTGGCCAGCTGAAACGCGGATAGCACAGTGTGTGCGATGGCAGCTCACCCAGCCCGGCACGACGCTCAGGAGTGAACGAGCGCGACGGACGACAGTCCGCTGCCGGAAGAAAGGAAGCATGCCATGGCTACCCCACTCATCCACCGTCCGGAATCCAATGGCGCATCCACGCAGACCGTTCAGGCCATGACGCCCGGCCAGGCCGAATACGCGCTGCCGGCCACCGGAAGCGCCCTCGGTGCCCAGGTCGCTGCGGTGCTCGGAGTGCTGACCGGGGTCTGGGTCGCCCTGTCCCCGTGGTTCGTCACCCTGCAGCAGGGCGGCACCAACGCGAACACCGTCGACCTCATCTCCGGCCTGGCCGTGGCCGGGGTGGGCGCCCTCGCCCTGGTCAGCGCGCGCGGATTCGCCAGCCTGCAGATCGGCAGCGCGCTGCTGGCCGTCTGGCTGATCATCGCCGGGCCGATCCTCAGCCACTCGCACGTCATCACCGACGCGATGTTCTGGTCGAACAGCTGGGCCGGCGGCCTGCTGATCGCTTTCGCGGCCATCGGCCTGGGCGCCGTCGCCCTTCGCCGGCCCGCCCGCCGCTGACCGCCCTGGGATGCGGGCCCTGACGCAGGCCAGGACCCGCACCCGGGCCTCCGGCCGGCTCCGCGGCGTGTGCTCACGCCGACAGCTGATCGCAGGAGCACGTCATGAGCCTTAACCACCGCCAGCAGCGCGAGCTGCAGCGCATCGAATCCCGCCTGTTCCAGTCCGAGCCACATCTCGCCGCCATGCTCGCCGTGTTCGGCAGGCTTTCAGCGGACCAGCGCATGCCCGCGAGGGAGCAGGTAGTAGTCACCAGGATGGACCGCATGCGGCAGGCGGCGGTCCTGATCACGAAGGCAATCGCCGGCATGGCCGCCGCGATTGCCGGCATGGCCGCGGCGATCGGCCTCCTGATCAGCGCAGTCATGGCCTTGCTCACCGCCCTCGTCATGGGCAGCCGCGCCCGGCCACCGCAGCCGACCCACCAGCAAACCGTCCCCGGTTCTAACGGCCACTGACCTAGTCGACAGCGACCCTGGTGTCCCGCGTCCAGCGGCGCGGGACACCGTGACGGTCGCGGCGGGTGGCGATCCCGTGAAATACCCTGACCGGTCACTGGTCTGTGTCGGCCGCCCCCGCCATCGCTGGGCGTCTCACGCCGGAAGGATCGCTACCTCGTATTGCTGGCAGAGAGGATCTCCCAATCGTGTTCACCGTCGTTGCGGTGGAGATCGACCGGATGCTGCTTTTCCGGGACTGGCTGCAGGTCGTCGAGGTCATGAACCCAGAAGCCACGGATTAACATGTCACGGTGGCTGAGCGAGACGCCGACAACCGGTTCCTTGACGTGGCGATCGAGGAAGCACGGACCGGGCTGGCCGAGGGCGGGGTTCCGATCGGGGCGGCGCTAGTCGTGGACGGCGAGATCGTCGCGACCGGGCGCAACCGGCGGGTCCAGCTGGGCAGCGTGATCCGGCACGGCGAGACCGACTGCCTGGAGAACGCGGGCCGCCTGATGGGTTCGACCCGCGGGAACTGGTGGGCGGTACAAGACTTGAACTTGTGACCTCTTCCGTGTCAGGGAAGCGCTCTCCCAACTGAGCTAACCGCCCGAGGCGGAAGCGGGAATCGAACCCGCGTACAGGGCTTTGCAGGCCCTTGCCTAAGCCACTCGGCCATTCCGCCAAAGGAGAGCCCCGCTGGGGAGCCCGCCGCCGGTACCGAAGAGCCGTGCGGACCGTCGGCTCGCGGGACGGTGTCCGGCACCTCCGAGCGGACGACGGGATTCGAACCCGCGACCCTCACCTTGGCAAGGTGATGCTCTACCAGCTGAGCCACGTCCGCATACGCCGGGCAGCGCCGGCGTGCGTTTCAGAACTGTAGCCGATCCTGCCCCGGCAGCAAACTCAACATCCCCCGGAACGCCGGTGTTCCGGCCGTCAGAGCAGCCGGCCGACCTGCTCGGCGTAGAACATCACATCGGCCACATGTTCCGCGATCTGGCGCAATGTCCAGGCTTCGCCTCGGGGCGCGTCCCAGGCTTCGGGTCCAGCCGTCTCATAGCGCAGCAGATAGCAGCGGGCCACTCGGCGTAGCCGGGACCGCGCCTCGTCGAAGTCGAGTTCGGTGAACCTGGCCCAGTCTGAGTCGAGGGTCACCAGCCGGCCGTGCCACTCGTCGGGCACCGGCTCGGCATTGGCCAGCAGCGCTTCGACCTCGTGCAGGTGGTCGATCAGGTGGTCGGTGATGCGGCGGAGGGCCTTGTGCGGGGTCCAGGTGCTCGGGAGGCCGTCGATGATGCGCGCGATCGGCCTGCCGTCCCAGGCGTGCCAGGTGGTGGCCAGGTCCAGGCACTTGTCCACGCTGGCGACGACGGCGGCCGCGGGGTTCTGGTCGGTCATGCTTCGATCCTGGCCGAACAATAGTTGGGTTACCGTCGAAGTATGTCTGCAGTGAACGGCTCCAGGACGCCCAGCGGCTACGGCGCGGACATCGCGCCGGTGGCCGCGCTCATGGCCGATCCGGCCCGGGCGACGATGCTCGGGGCCCTGCTGGGCGGGCATCCGCTGGCGGCCGGCGAGCTCAGCCAGCTTGCCGGGGTCAGCCCGGCCACGGCAAGCGCCCACCTGGGCAAGCTGCTCGACGGTGGCCTGGTGGCCGTGACCAAGCAGGGCAGGCACCGTTACTACAGCCTGGCCGGGCACGAGATCGCGACCGTTATCGAGGCGATCGCCGAGATCAGCCCCGTCAAGCCGGTGCGCAGCCTGCGCCAGTCCCGCGAAGCCGATGCCCTGGCCCAGGCCAGGACCTGCTACGACCATCTAGCCGGGCGGGCCGGGGTGGCACTGCTCGACGCGTTCCTGCGGCATCGGATCCTCACCGGGAGCGGCACCGGGAAGAACGCCATGTACCAGGTGACAGCGGACGGGGCGGACACTCTGGAAGAGTTCGGCGTCGACCTGGCCAAGATCAGTCACTCCCGGCGCCGGTTCGCCGGCGCCTGCCTGGACTGGACGCAGCGCCGCCCGCACCTGAACGGGGCGCTCGGGGCCGCGGTCACCGCCCGGCTGCTCGAGCTCGGCTGGATCGAGTACGGGCCGTCCAAGCGCGCGGTGAAGGTGACCGAGCCAGGCCGGGACGGGCTCGTCGCCACGTTCGGCTGGTCGCCGCCCGGCTGAGCAGCCGTCCCGCAGGCCTCACAGGCACCGCACCCGAGCCCGGGGCGCGGGGGAACGGGCTGGGGCGAGCGAGAAGTGGCAGGCTGCTGGCATGCGAACTGTGGTCGTCGATGGCGACGCGCTCACCGTGCAGGACGTGATCGATGTCGGCCGCGGGGACGCCCGCGCCGAACTGGGGCCCGGCGTGCCGGACCGGATGGAACCCAGCCGCCGCGTGGTCGCCGACGCGATCGCGGGCGACGCGCCGGTCTACGGGGTCAACACCGGGTTCGGCGCGCTGGCGGACACCAGCGTGGGGGAGCAGGACCTCAGACGGCTGCAGCGCGCGATCATCGTCTCGCACGCCGCCGGGACCGGCGAGCCGCTCGACGATGCCTCGGTGCGGGCGATCCTGCTGCTGCGGGCCCGTACGCTCGCCGCCGGCTACTCCGGCGTCCGCCCGGAACTCCCGCGGCGCCTGCTGCAGCTGCTCGACCTCGGCCTGCTGCCGATCGTGCCCGGCAAGGGGTCGGTGGGCGCCTCCGGTGACCTAGCCCAGCTCGCGCACCTGGCGCAGCCGCTGATCGGCGAGGGCAGGCTGCGCGGCCCCGGCGACGGGCCGGAGGGCCGCCCGGCGGCCGAGGTTCTCGCCGAGCACGGGATCGAGCCGCTGGAGCTGGCGCCCAAAGAGGGACTTTCTCTGGTCAACGGGACCGAACCGATGCAGGCCCTGCTGTCGTTCTCGGTACATGAGGCAACGTTGCTGGTCCAGGCCGCGGACGTCGCCTGCGCGATGTCGGTGGAGGCGCTGCTCGGCCACGCCCGGCCGTACGACGAGCGGGTGCAGGCGCTCCGCCCGCAGCCGGGCCAGCTGGTTAGCGCCGCCAACCTGCGGGCTCTGCTAGCCGGCTCGGCCCTGATGGCCAGCCACCGCACCAGCAGGCACGCGGTCCAGGACGCCTACTGCCTGCGCTGCGCGCCGCAGGTGCACGGCGCCGTGCGCGACGTGCTCGGCTTCGCCCGCGGGGTGCTGGAGACCGAGCTCGGCTCGGTGGTCGACAACCCGGTGATCGCGGCCGACGGCGAGGTGATGATCAGCGGGAACTTCCACGGCGAGCCGCTGGCGTTCGCCGCCGACATGCTCGCGATGGCGCTCTCCGAGCTGGCCAGCATCAGCGAGCGGCGGGTGGACCGGATGCTGGACCCGGCGTTCTCCCGTGGCCTGCCGCCGTTCCTGGCGCCGCACGCGGGCACGAACTCCGGCTACATGCTCGCCCAGTACACCGCCGCGTCGCTGGTCAGCGAGAACAAGGTGCTCGCGCACCCGGCGAGCGTGGACACCATCCCCACGTCCGGCAAGCAGGAAGATCACGTGTCCATGGGCTGGACCGCGGTGCGCAAGCTGCGCGAGGTGGCCGCGAACGTCCGCACCTGCCTCGCCGTGGAGATCCTGTGCGCCGCGCAGGGCATCGACCTGCGCGCGGACATCGCCCCGCCGAGCGCCGCGACCGCCGCCGCGCACGCCACCATCCGCACGCATGTGCCGCGCATGGATACGGACAGGGAAGTAGCCACCCAGATAACCGCCCTGAACGCGGCGCTCCGGGAAATCTGCGCGTCGGCGGCTGGACAATGCGGTGGGCTGCGCTAGCGTCATCCCCGTGGCTGTATGGATAAACGGGACTCTGGTTCCCGACGATGAAGCACGGATCTCAATCTTCGACCACGGGCTGGTTACCGGCGACGGCGTGTTCGAGACGATCAAGGTAGTCAGCGGAGCGCCGTTCGCGCTGAGCCGGCACCTGGCGAGGCTCGCCCGGTCTGCGACCGGGCTCGGCCTGTCGACACCCGACCTGGAGCAGATCAGGGCCGGCGCGATGGCCGTGATCGACTCGTCGAGCAAGCCGGAACTGGCCCGGATGCGGATCACCGTGACCGGCGGGATCGCGCCCCTCGGCTCGGAGCGCGGCGGCTCCCCGCTGACCGCGATCGTGGCCATGGCCGAGGCGAAGGCACCCACGCCCTGGGTCGACGTGGTGACCGTGCCCTGGCCGCGCAACGAGCGCGGCGCGCTGTCCGGCCTGAAGACGACCTCCTACGGGGAGAACGTCCGGGCGCTCGCGTACGCGAACGAGCACGGCGGCAGCGAGGCGATCTTCGCGAACACCGCCGGGAACCTCTGCGAGGGAACCGGCACGAACGTGTTCATCGTTTCCGAGGGGCGGCTCATCACGCCGCCGCTGTCGGCGGGATGCCTGGCCGGCGTGACCAGGGCCCTGGTCATCGAATGGGCCGGTGCGTCCGAGCAGGATGTCCCGCTGTCCGCGCTGGCCGACGCGGACGAAGCATTCCTTACTGGGACAACCAGGGATGTGCAGCCAATTCGCTGCGTGGATGGCCAGGCGCTGTCCGCTGTCCCGGGCCCTGTCACCAGAAAGGCCGCAGAGGTGTTCGCGATGCGCGCGGCCGAGACCCCCGACCCGTAAGCGGCCCAGACCCCTGATCGTCAGCGGCCGAGACCCCTGATCCGTAATAGGCCTGAATTGGCTGGCCTTGGCTAGCTGAACCCTTCATCCACTGAACGGCTGCCTGTGCCGTAAAGATCCACTTGGGATCTCCGCGGCATTTAGGCGCGCCAGAGCAGTTCGTCGAGTTCGCCGTCGATGTTGATGAAGTCGCTCTCGCAGCCAGCGGCAATAAGGCTGTATGTCCTGTTCAGGAAGTCCGCGATGGAGATCATCGGTGCCTCGAAGTGCGCCTGGCCGAATGGCGAGGACAGTGCGAGGTTCAGGACGGCGATCCCATGGATCTCGCCGGGCCACACCTGGACGTCGCCCTCGCCGGTGGGCCCGCCGAGACCTGCGGAAAGCAGGTCCCGCGAGAAGATCCACTCGACCGGATCGTCGGTGCCGACGTGGAATGCCATGCGTATTGCGTATGGATCGCCGACGCTGTAGGCGAGGCTGGCCACGAGGGGGACAGCTCCATGCTCGGGAACCACAAGGCTGAGCCCGAGCTCAGCTGAGACGGTAGCGCCGGTGTTCATCATCGAGCCATGCCTTTGCCTTGTCGTGCCCCGGAATGCCGGGCTTCATAAACAGTGCGCAGCGCCATCACTTATGGTCGCGTGCAGGTACCGCGGAAATCCCAATCCCGCTACTAAGATTCCGCGATCTGAGCAACTCGTAACCTCGGTCACTGATCAACAAACCAGCCGTGACCTGGTCAAACACTTCCGGAAATAAAACACCGTTTTGATCTCTCCGTCATCCCTTGACCAGGCACAACGTGCTGTGACCTTCGTCTCACTGGAGATCGAAAGTCTATCTCGATCAGCCGTCGATGGCGGGTGGCTTGCGCATGCTTGAGGGACCCGAAGGCGTTCGCGAGGGTTGGTCCTTCTCTAAGCAGTACTCTGACGGTTGGTACGCAGCGGTAGTTGCTGCTCGAATATCCCGATATATGACTGTTTTGCGACGATGAGTCGATGGGATTTCATCCGGAGACTGCCTCATTGCGCGCTAGCGTCCCGCTAGCGATAACGCATGTGTACCGGCCCGATGGCCCCTGATGCAGTCGGCTCGGGCGGCCCTGCGGCATTCGCTCGTCAGCGGCGGCGAAGCGGCCTTCGTTATAGACAGCGCCGCGGTCGCCTCTGGCGTTACTCGCCGGGCGGGGTCCGGTCGCGGGGTCGGTGCGGGGCGGCGCACATGCGCTAGTCTGTCTATCGCCGTAAGCGCCGCGGATCCGGCGCGAGCCCGGGCGATTGGCTCAGCGGGAGAGCGCCTCGTTCACACCGAGGAGGTCACTGGTTCGATCCCAGTATCGCCCACCACGTGAGCGGCCAGTTCCAGCTAAGGGACCGGCCTTCTTGATCTCCGTACAGGTGTCAATCACTCGTTTCGTGCGGTTTCGGGGCCGGTGATGCGCCGCAGCAGCGGGAACGTGGCGGCGATGATGCCGAGGGACGCCGCGATCCCGGCCATGACGATGAGGTAGTACCCGGCGCCGGGCGCTACCAGCGTGTGCTGCAGCTGCACGCTGGCGAACATCGCGGAGGCGGCGAATCCGACGCCGATCGAGACCACAGCGACGGCCAGCAGCGGGACGGCGCTTTCCAGCGTGACCACGCGGCGCAGCATGCCGAGGCGGGCGCCGGTGAGCCGCAGCAGGCTGAACGGGCGCTTGCGGTCGGCCAGCCCCGCCGCGGCGGCCGCGGCTAGCGTGCAGCCAGCGATGGGCAAGCTGGCCAGGATGACCACGTCAGCGAGCTGCTGGTAGGCGTTGTTAACCGAGTTCTGCTGCGTGCTCAGCTCGCCGAGGGTGAGTGGCGCGCCGATGGCGGGATAGGCATTCGCGGTCTCGAGCGCCGTCCTGGCTTGCTCGACCGCTGACCGCGATCCGTTCGTCGCGATGTCGATGCTGTCCAGGTCCATGCCGCTCAGCTGGCTCGCGGAGGCGTCCTCGGCCGGCCAGGTGATCCTCGCGAGGTTGCGGCCGGCCGGAGCATTCGCCAGGAACTGCGGGAATGCAACCGTTGCCGCCCCTGCGGGACAGTGGCCGAGGGCGGCGACGCGGGCCAGCTGGGCGCACGAGACCAGGCCAGCCGGCCCGCCGGAGGCGATCAGCTGACGGGGGAGGGTCAGCCCAGCGTCCGCGCGAACCTCGATGACGCTGTGCACGCCGTCGATACGGCTCAGCCGGGCCAGCAACGCGGCGGGCGGCGGCACAGCGGCCGTTGGCGACGGGCGGCCGCGGGAGAGCAGCGGCTGGCCCGCCAGGTCGTCCGCCAGTACCCCGGCGGCTGCGTGGCCGCCGATGGGCCCGAGATCCTTCGCGCTTTGCGTGGTGATGGCCGCGACGGCCACAGTGGTGATGAACAGCGCCAGGACCAGGCCGCTGACCGCGCGGAACCCGGCCCGTGGGTCGTCAGCCAGCCGGCGGGCGGCGATCAGCGAGTCTGGACGGCTGGTGTGCTGGGCCAGGACCTGCGCCCCGACCATCGTCAGCCACGGCCCGGCGGTGACCAGGCCAACCATGATCAGCAGGAAGCCGGGCAGGAACGCCTGGATCTGCCCGGGAACGGTCGGCGGGCGGCCGTGCACGACGAAGAAGCCGAGCTCGGCCAGGCCGGCCAGCAGCGGGAGCACCCGCCAGACCTGCGGCGGCTTGGGTGTCACCCGGCGGGTGACGCCGAGCGGGGAAGTATGCACCCGGCGCAGCGCCAGCCGAGCCACCACCGCCGCGGCCACCGGTACACCGATCGCGACCGCGAGAATGTCCGGCAACGTGAGCGACATGTCGCCGGGGAAGAAGGGCTCACCCGTGAACGGGACCGCCGCGAGTGGGACCCGCAGCACAAAGAACAGGCCGAAGCCTGCGGCCACGCCGGCCGCAGCGGCCACCGTGGATTCCACGGCGGCGATTACCGACACCTGCCGGGGCCGCGCCCCGATCAGCCGCATCGCTGCGAACCGCTGCTCACGGATCGCGGCCGACAGCCGGGTCGCGGTGGCGATGAAGATCAGCACCGGAACCAGCAGGGCCAGCGCCACCACCGACAGGATCAGGTCAATGCCGCTGGGCTCGGTGCCCTCATCAGGCGGGCGCAGATGCAGCCCCAGGTGGTTTCTCTCGCCTTCGAGGCTGTCCGGCAACGTGGTTGCGATCGCAGTTACCTGGACGGAGTCCGGGGTGCGGGCCAGCTGCGCGGCGGTGCGCCCGATGATGACGATCAGCGAGTCCGGGGACGGCAGCGCGGCGTCGCCGATCACGCCGGCCAGGCGGCCGGGGTAGCGGCCGGCGAGTTCGTCTGCCGGGGTGCCGCGCAGCAGCCTGGCCAGCGCCGGGGAGGCGTAGTACTGGCCCGGCGGGGGG